>Ga0073934_10002643_pt1 | contig 36317 bp, 34 predicted proteins | sample LarsenN4metaG_FD_76834 | JGI IMG/M metagenome (GOLD analysis project Ga0073934, IMG submission 76834) | Hot spring sediment bacterial and archeal communities from British Columbia, Canada, to study Microbial Dark Matter (Phase II) - Larsen... ... | reverse complement strand
GCTCGTCGGCTCGGTATCGGGAGAGGGCACGTTCGCGATCCGCGACGGGGAGCTCAGATACGTGAACCTGGCCGCCTTCGACACGATCCTCGATGCCTCGCAGGCCGGGCGCGTGTTCGAAGCCGACGAGCTGCGCGATCTCTTCCGGAGCCATTTCGACTCATCGACGCTACCGGTGCGCGAGCTTGGCGGCACGTTTCGCATCGCGGCCGGCAAGGTGCGGGCGGCCAATCTCCACCTCGAATCCGCCGACGGCACGAGCCGGGGCGACGCCACGATCGACCTCAACAATCTCACGGTCGAGAGCGGCTGGGCGGTGACTGCGGCGGACAAGGACGAGTCGATCGGCGGTGCGGCGCCGCGGGTCGAGGTCGTGTTCCTGGGGCCGCTTTCCGCTCCCGAACGGCGGCTCAATGTCTCGCAGCTCGCCGAGTACCTGACGCTGAAGACGCTTCAGCGCGAGCAGATGCTGCACGAGAAGATGCTGGCGGAGCAGCGCGAGCGCGAGCGGCTGGCGAAGCGGCGGGCGGACGGCCTTGCTGCGGCGGTGCGCGCGGCGCGCGACGAAGCGGCGTGGCGCGCGACGGTCGGACTTGCGGCGCTGAGAGCCGCGCAGGAGGAGGCCGAACGGAAGGCGGCTGAAGCGGAGGCCGCGGCCCGCAAGGCTGCCGAAGAAGAAGCTGCTCGGAAAGCGGCGGAGGCGGCGCGTGCGGCCGAGCGGCAGAAAGCCGAAGCCGAGCGGCAGGGTCCGGGCGTGGGACCCGGCGCACCCATCGACCTGCTCCCGCAGTAATCGCCGGGTCGTTCACTCCTGCGCGGCGTGGCTCCTGAACCAGTCGAGAACGTAAACGCGGATTGCGGCCGACAGGTTGATGTCGCGGGAGCGCGCACTGTCGATCCTGTCTATCAGACCCGAAAGACTCTCGCCCTTCGCCTCGGCGATCTCTGACAGCGCGCGCCAGAACGGTTCCTCGAGCGAGATGCTCGTGCGGTGTCCGGCGATGGTGACGGAGCGTTTGGGCAATGTTCAATGCCGAAGCGTGCCTCAACCGGGCCCGATCATCTTTTCGGGCCGCACGATGGCGTCGAATTCCTCGGCGGTGACATAGCCTCCGCCGACAGCCTCCTCGCGGAGGGTGGTGCCTTTCCGGTGCGCGGCCTTGGCAATCTTCGCCGCGTTGTCGTAGCCGATCTTCGGTGCAAGCGCCGTCACCAGCATGAGCGAGCGTTCGAGATTTGCCCTGATGTTGTCGCGGCGCGGCTCTATACCGACGATGCAACGGTCGGTGAAGGAGTGCGCAGCATCGGTCATCAGCCGCACCGACTGAAGAAAATTGTACGCCATCACGGGGTTGTAGACGTTCAGCTCGAAGTGCCCCTGGCTGCCGGCGAAGGTGACCGTGGCATGGTTGCCGAAGATCTGCACGCAGACCTGCGTCATCGCCTCGCACTGGGTGGGGTTGACCTTTCCGGGCATGATGGAAGAGCCGGGCTCGTTTTCCGGAAGCATCAGCTCGCCGAGGCCTGAGCGTGGACCGCTGCCCAGAAAGCGGATGTCGTTGGCGATCTTGAAGAGCGAGGCGGCCACCGTGTTGATCGCGCCGTGGCTGAAGACCATCGCGTCGTGCGCCGCCAACGCCTCGAACTTGTTCGGCGCCGAAGTGAAAGGCAGGCCGGTGATGGAAGCGATGCGCTCGGCAACGCGCTCGGCGAAACCGACCGGTGCATTGAGTCCCGTGCCGACGGCAGTGCCGCCCTGGGCGAGCTGCATCAGCATCGGCAGCGTCTGCTCGATCCGCGCGATGCCGTTCTCGACCTGCTGCGTGTATCCGGAGAATTCCTGTCCGAGCGTGACCGGCGTTGCATCCTGCGTGTGGGTGCGGCCGATCTTGACGATGTCTTTCCAGGCTTGCGCCTTGTCGTTGAGGGCGTTGCGGAGCTTCTGCAGTGCCGGGATCAGCATGTGAATCATCTCTTCCGCGGCGGCGATATGCATCGCGGTCGGGTAGCAGTCGTTCGACGACTGGCTCATGTTCACATGATCGTTGGGATGTACCGGCTTCTTCGAGCCGGGCACGCCGCCCAGCATCTCGATCGCCCGGTTGGCGATCACCTCGTTGGCGTTCATGTTGGTCTGGGTGCCGGAACCGGTCTGCCACACCGAGAGGGGGAAGTGGTCGTCGAGCTTGCCCTCGATGACCTCATTGGCCGCTGCGACGATGGCCCTGCCGATTGCGGGGTCGAGCTTGCCGAGCTCCATGTTGGTCTCTGCGGCCGCGCGCTTGACGATGCCGAGCGCGCGGAGGATCGGCTTCGGCTGCTTCTCCCAGCCGATGGGGAAATTCTCCAGGGAACGCTGCGCCTGTGCGCCCCAATACCTGTCGGCCGGCACCTCGATGGGGCCGAAGGAGTCGGTTTCGGTGCGTGTGGACGTCGTTTGTCCGACGCCGGAATTCTTCGCCATTCGGCGGCTTCCCTTCGATGCTTTGTCGCTAGTTCTTCTTCCGGAATGCGTCGATGCTGACGATTTCGGCCGATGTGTCGTCAGCAGATCGCGCAGGCTTTTCTTCGGGTTCGGCAGTCGCGGTGAGGATGGCCGGCACCTCCGGCTCGCGCTCGGCTTCGGCGATCACCGCGGGGTCGGCGGCCTCGGCGGCGGGCGCAAACGGCTCGAACTGAAGCGCGAAGTGCACAGAGGGGTCGACGAAGGCGCGCACCGCGCTGAAGGGTACAAGCAGCCGCTCCGGTATGCCGCCGAACGATACCCCGACCTCGAAGGCGTGCTCGTCCACCTTCAGGTCCCAGAACTGGTGCTGGAGGACGATGGTCATCTCCTCCGGGTACCGCTCGAGCAAGCGGCTGGAGATACGCACGCCGGGCGCAGTTGTCCTGAAGCCGATGTAGAAATGATGCTCGCCGGGCAGTCCGGCGCGTGCGACTTCGGAGAGCACCTTCCGCACGACTCCGCGCAGTGCGTCCTGGGTGAGAATGTCGTAGCGGATAAGATCGTCGGCCATTCCCGGTTTCCGGCCGCGGGTGCTTCCCGCAGAAAGAAAGTGGAGGCTTCTGTTGCCAGGTGCCTCCGAACCCCGCCTTCCGGTGCAAACCGCAAGGACTTTGATTTGAGGTTACCTCACTGCATTACGCAGCGAGACGAGCCTCTGCATAGTTGTCGTTGGCAACTATAGGTTTGGCCCGATAACGGCGGAACCATGCCGAGCGAAAGAGCACCCTTTACGCCCTCGTCGATCCTGTTTCGCCCCCATTGGTGGAGGCGCCGGGTACCGCCCCCGGGTCCGATGGGTTTATTACGGTGTCCATTTATCGCCGTAGCCGGCTTGCGCCGGCAGGTCGAAATATAAGGATTCGGGCGGCCCGATGCAGAGCGCGGCCTTCGCCCTGCGGTTGGAGCAGGGTTGGGGGCCCGATCCGGCGGTCAATCCGCGAGTTCCGCCAGGCGGCGTTCGATGAAGCGCCGTTCCGGCTCCTGCCTGGTCAGCTTGAGCGCCCGCCGGTAGGAGGCGCGGGCATCCGCCTTCCTTCCCAGCCGTCGGCAGAGATCGGCCCGCGCGGCATGGGCGAGCCGATAGTCGTCCATGTCCCCGCGCTCCAGGATCGCCTCGACCAGCGCCAGGCCTGCCTCGGGTCCGTCGCGCATGGCGACGGCGACGGCGCGGTTGAGCGCCACGACGGGGGAGGCGTCAAGGGCGAGCAGCCGGTCGTAGCACTGCACGATTTCGGCCCAGTCGGTCTGGTCGGGGGAGGAGGCGTTGGCGTGGACGGCGGCGATAGCCGCCTGAACGGCGTACCGGCCGGCACCGGGCGATGCGATTGCCTGCCGGGCGAGGGCTGTGCCTTCGGCGATAAGGTCGCGGTTCCAGCGCGAGCGGTCCTGATCGGCGAGGAGAACGATCTCTCCGGTCGGAGAGGAGCGCGCATCGCGGCGGGACTCGTTGAGGAGCATCAGCGCCAGTAGCCCGATCGCTTCCGGCTCCGGTATCAGTTCAACGAGAAGGCGGCCGAGCCGGATGGCCTCGGCGGACAGATCGTACCGGGTCAGGGATTCACCCGAGGAGGCGGAGTAGCCCTCGTTGAAGACGAGGTAGATGACATGGAGCACGGTATCGAGGCGCGCGGGCAGCTCGCCGCGAGCCGGCACTTCGTACGGAATGCGGGCGTCCCTGATCCTTGCCTTCGCACGGACGATGCGCTGCGCCACGGTGGGTGCGCCGGTGAGAAATGCACTGGCAACTTCCTCTGTCGTCAGCCCGCACACCTCGCGCAACGTCATCGCGACCTGCGCGTCCGGCGACAGAGCCGGATGGCAGCAGGTGAAGATCAGGCGGAGACGGTCGTCCTCGATGTCAGGCGCTTCCGGCATTTCGCGTGCTTCGGTTTCCAGCCGCTCGGCCAGTTCCTGCGCGGCCGCGTCGAAGCGGGCGCGGCGGCGGATCCGGTCGATTGCCTTGAATCTGCCGGCAGACACGAGCCACGAGCGCGGGTTCCGCGGCACGCCTTCGCCCGGCCATTGCGCGGCGGCGGCAAGGAAGGCCTCGTGCAGTGCCTCTTCGGCCCGGTCGAAATCGCCGAGCAGCCGGACAAGGGTCGCAAGAACCGCCCGCGAATGATCGCGCCAGGCGCGCTCGATTGCGCGGCTTCCCTCCGGCGGCTCGCTCATTTCCGGTCCGGTTCCGCGGCGAGTTCGGCCTCCAGGTCGCGGACGGGGCGTATTTCGATCGCGCACAGGCGTGCCGATGGAATCCCCGCCGCCAGCTCCACTGCCTTCTCCATGTCGGGCGCCTCGATGTAGATGAAGCCACCGATGTGTTCCTTGGTTTCGATGTAAGGGCCGTCGCTCGCGATGACACGACCGTCGCGCTTGCGCACGACCTTCGATTTCGGTGGCGTCTGCAAGGCGGCGGCGTCAATGAAGTGGCCGCCGTCCTTCAGCACCCTGTCGTAGTCGAGATGCTCGCGCGTGACGTCGCGCTCATACGCTTCGGTGCGGGACGCAAACTCGTCGGCATTCTCGTATACAAAGCAAACAAATCTCATTCGCTGCTCCCGGGTATCTCATAGATCGGCCGGATCTCGACTCCGCCGAGGTCCCTGAAGGCGAGATCGCCCGCGATTCGAATGGCCTCGTTGAGGTCGCGCGCTTCGATGAGCACGAAGCCGCCGAGATGCTCCTTCGTCTCGATGAAGGGGCCGTCGGTCACTGACATTTTCCCGCCGCGAACGCGCACGGTGACAGCGGTGGCTGGCGACTGCAGTGCTTCGGCGGCGAGCAACTGACCGCCGCGTTTCAGGTCCGCAAGATAGTCGAGACCCTCGCGGTCCAGCCTTGCTTTTTCGTCCGGGTCCATTTTGTCGAGCACCGTTCCGTCGAACCAGACCGAACAGAGGTATTTCATCGCGGTCCTCGCAGGCTGAGGCGGGGGTTCCCTACTGTTACCTCCCTTGTCGATTGGCGGGGCCGGTTTTCGACACCGCCGCCGCCGATTTTTTTCAAGCACGGTTGCCGAAGAAATGGCGCCGGTCGCGGTCGAAACAGGGTCCTCCCGTTCGACCATCTCCACAAGTGTGACCGAAGGGCACGCGATGAACCCACTGGAGGCGGCCGTGGTCCACTTACTTGCAGGAGGCAGGCAGGAAATGGAGTGGGCGAGGATGCCGGGCGCGGGACGGCGCGCCGCGATGCGGCTTATCCTGGCGATCGTCCTTATCGGTATCGGCGTGGCGGCGCTCGATATTGCCAGTTGAGGAGCCCACGCGCCCCAGTAACCCGCAGGTAACTCCGCTTGCATTGCCGACAGGTTGGCCCCAGTTACCGGATGGCTGGGCCGGCGTATCCGCCGGCATTTCGATTTCAAGCGGGGCGTTCGATGGAACTCGGAATATATACATTCGGCGTCACCGGCCCCGATCCCGTTACCGGGGAGCGGATCAGCGTCGAGCAGCGGTTCGCTAATCTGATCGAGGAGATCGAGCTTGCCGATCAGGTCGGTCTCGATGTCTTCGGCGTGGGCGAGCACCATCGGCACGAATTCGTCGTTTCCGCGCCCGCGGTGGTGCTGGCGGCTGCGGCCATGCGCACGAAGCGTATCCGGCTCACCAGCGCGGTCTCTGTGCTTTCGTCCGACGATCCGGTGCGCGTGTTCCAGGAATTCGCGACGCTCGACAATCTATCGCACGGACGGGCGGAGATCATGGCGGGGCGAGGCTCGTTCATCGAGTCCTTCCCGCTGTTCGGTTACGACCTGCGGGATTACGATTCGCTGTTCAGCGAGAAGCTGGAGCTGCTGCTCAGGATTCGGGCGGGCGAGCGTGTGACATGGTCGGGCAAGCACCGTGCGGCGATCGACAACCTTCCGGTCTATCCACGCCCGGTGCAGAGCCCGCTTCCCGTATGGGTGGCCGTCGGCGGCACGCCGCAATCGGTGGTGCGGGCGGGGACGCTCGGCCTGCCGATGGCGCTCGCGATCATCGGCGGCGAGCCGGTGCGTTTCGCGCCGTTCGTCGAGCTCTATCGCGAGTCGGCGCGGCGCGCCGGCAGGGATCCGGCAACGCTTGCTGTCGGCATCAACTCACACGGCTACATTGCGGACACGTCGCAGCAGGCGGCGGACGAGGCATGGCCGGCGACAGCGGAAGTGATGAACAAGATCGGCCGTGAGCGCGGGTGGCCGCCGATGACCCGCGCGCAGTACGACGCCTCGACGAGACTTCACGGGGCGAATTTCATCGGCAGCCCGGAGCAGGTCGTGGAGAAGATCCTGTTCCAGCACGAGGTGTTCCGGCATCGGCGTTTCCTCATTCAGTTCAGCGTCGGACCGCTGCCGCACGCAAAGCTGATGCGGTCGATCGAGCTTTACGGCACGAAAGTGGCGCCGGTCGTTCGCAAGGCGCTCGGGGCAGGCGCAGGCGCACAGAAGGAGCCCCCCGCGGCGGCGGCGGAGTAGCCGCATGGCAGCACTGCGCGAAAAAGCAGTGAGCCGATGTTGCGCCGCACAATCGGCGGCACTATAAGGCGCACCCCTGCATCCAGAGAACCGCGCCCATGTCCACGGGCTTTGTCCGCAACGCGATCGTTCTCGGTCTGCTGACGGCCATCGGTCCGTTCGCGATCGACATGTATCTGCCGGCGCTGCCCACGATCGCGGCCGATCTCGGCGCGTCGGTGGCAGCGACCCAGCTCACGCTGACGGCATATTTCGTCGCGTTCGGCGTGTGTCAGGTTCTCTACGGCCCGCTATCGGATATGTTCGGGCGGAAGCCGCCGCTCTATTTCGGCGTGACCGTCTTCGCGCTCGGGTCGGTCGGGTGCGCGCTGGCGCCGTCGATCGAGTGGCTCATCTTCTTCCGCGCGGTGCAGGGGATCGGTGCCTCGGCCGCGATGCTGATTCCGCGGGCAATCATCCGCGACCTGCATACGGGCGTCGAGGCGGCGCGGCTGATGTCGCTGGTGATGCTTGTCTTCAGCATTTCGCCGATACTGGCGCCGCTCACCGGCAGCGGGCTGATCGTTCCGTTCGGCTGGCGGTCGGTGTTCGTTGCGGTGACGGTAGCGGCAATACTCGCGTTCCTGCTGGTGTTGACCATGCTGCCGGAGACACACCCGCGGGAGGATCGCATCCGGGCGGGCCTCGGTTCGGTCATGCGCGGATTCGGCCGGTTGCTTCGTGACTGGCGTTTTCTCGGCCTCACCTTCATAGCCGGGTTCGGAATGGCGAGCTTTTTCGCGTTCCTCGCCAGCTCGTCCTTCATCTACATCGATCATTTCGGCCTGACGCCGGTCCAATACAGCCTCGCCTTCTCGGTGAATGCCGTCGGCTTCATCGGGGCGTCGCAGTTTTCGGCGCACCTTGGCGCGCGCTTCGGCATGGGGCGGGTCGTGATCACGGCCGTCTCCGTTTACACGGCGTTCGCGCTGCTCCTGTTCGGAGCAACGGCGTTCGGAGTCGACAATCTCCTCGTACTGATTGCGCTTCTGTTCCTGGCGTTTGCGTGCCTTGGGCTGGTCATTCCCTCGACGATGGTGCTGGCGCTCGAGGACCATGGTCCGATCGCGGGGCTGGCGTCCTCGCTCGGCGGCACGCTCCAGATGTTTACGGGCGGGGTCATGATCGTGTTCGTGAGCGTTCTCTACAACGGCACCGCGCTGCCCATGGTAACGGTGATCGCCGTCTGCGCGGTCTGCGCCCTCATACTTGCGTACGCGACGCTCGGAAGGCGGCAACTGGCGCCGGTGCCGGGGGAATAGACGGCAGGCGGCATTTCAAACCGGCCGGCTTTCGCCTTATCATCCCGGGTGGCGGAGCATCGGCGATGCGCCAGTACCTCGACCTTATGCAGCATGTGCTCGATCGCGGAACCCGAAAGGGCGACCGGACGGGGACCGGAACGCTGTCGGTGTTCGGTTATCAGATGCGGTTCGATCTTGCTGACGGGTTCCCCCTCGTCACGACCAAGAAGATCCATCTGAAGTCGGTGATTCACGAGCTGCTCTGGTTTCTCGCGGGCGACACCAACATCGCGTATCTGAAGGATCACGGCGTATCCATCTGGGACGAGTGGGCGGACGAGCGCGGCGACCTCGGTCCGATCTACGGGGCGCAGTGGCGGTCCTGGCCGCGGCATGACGGCGGCACCATCGACCAGATGAGCCAGGTGGTGGAACAGATCCGCACAAATCCGGATTCGCGGCGGCTCATCGTGTCGGCGTGGAACCCGGCGGACCTCGACAGGATGGCGCTTGCGCCCTGTCACTGCCTGTTCCAGTTCTACGTCGCGGAGGGGCGGCTTTCCTGCCAGCTCTACCAGCGGTCGGCCGACATCTTTCTCGGCGTGCCGTTCAACATCGCGTCCTATGCGCTGCTGACGATGATGGTGGCGCAAGTGACCGGCCTGAAGGCGGGTGAGTTCGTGCATACATTCGGCGACGCGCATCTCTATCTCAATCATCTCGATCAGGCGCGGGAGCAGCTCAGGCGGACGCCGCGGGCGTTGCCAAGAATGACGATCAATCCGGCGGTGAAATCGTTGTTCGAATTTTCCTATGAGGATTTCATGCTGACCGGATACGATCCGCATCCCCACATCAAGGCGGCAGTCGCGGTGTGAGCGGGCACGTCCGGGTCGCGCTCATCGCGGCGGTGGCGGACAACCGCGTGATCGGGCGGCGCGGCGAGATGCCGTGGAAGCTCTCCACCGACCTCAGGCGATTCAGGCAATTGACGCTCGGGAAGCCCGTCATCATGGGCCGGCGAACGTTCGAGTCGCTCGGCAAACCGCTCGCACAGCGGATCAACATCGTCGTTACCGGCAACTCCCTTTATGTCGTGGATGGCGGGATCGTTGCGCATTCGCTCGATGAGGCGCTCGCCATTGCCATGGACTGGGCACGCGGGCACGGCGGCGACGAGGTAATGGTGGCGGGAGGCGGAGACATCTACGCCCAGGCGATCGGCAAGGCCGACCGCCTCTACATCACGCACGTGCGCGCCCGGCCGCAGGGCGATACGCTGTTTCCCGAGATCGACACGACGGTGTGGCAGGCCGTGTCGCGCGAGAGCCATCCTGCCGGCGAGGGCGACTCCGAGGCGACCGAATTCGTGGTGTATGAGCGCCGCAGCGGCTGAATCGAATCGCCCTTGCACCTTGCCGAGCGCCGCCGTTATGCCCAAGTGTCGGGGACGCCGAGCGTTTTCGGGAGGAGGCCATGCCCGGTTTCGTTGTATCGCCTGTACTATTCCCCTATAAGGCGGCCCATGCTTCGCTCGGGTCCCCCACGGTGCGGCCCGCAGCGTCTGGCTCACGATCGCGAGAGGAAGAGTGATGCCCTGGAGCAATCAGACCGGAGGCGGCTGGAAAGGCGGCGGCGGGCCGTGGGGGCAGCCCCCGCGCGGCACCGGCGGCGGCCAACCGCCCGATCTCGAAGAACTCCTGCGCCGCAGCCAGGATCGGCTGAAGCAGGTTCTGCCGGGGGGCGGCGGCGGGGGCCGCATGAGCCCTGTCGGCCTCGTCGCTCTGATCGTGATCGTCGCGGCATTCGTGGCGTACAACTTCTTCACATTTCGCGTGAATCCGGACGAACTCGGCGTGGTGCTCCGCTTTGGCGAGATCAACCGCAAGGCGGAGCCGGGCCTGAACATCCGTCTGCCGTATCCGATCGAACGTGTGTACACGCCCAGCGTGACGCGGGTTAACCGCGTGACCATCGGTCAGGTCTCGGACGACCGGCTCGGGGCCACCGCGGGCGCCGACGTTCCTGCAGAGAGCCTGATGCTGACGGGCGACGAGAACATCGTCGACATCGACTTCTCCGTCTTCTGGGTCATCAATTTCACCGAGCCGACGGGAACGGAGGATTATCTCTTCAACCTCGAGGACCCGGAGGGAACGGTCAAGGCGGTGGCGGAGAGTGCCATGCGCGAGGTGGTCGGACGCTCGAACATCCAGCCGCTACTCACGCAGGCGCGCCAGATCACAGAGACGGCGGTCCAGGAGCTCATGCAGGAGACGCTCGACCGGTATGGCGCGGGCATCCTAATCACGCAGGTGCAGCTTCTGAAGGTCGACCCGCCGGCGGATGTGATCGCGTCGTTCCGCGATGTGCAGGCCGCGCGCGCCGACCAGGAGCGTGTGCAGAACGAGGCGCAGACCTACGCAAACCGCGTCGTGCCGGAAGCGCGCGGGCAGGCCTCGCAGATCATCGAGGCCGCAAATGCCTATCGCGACCGCACCATCGCGGAGGCACAGGGCCAGGCGGAGCGCTTCGTGAAGATATACGATGCCTATCGCCTTGCGCCGGACGTCAGCCGCAAGCGCATCTATCTGGAGACAATGGAGAGCATTCTCGCCGGGATGGACAAAATCATCGTTGACGAGTCCGCCACGGGCACCGGCGTGGTGCCCTATCTTCCGCTCGACGCGCTGACCCGCGGCGCGACGCCCAGCCCGGGAGCAAACCAATGAGTCGGAGCCTTTTCGGGGGCGTCGGCCTCGTCATCCTCGCGATCGTCGTCGCGGTCGCCTATTTCAGTCTGTTCATCGTCGATCCGACGCAGCAGGTGCTGGTGTTGCGGTTCGGCGAGGTCGTGCGGTCGATCACGCGGCCGGGCATCTATGTGAAGGTGCCGCTCATCGACAATGCCGTCTATATCGAGAAGCGAATTCGCAATCTCGACTCGCCGCCGCTGGAGATCATCGCGTCAGACCAGAAGCGGCTCGTCGTCGATGCATTCGGTCGGTATCGCATCGTCAACCAGCTTCTGTTCTACCAGACGGTGGGAAGCCAGACGGTGGCGGACGCGCGGCTGTCGGTCATCCTCAACTCGGCCGTCCGCCGCGTGCTCGGCGATGCATCCTTCATCGATCTGGTGCGTGACCGGCGCGAGCAACTCATGGTCCGCATCACCGAGCAGGTCAATCGCGAAGCGCAGCGCCTCGGCATCGACATGATCGACGTGAAGATCCGGCGCGCGGATCTGCCGGAGGCCAACAGCCAGGCGATCTACCACCGGATGCAGACGGAAAGGCAGCGCGAGGCGGCCGAGATACGCGCGACCGGCGAGCAGGCTGCCCGCCGCATCCGGGCCGAAGCCGATCGCGATGCGACGGTTATCGTGGCCGAGGCCAACAAGACCTCGGAGGAAATCCGCGGCGACGGCGATGCGCGCCGGAACCAGATTTTCGCGGAGGCATATTCGCGCGACCCGGATTTCTTCGCCTTCTACCGGTCGATGCTCGCCTACCAGGCCGGGTTGAGGGCTGGCGACACGCGGCTCCTGCTCTCGCCCGATTCGGACTTCTTCCGGTACTTCGGCGATCCAATGGGTCGATCGGGAGGTGCGAGCGGCAGTTCGCCCTCTGCGCCGACGGTGCCGCGTGCACCGGGCGATTGAGCGGCGACCACTGGGCGAGCCAGGCGCACCACGCTAGGATATCCGTCGAAATCGAGTCAGCGGGCGCCCGGCCGGATTCCCGGCCGCGGCCAGGGGGCCAGGTCCGGAGGTCGGGACAAAGATGTCAAGGTCCTTTGGTGCGTATCTGCGCCGGCTGGCCGCGGCCGGCGGTATCGCGGTGCTGTGCAGCGGGGTAGCGCCCGGTCATGCGGCGGGACCGGAATCGGTGGCAGATCTCGCGGCGGGACTGATCGACGCGGTGGTCAACATATCCACCTCGCAAAACATCGGGGGTTCGAGGAATCTTACCGGGCCGCCCCTGCCGGAGCCGTTTCAGCAGTTCTACGACGACCTTCTCCGGCGCGACGGACGGGGAGTGCCCGCGCCGCGCCGTGTGCAGTCGCTTGGCTCCGGCTTTGTCGTCGATGCGTCCGGCATCATCGTGACCAATGCGCATGTGATCGAGGATGCCGACGAAATCACCGCCAATTTCAGCGACGGAACGCGGCTGATCGCAGAGGTCGTCGGCCGCGACCCGAAGACGGATCTGGCGGTGCTGCGGGTGAAGCCGAGCAAGCCGCTCAAGGCCCTCCGGTTCGGCGACTCGCAGGCCCTGCGCGTCGGCGACTGGGTGATGGCGATCGGGAATCCGTTCGGGCTCGGTGGCACGGTTACCGTCGGCATCCTTTCGGCGCGGAACCGCGATATCAACGCCGGTCCATACGACGATTTCCTGCAGACCGACGCCGCTATCAACCGCGGCAATTCGGGCGGGCCGCTGTTCAACATGAACGGCGAGGTCATCGGCATCAACACAGCCATCATTTCCCCGACTGGCGGGTCGATCGGCATAGGGTTTGCCGTGCCCTCGGAGGTGGCGGCGCGCGTGGTCGACCAGCTCAGGGAATTCGGGGAGACGCGCCGCGGCTGGCTCGGCGTTCTCATCCAGGAGGTTACCGACGAGCTGGCGGAGGGGCTCGGCATGGACCGTCCCCGCGGCGCGCTCGTCTCGGAGGTTCAGCCGGACAGTCCAGCCGCAGCCGCCGGCATTCAGGTGGGCGATGTGGTGCTGGAGTATGGGGGGCGCCCGGTGCGGGAGCGGCGCGACCTGCCGCGCATGGTGGCAGAGACGGCCATCGGCCAGCATGTGCAGGTCAAGGTGCTCCGCAAGAAGGCCGAGCTGACGATCGGCGTGACCATTGCGCGCCTCAACGAAAATGAGGACGCGGGAGAGTCGGGGCCCGGGACTGCACCGCATGGCGGGTCGTCCACACAGCCCGGCGACAACGAGACTCTCGGCATGACGTTGTCCGAGCTGTCTGCAGGGCTGCGCGAGCAGTATGGGATCGGCGAGGGCGTTGCGGGCGTCGTCGTCACGGGCGTCGCCGACAACAGCCCCTCGGCGGAGAAGGGCGTGGAGGTTGGCGACGTCATCCTCGAGGTCGCGCAGGAGAGCGTGGCGACGCCCAAGGACGTGCGGGACAAGGTCGAGAAGCTCAAGACCGACAAGAGGCGGATAGCGTTGCTCCTGCTGCTGAACCGGGACGGCGAACACCGTCACGTCGGCATCCGGCTGCCGTAATACGCGCCTGCAGGGTCAGTCGAGCACGTGGCTTACCATGCCGTCGGCGAGCTTCGGCTCGAACCAGGTCGATTTCGGGGGCATGATCGCGCCCGCATCGGCGACCGCCATCAGGTCTTCCATGCGGGTCGGAAAGAGCGAAAAGGCGGCTGCCATCTCGCCGGACTCAACGCGGCGCTGCAGTTCCTCCAGTCCGCGCGCGCCGCCGACGAAATCGATCCTCTTGTCGGTGCGCTGGTCCCGGATCCCGAACAGCGGTTCAAGGACATTCCGTGAAAGAAGCGAGATCGGCAGGCGGCCGATCGGATCGCCATTCGGAATGAGCTCCGGGCGAATCGTCAACCGGTACCATTTGCCGCCGATACAGAGCCCGAACACGCCGGGCGCGTCCGGACGAACCGGCTCCGCTGAAGGGGCCACGGCGAATCTCTCCGCAAGGCTGGCGAGCAGCGTTTCCGGAGTCCGGCCGTTCAGATCCCTCAGCACCCGGTTGTAGTCGAGGATGGTCATCTGGCGATGCGGGAAGGCGACGGCGAGGAAATATGCAGCGGACCCGCGGCCGCCGCGGGCGCGGGCGATCCGGGAGGCGGCGGCCGCGCGGTGATGGCCGTCGGCGATGTAGAGCGCGGGGAGGGCATCGAACGCTTCGGTGAGACGCCGGATTGCGGTGTCGTCGTTGACGACCCACGATTCATGGCGCACCCCGTCGTCGGCCGTGACATCGACCTCAGGAACCGCACGGGCGGTGCCCGCGAGCAATGCGTCGATTTCGGGCGTAGCCGGATAAGCCAGCATGACCGGGCCAGTCTCGGCGTTCACCGCCTCGATCTGCCGGACGCGGTCGTCCTCCTTCACCGGCGTCGTCAGTTCGTGCTTGCGGATCCGGTTGTCGTCGTAGGCCGCGACCGAGGCCACAGCGGCGAGGCCGGTCTGGGCGCGGCCGCGCCATGTCAGGCGATAGACGTAGTAATGCGGGCGGCGGTCGCGGATGAGCACTCCCGCTGCAATCATCTTCCGGAGGTTTTCGGCTGCCCTGGCGTAAACCGCCGGGTCGCCGGGATCGATACCTGGATCGAGATCTATCTCAGGCTTCGAAACGTGCAGGAAGCTCCACGGCCTGCCGCGCGCCCGCTCGCGCGCCTCGGCACTGGAGAGCACGTCGTAGGGGGGCGCCAATATCTCTGCGGCTCGACCTGGCGCAGGACGGAGCGCGCGAAAGGGCTGGATCAGAGGCAAGTGGTCGGAAACTCCGGAGGCGCGAGCGAGACGCGCCTCCGTCTAGCGGCAACCGGCATTCCGGGCAATCGCTCCTACGCAGCCACCTTCGGCAGTTCGGCGAGTGCGGCCTGGAGCGCGGCCTCGTCGTAGTCGCGGTCCTCCAGCTTGCCGGCGAAGTAGTCGGTGTAGGCCTGCATGTCGAAATGGCCGTGGCCGGAGAGGTTGAAGAGGATCGTCTCCGCCTTGCCTTCCTTCTTGCAGCGCAGGGCTTCGTCGAATGCGACGCGGATTGCGTGCGAGGACTCGGGCGCCGGTACGATGCCCTCGGCGCGGGCGAATGTCACGGCTGCCTCGAAGCATGCGATCTGGCGCACGGCCTTCGCCTCGATCAGGCCGAGTTCCTTGAGGTGGCTCACCATGGGCGCCATGCCGTGATACCGCAGCCCGCCCGCATGGAAGCCCGGCGGAATGAAAGTCGAGCCGAGCGTGTGCATCTTGACCAGCGGCGTAAGGTGCGCCGTATCGCCGAAGTCATAGGCGTAGCGGCCCCGCGTGAGCGAGGGACAGGCGGCCGGTTCGGCGGCGACGATTCGCACGGCCTTCTTCTCGCGGAGTTTCTTGCCGAGGAAGGGGAAGGCGAGGCCGGAGAAGTTCGATCCGCCGCCCGTGGCGCCGATCACTATGTCCGGCCACCAGCCGGCCATTTCCATCTGCTCCAGCGCTTCGATTCCAATCACCGTCTGATGCAACAGGACGTGATTGAGGACACTGCCGAGCGAGTAATTGGTGTCGGGGTTCTTCGCGGCGACCTCGACCGCCTCCGAAATGGCTATGCCGAGGCTGCCGGGCGAGTTCGGGTCCTTCGCGAGGATCGCCTTGCCCGCATCGGTCTCGTTGCTGGGGCTGGCGATGCAGGTCGCGCCATAGGTCTCCATCAGGGCCCTGCGGTAGGGCTTCTGGTTGTAGCTGACCTTGACCATGTAGACCTTCACCTCGATGCCGAACAGTTGCCCGGCAAAGGCAAGCGAGGAGCCCCATTGGCCGGCCCCGGTCTCGGTCGAGAGTTTCCTCACGCCGGCATCGGCGTTGTAGAAGGCCTGCGCCACCGCCGTGTTCGGTTTGTGGCTGCCGGGCGGGCTGACGCCCTCGTACTTGTAGAAAATGCGTGCCGGCGTATCGAGCGCCTTCTCCAGGCGGCGCGCGCGGTAAAGCGGTGCCGGACGCCAGAGCTTGTAGACTTCGCGCACAGGCTCAGGGATTCCGATCTCGCGGTCGGTCGAGACTTCCTGCCCGATCAGGGCCATCGGAAAGAGCGGGGAGAGGTCGTCCGGGCCGATCGGCTTGCCGGTGCCCGGATGAAGGGGCGGGGGAGGGAGAGATGGAAGATCGGCCGCGATGTTGTACCAGGCACGTGGAATCCGGTCCTCGGCGAGGAGATACTTCGTGCTTTCCGTCATGGCGTTTCCTGTCGGTCTTGAATGCCGCGCACCCCGACTTTAGGCGGTTTCCCGTGCCGATGCTATCGAAGCGGCGGGCGACACAACGCAGCATTCTGCCGTGACAAGACATGACGCCGTCCTGATTGCCGGCCCGACAGCGAGCGGCAAATCCGCTCTGGCGCTGGAGCTGGCGGAACGTGTCGGCGGAATCGTCGTCAATGCAGATGCGCTCCAGGTCTACCGCGATCTTCGGGTGCTCACCGCGCGGCCGGGCCTGGAGGACGAGCGGCGCGCGCCCCACCGGCTCTACGGGCATGTCGGGGCGGAGGAGAGCTACTCGGTCGGGCGCTGGCTCGGCGAGGCCGCTGCGGTGCTGGACGAGGCCCGGCGTGAGCGGCGCCTCGCCATCGTCGTCGGCGGCACCGGACTCTATTTCAAGGCACTGACGGAGGGACTTGCCGCGGTGCCACCCATTCCTGCCGAGGTTCGAGCCAGGTGGCGGGAGCGTGGTGCGCGGGAAGAGCCGGAGGCGCTGCATCGCCTGCTGGTGGAACGCGACCCCGCTGGAGCGGCGGCGATCCGGCCTTCGGATCGCGCGCGGATCGTTCGTGCGCTGGAGGTTCTCGATGCGACGGGTGTGCCACTCCGCGAATGGCACAAGAAGGGCACCGCGCCGCCGGTCGTCGGCCCGGAGGCGGGGCGTTTCGTGATCGACATCGACCGTACCGGGTTGGCGGAGCGGATCGGCGCGCGGCTCGACGCGATGGTTCGGGAAGGGGTGCTGGAAGAGATCGCCGCGCTCGCCCGAATGCAGCTCGATCCCGCCTTGCCGATCATGAAGGCGGTCGGCGTGCGCGAGCTGCTGGCGCATGCGGCAGGCACGGTAAACCTCGACGAGGCGCTGGCGCAGGCCAGGCGGGCCACCCTCCAATATGCCAAACGGCAGATGACCTGGTTCCGGAACCAGATGGCGGACTGGCGGCGGATCGAGGCGGGTAATATTCGGAAAGCCTTGGGGACCCTCATCGCAACAAACGGTTGACCGGCGACGCCCAACGCCCTATTTTGCACTGCACATCAAAGGAGGACGCACGGACATGCGAGTCCGCGCCATTCTCGTAGTATTGGAGCGCGCCGCCGCGATGGCCTGACGAGCCGTCAACGGGGTGGTGCGCGCAAGAGGGCCCGAGCGGCCCTTTTTTATTGATTGAGGTATGCAAGGGCTGAGGTGAGAGAGATGACCCGGCAAATGACCGGCGCGGAAATGGTGGTGCAGGCCCTCATCGACCAGGGCGTCACGGACATCTTCGGATATCCGGGCGGTGCGGTGCTGCCGATCTATGACGAGATCTTCCAGCAGGAGAGGATTCGCCACATCCTCGTGCGGCACGAGCAGGGCGCGGGCCACGCCGCCGAGGGCTATGCGCGTTCGACGGGCCGGCCGGGTGTGGCTCTCGTCACGTCGGGGCCGGGCGCGACGAACATGGTGACGGCGCTTACCGACGCGCTAATGGACTCCATTCCCGTCGTCTGCATCACCGGGCAGGTGCCGACACATCTCATCGGCACCGACGCATTCCAGGAGTGCGACACGGTGGGCATCACGCGCCCCTGCACCAAGCACAACTGGCTGGTCAAGGATGTGAACAGCCTGTCGCGCATTCTGCACGAGGCCTTCTATGTCGCGACGCACGGACGGCCGGGGCCGGTGGTTGTCGATATTCCAAAGGACGTGCAGTTTGCGACCGGTACCTATACCGGGCCGACGAATATCGAACACAAGACATACCGTCCGCGGGTGAAGGGCGACCCGACGGCCATCCGGCAGGCGCTCGAGCTGATGGTGTCTGCGAAGCGGCCGATCTTCTATACAGGCGGCGGCGTCATCAATTCGGGGCCGGAGGCGTCGCAGCTCCTGCGCGAGCTGGTGCGGCTCACGGGTTTCCCGATCACCTCGACGCTGATGGGCCTCGGCGCCTATCCGGCTTCCGATCCGCAATGGGTCGGCATGCTCGGCATGCACGGTACATACGAGGCGAACAACGCCATGCACGATTGCGACGTGATGATCGCGATCGGCGCGCGTTTCGACGACCGGATCACGGGGCGCATCGACGCGTTCTCGCCGGGCTCGAAGAAGATCCACATCGACATCGATCCGTCTTCGATCAACAAGAATGTGCACGCCGACGTGCCGATCGTCGGCGATGTCGCGCATGTGCTGGAGGACATGGTGCGGCTGTGGCGTGCATCCGGCAAGGAGGTCGACAAGCCAGCGCTGAAGGCGTGGTGGGCCCAGATCGACAAGTGGCGGGCGCGCAACAGCCTCGCCTACCGCAACAGCGCGGACGTCATCATGCCGCAATATGCGGTCGAGCGGCTCTATGCTGCGACGAAGGGTAAGGACGTCTACATCACGACCGAGGTCGGCCAGCATCAGATGTGGGCGGCGCAGTTCTACAGGTTCGAGGAACCGAACCGCTGGATGACTTCGGGCGGTCTCGGCACGATGGGCTACGGCCTGCCGTCGGCGATCGGCGTGCAGGCGGCGCATCCGGACAGCCTGGTAATCGACATCGCCGGGGATGCGTCCGTGTTGATGACGATGCAGGAAATGTCGACGGCCGTGCAACACGATTTGCCGGTCAAGATATTCATCCTCAACAATCAATACATGGGCATGGTGCGCCAGTGGCAGCAGCTTCTGCATGGCAACCGGCTGTCGCACAGCTACATGGAATCGCTGCCGGATTTCGTGAAGCTTGCCGAGGCGTATGGCTGCGTCGGCATCCGCGTTGAGAAGCCGGCGGAGCTCGACGATGCGATCGCCGAGATGATCGCCGTCAGGAAGCCCGTGCTGTTCGACTGCCGCGTGGCGGCGCTCGCCAACTGTTTCCCGATGATTCCTTCCGGGAAGGCGCACAACGAGATGCTGCTCGGCGAGGATGTCGGCGAGGAAGAGATCGAAGCCGCAATCGGCGACGAGGGAAAGGTGCTGGTGTGACCATGAACGCGACGATACCTCCACCGGCTTCGGCCTACTTCATCGAAGATCGGCGCGAACGCGACGAGAGCCACACGCTCTCGATCGTGGTCGACAACGAGCCCGGCGTGCTCGCGCGCGTCATCGGCCTTTTCTCCGGCCGCGGCTACAACATCGAGAGCCTTACGGTGTCGGAGACGGAGCATGCGCAGCATCTGTCGCGCATCACGATCGTGACGACCGGCACGCCAAGGGTCATTCATCAGATCAAGACGCAGCTCGAGCGCATGGTGCCCGTGCACACGGTCCACGATCTGACGGAGGAGGGGCGCCCGCTGGAACGCGAGCTGGCGCTGGTCAAGGTTGCCGGGACGGGCGACAAGCGGGTCGAGGCGCTGCGGCTGGCGGACGCGTTCCGGGCGCAGGTGATCGACGCGACGACCGGGCACTTCGTCTTCGAGGTAACGGGGCGCACATCGAAGATCGAGCAGTTCATCGCGATCATGGGACCGCTCGGGCTGGTCGAGGTCTGCCGAACCGGCATCGCTGCGCTGTCGCGCGGGGCGGAGCCGGCATAGCCGTCGATGGCATTCACCGGCTTCGGCAAGCAGGCGCTGCCTTTCTTCAGGGGCATCGCTTTTCATCAGAACAAGGCATGGTTCGAGGAGAACCGCGCGCTCTATGAGCATGAATTCGTGGAGCCGATGATAGCGCTGCTTGAGGAGCTTTCCGCGCGCTTTGCAAAGGCGCGCATTCCGCTGAAGGCCGACGGGAGGAGATCGATTTTCCGGCTCAACCGGGACATCCGCTTCTCAAGGGACAAGAGTCCCTACAAGACGCATGGAGGCGCGGTGATGACGCGCTCCGGCGAGAAGAACGACAACGGGCTCCTCTACATTCACATCGATCCCGAGGGATGCTTTGCCGCTGCCGGATTCTACATGCCGGAACTGCCGGATCTGGCGAAGCTCAGGAAGGCGATCGCCTCGTCTGGCAAGAAGTTTCTCGCGATGGAAGCGGCGCTCCGAAAGGGCGGACTGGAACTCGGCGATTCCGACCGGCTCACCCGCGTGCCGAAGGGCTTCGAGAAGCTGAAGGACGGGCCGCTCGACAGCGCCATTCGGCTCAAATCGTTCATCGTGGAGGAGAAGCTGCCCGCGAAGCTCATCACGACTACAAGGCTCACCGACGCAATTGTCGATTTCACCAAACGCGGCATGCCGCTCCTCAAATTCGGCTGGTCGGCGCTGGACTAGGGCCGGAATTGCCCATCGCCGATTATCCCGTTAGATAGCCTCGTCTTTTGCCGCCGCGGGAGGCGGCGTTTCTTGAAGGGTCCGTTTTCATGCGCGTCTATTACGATCGGGATGCCGATCTCAACCTGATCAAGGCCAGGAAGGTCCTGATCGTCGGCTATGGCAGCCAGGGCCACGCCCATGCGCTCAACCTCCGCGATTCCGGGGTGAAGGAGGTGGCGATCGGGCTGCGGCCGGGGTCCGCGTCGGCGAAGAAGGCGGAAAAGGCGGGTCTGCCGGTCAAGAGCGTTGCGGAAGGCTCCAAATGGGCCGATGTCGTGATGATGCTCATTCCGGACGAGCTTCAGGCCGACACCTACCGCGAGCACATCGCACCGAACATCCGCGACGGCGCGGCGCTCGCCTTTGCGCATGGGCTCAACATCCATTTCAATCTGATTGAGCCGAAAAAGACGATCGACGTCATCATGATCGCGCCGAAGGGCCCAGGGCATACGGTGCGGGGCGAATACCAGAAGGGCGGCGGCGTACCGTGTCTGCTTGCGGTCGCGCAGGATGCTTCCGGCAACGCGCATGAGCTCTGCCTTTCCTATGCGTCGGCGATCGGCGGTGGGAGGTCGGGAATCATCGAGACGACGTTCCGCGAGGAGTGCGAGACTGATCTCTTCGGCGAGCAGGTGGTGTTGTGCGGCGGCCTCGTCGAGCTGATCCGCGCCGGCTACGAAACACTGGTCGAGGCAGGCTACGCGCCGGAGATGGCGTATTTCGAGTGCCTGCATGAGGTGAAGCTGATTGTCGATCTCATCTATGAGGGCGGCATCGCCAACATGAACTACTCGGTCTCCAACACCGCCGAATTCGGCGAGTATGTGAGCGGCCCTCGCGTCATCAACGAGGCGACGCGCGCGGAGATGAAGCGCATATTGAGGGACATCCAGACCGGCGCGTTCACGTCGGAGTGGATGCGCGAGTACAAGGCCGGCTTGCCGAAGTTCAAGGCGATCCGGCGCATGAACGACGCGCATCCGATCGAGGAGGTCGGTCAGCGGCTCCGCGCGATGATGCCGTGGATCGGCGCGAACAAGCTGGTCGACAAGGAGAAGAATTAGGCGCGACGCGGCGCTGCCGAAAAGAAGCGGCCTCCCGAAAGGGAGGCCGTTCTTCCATGCCTGCGGTCCTGGGACAGGCGATCAGTAAGGCACCGGGTAGCCCGGATAGCCTACGTGGAAGCCGCTGGAGTAGGGCGAAACGCACACCGCCACGACGCCCGGCTTGATGTAGTAGAGATTGGTCGCCGGGTTGTAGGTGTTCGGATAGGCCTTCAGGCACCAGAGCTGATGCGGCGTCAGGCCGTAGTCATATGCGTAGGCGTTGCTCACGATCGCCCCGAGCGCGAATCCGAAGATGAACGGCGCCGGGTTGAAGTGGTGGTGATGCTTCGGGACCTTCACGTATTTCTGGAACGGAGGCTTGTACGGATAGTTTCCGTAGTGAGGCTTCCACTTGTTTCCGTAGACCTTCGGGCCGTCCCAGTTGCCGTCCCAATGCTTCTTCTGCCAGTTGCCGCCGAAATTCTGCGGACCCTGCCAGTTCTTGCCCGGGTACTTCTTCCAGCCGTCATTGCCCTGCCAATCCTGGTTCTGCCAACCGCCTCCGGGGCCTGCATGGGACGGAGCGGCTGTGGCGGCGATCGTCGCAAGTGCAATTGCGCCCGCGGCCGCCAAAGCGAGAAGCTTCTTCATGGGGGAACCCTCTACGTTACGGTATTCAAACCCTAAAGAGTACAAGCTGAATGCCGGATGAACGGGTAATGTCCCGGTAATGCTGGCATTTCGCGAGCCGAGTCGCCATAAGTGTCGGGCGGATCGGCCGGGCGCGGCGGCTGGGCGACGGGGTTCATGAACCGGCGGTACGTTCTTCTCGACGTCTTCACCGACACGCCCCTGACGGGCAATCCGCTCGCTGTCGTCCTCGATTGCGAGGGGCTCGACGGGGAGCGGATGCTTCGGATCGCCCGCGAGTTCAATCTCTCCGAGACCGTCTTCGTGCTGCCTGCCATCAATCCGGTTCACACGGCGCAGCTCCGCATCTTCACGCCGACAGCCGAGCTGCCGTTCGCCGGGCATCCGACGGTCGGCTCGGCGGTCCTGCTGGCGCGCCGGTCGATGGGCGACGTCGAGGAATTCGAAAAGGTGCTCGTACTGGAGGAGGGTGTCGGCCCGGTGCGCTGCGGTGTGTGGGGGCGCGGGCCGAAGCAGGGACATGCGATCTTCGACGTGCCGCGGCTGCCGGTCGAGATGGCGGCGCCGCAGGACCGTGACGCCGTGGCGGGAGCGCTTGGCCTTGTCGCGGCGGAGATCGGGTTCGAGAACCACCGGCCGTCCGCATGGTCGGCCGGCATGCCGGTGACCTTCGTGCCGGTGCGCAATCTCGCTGCAATGTCGAAAGTGATGCCACAGCCGGCCCTGTGGTCCGCCGCGTTTGGCGCGCCGGTGCCGGACGTCGCTTTCCTTTACACGCGCGAAACCACCGGTCTCGGCCGCCACTTCCACGCGCGCATGTTCGCGCCGACCTTCGGCCTGACGGAGGATCCCGCGACAGGGGCTGCTGCGGCTGCGTTCGCGGGTGTCGTGCAGGCGTTCGACACGCCGCCGGCGGGCAGCCGCCGGATCGTCATCGAGCAGGGATTCGAGATGGGGCGCCCGAGCCTCATCACACTCGAGATGGACAGCGAGGGCGGGCGCCTGGTGGCCGCGCGAGTCGGCGGCGATGCGGTGATCGTCGCCGAGGGCGTGCTGGACGTGTGACCCGAGCGCAGGGTTCGCCCGCACCCGCAATATGTGTCACATGCCCAGGATTTGCAGGGCTTCCTGAAGCGTTGCTTCCGACTCGGCATGCTGGCCGGCGGCGTGCTGCTCCTCGCCCTTCTGGCGAAGCTCAGTCACTTTCGCCTTGTCGGCGTCGGACAGCTGAGCCGTCTGCAAGGCCTCATCGACCTTCGCCATCAGTGCCGGGCACTGTGCGGCAAAGGCGGGCGAGGCGAACGCCACAATCGCTGCGGCGGCAAGCAACCTGCGCATTGTCATGAACATACCTCCGGGCTGCCTGATATCCGCCAGGAGGGTAGTCCTGCATCCGGCGTGGGTCCAGTTACGGCGGCTCCCGATCCGATCAACCTTTCGCCATCGGCGACGACTCGTGGTAAGACCCGCCGCTTCCAATTCGGAGGAATCGCGATGAACGAGACGTTGTTGTTCCTTCATTTCGTCGGGCTGTTGCTGGGCGCGGGGCCGGGTGCGGCGCAGACCCTCATCATGCGGCGCGCCGCCGCGTTGCCGGCCGAACAGGCGCAGGTCCTGCGTGCCCTCGGACCGATGCTCGCCAACGTATCCGCCGTCGGCATCGCGATCCTCTGGATCACCGGCCTGATCCTGGTGTGGTCGAAATATGGCGGCCCCGGCAGCCTGCCTGCCACTTTCTGGTGGAAGATGCTGTTTGTCGCGATCCTGACGCTGCTCGCCGGCTTCATCCATTGGACCTATGCGGAGGTCCGGCGCGGGAATGCCGCGGCGGCGGCCCGGCTTGCGATCGCCGGGCCTGCCTCGGGCATCTCCGCGCTGCTGGCCGTGCTCTTTGCGGTGATCGCGTTCAACTAGCCTCAGCTCGCGCGCACCGCCTTCTTCATAACGACGCTGATATCGTCGGGATTGACGAGATCGGGCACGGTCCAGCCGTTGAGGTCGTATTCCGCCATGCACTGCTCGGCGAAGCCCTTGTACTTCGCGCTGTTGCCGAGCATGTCGGCGACCATGATCACCTCGGTGCGGATGTTCTCGTGGTTGCCGAAGTAGTTGCGCTCGTAGAGCGCGTGACGGCTGCCGAACTCCGTGCCGACCGCATCCCAGAGAAGCTTCATGAGCTTCACCCGCTCCTCGGCGCCGTAGTTGTTGGAGCCGCGGACGTAGGGATCGAGATACTTGCGCACCTCCGGCGTCTTGAAGTCATTGGCGTGCGAGGGGAGATAGATGAGTGCGCTCGCCAGCACGTTCTCGATGATCTCGCGAAGGCGCGTGTAGGCGATGTTCGACATGACGCGGTAGGCGAGGCCGTATTCGAGGTTGGGCGACACGTGGCCCGGCGTCCACGGGGTGACAGTGCGGGCCATCGCGTCGGTGAGGCCCCAGAAGAGATTGCGGAAGGCGAGTATCTCGCCGACCTGCGCCTGCACGCCGCGGAAGTCCTTGGCGCCGGTCGCCTCGACCGCCTTCAGAAGCAGGCCGGCGATGAAATCGAGCTTCACCGCGAGGCGCGTGCAGCCGTGGAACATGAAGCGCGGCAGGAAACCCGAGCGCGGGAAGAAGTTGTTGACCTTGTCGATGTCGCCGTAGGCGAACACGTTCTCCCAGGGCACAAACACCTTGTCGAAGACGATGATGGAATCGTTCTCGTCGAGGCGGCTCGACAGCGGATAGTCGAAAGGGCTCCCCATGGCGGCCGCCGTCATCTCGTAGGAGGGGCGGCAGTAGAGCTTCAACCCGGGCGAGTCGTTCGGCACGATGCAGACGAAGGCGAAATCCTTCGTTCTGATCGGCAGGAGGCCGTTGTTGGCGATGAAGTTGTAGTGGGTGAGGGTCGATGTGGTTGCAACTACCTTGGCGCCGCTGACGATCAATCCGCCATCGGTTTCCTTCTCGACGTGCATGTAGACGTCGCGGACTTCCTCGAGCTGTTTGTTGCGATCGACGGGGGGATTGACGATGGCATGGTTGACGAAGGTCACCTCCTCGTTGGTTTTCTTGTACCAGCGCCGCGCATTCTCGTCGAAAGGCTTGTAGAAATCGGGATTGGCGCCGAGCGTGGCGAGGAAGGCGGCCTTGTAGTCGGGCGAGCGACCCATCCAGCCGTAGGTCACGCGCGCCCATTCGGCGATCGCGTCGCGGGCGCCGACCATGTCCTCGACGCTTGTCGGCGCCTTGTAGAAGCGATGGGTGTAGCCGCCGTTGCCGGTGTCGGTGGGGGTGCAGATGATGTCCTTCCGCTCGTCGTGGAGGGCGTCGTAGAGCCGCGCGAGCATGTGGACGGTGTTGCGGAATGCAGGATGAACGGTGACGTCCTTGACGCGCTCGCCGTAGATCCAGATCTCGCGTCCGTCGCGAAGGCTTTCCAGATACTCCTTCGATGTGAAGGGCTTCTTGCGTTCTTCCAGCTTCGGTTTCGCTGCCGGGGGCTGTTCGGCGAGGGTCATGGTTGTTTTCTCCCAAGCGGGTCTCTCGAGACGGACCCGGTCGGCGAAGCGGTAGGGTGGGTCGGCGGCCGGCCGGTTGATCCATGTCAATCCGGGCATGCGGCGGGTGGCCGCGGGCTCCGGCCCGGTGCGCGGTTGGGGACGCCCCCGGGAGAATTGCGCCGGCGTGTCCTGAAGGCCCTTGCGGAAGGACGGGCCGTGCCGCTAACTATATGCCGCGAGCCGGGAAACCCGCGGAAACGCGGCATTAACCCGACTCGGGCCAGGGCTGGTGACCGGCCCTTGCGGGATGAGAGCGCAATGATCGGATTCGATCACGGGACGAAATCGGCGGCTCCGGGCATTCTTCCCGGCGCTTGCGCGCGCCCGGCCTCCACCCCGCTCGCTCCTCTGACCCTCCTCCTTACACGCCCCTGAGCGTCGGCTGCCCATGCCGGGCGGGCACTCAGGGGAGGTGAAGCGCATCAACCCCGTAACGCGCCCGCGGGTTGAGACAGGCGGGCAGGACCAAGGATCAGACCGATGAATTCCGAGAAGAACGCGGCCGGCAAGGACCGCATCGTGATCTTCGACACGACGCTGCGCGACGGCGAGCAATCGCCCGGCGCCTCCATGACGCTGGAAGAGAAACTCCAGGTGGCGGAGGTGCTCGACCAGATGGGCGTCGACATCATCGAGGCGGGTTTCCCGATCGCGAGTCAGGGCGACTTCGAAAGCGTTCTGGAGATCGCCCGCAAGATGGAGAGGGCGACCGTCGCGGGCCTCGCGCGCGCCATCCCGGCCGATATCGCGCGCGCCGGAGAGGCGGTGAAGCCGGCGAAGAAGCCGCGCATCCATACGTTCGTATCGACCTCGCCGATCCACCTTGCGCATCAGATGCGCAAGTCGGAAGACGAGGTGCTGGAGATCATCGCCGCCACCGTCACGCAGGCGCGGAATCTCGTCGACGATGTCGAGTGGTCGGCGATGGACGCCACCCGCACGCCGATCGAGTATCTCTGCCGGTGCGTGGAGGCGGCGATCAAGGCGGGCGCCACCACGGTGAACCTGCCGGACACGGTCGGCTACGCGGTGCCGGAAGAATACGCGGCCATGTTCCGCATGGTGCGCGAGCTTGTGCCGGACGCGGACAAGGCGATCTTCTCGACACATTGCCACGACGATCTCGGGCTTGCGGTCGCCAACTCGCTCGCGGGCGTGCAGGGCGGGGCGCGGCAGATCGAGTGCACGATCAACGGGCTCGGCGAGCGGGCGGGAAACGCGGCGCTGGAGGAGATCGTGATGGCGGTCCGCACACGCCACGACAGGCTGCCCTACTACACCAATGTCGATTCGAGGATGCTGATGCGCGCTTCCAAGCTTGTCTCGGCCGTGTCGGCATTCCCGGTGCAGTACAACAAGGCGATTGTCGGCAAGAATGCGTTTGCGCACGAGTCCGGCATCCATCAGGACGGCGTGCTGAAGCACGCCGAGACCTATGAGATCATGCGGCCGGAAGACGTCGGCCTGCATGCCAGCTCGCTGGTCATGGGCAAGCATTCCGGGCGGCATGCCTTCCGCGAGAAGCTCCGCGAACTGGGCTTCGAGCTTGGCGAGAACGCCTTCGAGGACGCCTTCAACCGCTTCAAGGCGCTCGCCGACCGCAAGAAACACGTCTATGACGACGACATCGCCGCGCTGGTCGAGGACGAGGTGGCAACGCAGGCGGAGTCGATCCGCCTCGTTTCGCTGACCGTGATCGCCGGCACGGCCGGCCCGCAGAAGGCGACGCTCACGCTCGACGTGAACGGCACGCAGGTGACGCGGGAGACGACCGGCAACGGCCCGGTGGACGCAATCTTCAACGCGATCCAGGCCATCGTGCCGCATCAGGCGAAGCTGTCGCTCTATCAGGTCCATGCCGTGACGGAGGGCACCGACGCGCAGGCGGAGGTGTCGGTGCGACTGGAGGAGGGCGACAAGACGGTGACGGCGCGTGGCGCCGATCCCGACACGCTGGTCGCCTCGGCCAAGGCCTACATCTCGGCGATCAACAAGCTCGCTTCCAAGCGCGGGCGCATCCACGCGCAGGCGGCGGGCGTTTAGGGTTCCGAAGGGGCGGCGCGCCTTGCGAAGGCGGGGCGCGCTTTTCCTCCGCCGTCGCCCCAACTCCGCTGTCACCCCGGCGAAGGCCGGGGTCCACGCTGACGCGCCGCGATTGCCGAGATGCCGCATGGATTCCGGCCTCCGCCGGAATGACGACTGTGTTTGTGGCGCGGGCCCGCATCACCCTCTTCTGTCACCCCGGCGAAGGCCGGGGTCCACGCTGAATGCGCCGCGATTGCCGCGATGCTGCATGGAATCCGGCCTCCGCCGGAATGACGCCGAGCTGGCGGCTACGTTGGTGCCAGATTGCACACGCGGCGCGCCTTGCGAAGGCGGGGCGCGCTCCCTATAAAACGCCTCGGCGGGTGTATAGCTCAGTTGGTAGAGCAGCTGACTCTTAATCAGCGGGTCACAGGTTCGAGCCCTGTTACACCCACCAATAGCCCGAGCAAGCCTTGCCTCTCGTGAAGACGACGCGTTTTTCGACCGCCGTTTCCGGCCGGAGGCATCATGAAGCTCCACTACTATCCTGAACCGACAGCCTCTACATCGAGCTGAAGACGACGCCCGGAGTGGAGACTCGTGAAATCGCGGACGGGCTGCTCGTGGACTTCGATCAGAATGGCGATGTCGTCGGGCTCGACATCGACCATGCTTCCGCAAGTCTGACCTGTCCAAGATAGAGACGATCGCGCTGCCTGCCGTGACCGCAGCCGAGTAGCGCGGCCACTCCGCCTCACCCCCGGAACGTCTCCTTCAGCTCGCGCACGCACTCCAGCAACAGCGGCCTGAGTTTTTCGCGCTCGGCCTCGAAGCGGGCGGTGGGCGCCGGCACGGAGACGGCGCAGATATTGCCGAAAAGATCGCGGAAGGCGCTGCCGATGGCGGAGATTCCGCGCGTGTGTTCTTCCTCATCATAGGCAACGCCGGTTTTGCGCACCGCCGCGATCTCGCGGAGAAGATCGTCGATCGTGCGCACGGTGCCGTCGGCAATCGGGGGAAGGGGGTCGGGGAGGCGCTGCCGGATCTCGGCGTCCGTCAGCAACGCCAGGCATGCCTTGCCGTTCGCGGTCGAGTGGAGTGGGAAGGTTTCGCCGACGGCCGACACCGCGCGGAGCCGCTGCGAACCGACAACCTGGTCGATGAAGATCAAATGGTCGTTCTTCAGCACCGCAAGATCGACGGTCTCGCCGGTCGCGTCCGACAGCGCCTTGATGTGCGGGTGCGCCAGCTCGACCACGTCGATCCGTGAGCCGCTGGCGAGCGCCAGTATCTCCGTGCCGAGGCGCACGCGGCCGGCCGGCGAGGCGGTCATCAGCAATCCCTCGGCGACGAGCGCATTGACGATCCGCTGGACGGTCGAGCGCGGAAGGCCCACCCGGCCGGCGATCTGGGAGAGGCTCAGCCCTTCCGGCCGATCCCTCAGCGTACGCAGGATCATCGCCGCACGGCTGATGACCTGGATGCCGCCCTGCTGGCGGTCGATTGGGCCGGAGTCTGGCATTGCGTTCAGCCTGTATTGCTATACGATACAGCTAAACCACGATACGGGCAAAGCCCGCACGGACCCGGGAGGATCGGATGGAGGTCCGTCGTTTCGACGACGCAAAGACCTATGTCGCACCGAATCATCGCGACTATGTCTCCTACCGCCTGTTCGGGGCAGAGGCCGGGGGTCCGAGCCAGTTCATCGTGGTGTGCTCGCATTTCCTGCCGGGCGGCGGCGCGGGCCCGGATTCTTCGCCGAACGAGAAGGTCTATGTATGCCTCGCCGGCGAGATCACGATCGTCGCCGGAGGGCGCGAGGCGGTGCTTCGCCCCAACGACAGCGTCTATCTCGCGCCGAACGAGGTGCGCGAGATCGCCAATCGCAGCCACCATCCGGCGACCATCGTCGCGGTAATGAACGTGCTCAGGAACGACGGGGCACGCGGATGAGCGACCGCGCGCTCCTATTCGTCGGGCAAAGCGGGGCAGGGGCGGCGCGCGATCTCCCACGCTTCCTGGCGCGGCACGCCGACCATGCCCAGAAGGTCCACCACGGTTTCGTCGATCTTTTCCGGCGGCAGCTTGCCGTCGCAGACCGCAAGGCTGAAGCCGACGATCGCGTGGGTTGCCAGCCGCCAGGCCATGTCGGGATCCTCGACATTGTAGCGTCCGGCAGCGACGGCGTTCCGCAGGTCGCGGATGGCGAAGGGGCCCATCACGCGATACATCGCGTCGGCAATGACCTCGGCACGGCGGAGCAGCCAGCGCCAGCGCTGGTCGGTTGTCGCGGCGAGCATCACCATGCGGATGCCGAACGCGTAGACCTGGCCCGGGTCGGTGAAGGTGTCGGTGACCGCCTCGATGCGCAGGGCGAGCCGGTGCATCACCTCCTCGAGCACCGACATGGCAAGGTCGTCCTTGGAGGCGAAGTAGTTGTAGGCGGTACCCGCCCCCATGTCAGCCCGCGCCGCGATCTCGTTCATGGTCGCCGCGTCGATGCCCTTCTCGGCTATGACACGGTAGCCGGCGTCGATCAGCGCCTGCCTGTTCTGCCGCTTCCGCCGGTCCCGGCGCGTTTCCGTCGCGGTCGTATTCATTGGCGTCCGTTGGCTCTCCCTTTCTCGCACCATAGCCGAGATCCCGATGCCAATGTTGACTATCGTTCAAAAATGAATAACGTTCATTTTGGATCGGCGTTCAGCTATTTCCAGACGGTGCGGCTGGAGCCGATCGCGGGAGGAAGATGACATGCAACTGGCGGCCGGGAAACGCGTCGCGCACGCCGATACGCCCACTGCGGAGGAGATGAAGGCGCGTGCGCGTTCCATCGTGGAGGACCTCAAGAAACTCGCGCCAGAGGCCGACCGGCTGCGCCGCCTCCCGGAGCAGAGCGTCGCCCTTCTGAAGGGGCAGCATCTCGGCCGCGTCATTCAGCCCAGGAGTTGCGGCGGTTACGGCCTCTCGATGCGGTCGCATGTCGATGTCGTCTCCACGGTCGGCGAAGGGTGCGGCGCGTCGGCCTGGGTGCTCGCGGTCATCCATGCGCACAACTGGCTGATGGGGCACCTGCCGGCGAGCGCGCAGCAGGAAGTCTACGGGTCCGATCCGGACATGTTCGTGTCGGCGGTGATCGGGCCGCGCGGCAAGGCGATCAAGCAAGCCAACGGCACCTATCGCCTCAGCGGCGTGTGGCCGTTCGCCTCCGGCTGCGACCATGCGGGCTGGTTCCTGTTCGGTGCGGAGGTGTTCGACCAGTCCGGCGCCAAGATCGACGAGGCGGATCTTCTGGTGCCGGCGTCGCAGGTGCAGATTCTCGACGACTGGCACGTGGCGGGCCTGCAGGGCACGGGAAGCTCGACGGTCAAGATCGCCGACATCGAGGTGCCGGGCCACCGTTATCTTTCGCTTCCCCGTCTGCTCGAAAGCGAGCTGCCGACCTTCAAGTCCGGCGACGACGAATGGCTGACGCGGGCGCAGGCGACGCCGGTGCTCGGTCTGTGCATCACCACGGCTGCGCTCGGCATTGCGCGCGCCGCGCTCGCCGAATTCCTGCGGATCGTTCCGGGCAAGAAGGTCACCTATACGAACCATATCGCCGACGAATGGATTCCGACGCATGTCGCGCTCGGCGAAGCGGCGGCGATGATCCACGCGGCCGGGCTGGTGCTCTACCGGATCGCGGACGATATCGACGAGTGGGCGCGGCGCGGCGAGAAGATGCCGATGGAGCTGCGCGGGCGCATCCGCATGGATTGCGGCTATGCGGTGCGGCTGCTGTCGGACGCCGTGGACAAGCTGTTCATCAATGCGGGTGCATCCGGGCTCAACCTGAAGGGCTCGATGCAGCGCGCGGCCCGCGATCTCAAGGCGATCAATATGCACGGTCTCCTGCTCATGGAGACCGGGGCGGAGATCTACGGGCGGATTCTGCTCGGCAAGGGCAGCAATACACCGATCATCTGATGGGGCGGCCAAACAAAAAGCATCCGCGCAAGCGGATCGATTCGGAGGACAGCATGAAAGCAAAGGGACGGACATATCGCGCCACGCTGAAGTCGGGCGTCTCGCGACGGACATTCATCGCCGCTTCGGCCGGCGCCATCGCCATGCCGGCCGTGCTTCGCTACAGCCGCGCGTTCGCCGCCGAGCCGGCGATAAAGGTCGGCCTGGTGACGCCGCGAACGGGGCCGCTTGCCGGCTTCGCGGAGGCGGACGACTACATTCTCGGCGAGCTGAAGCCGCTGTTCGACGGCGGCGTCGAAAACAACGGCAAGAAGGTCAGGATCGAGATCGTCGCCAAGGACGGGCAATCGACCTCGACCCGGGCCGCCGAGGTCGCGACGCAGCTCATCAAGGAAGACGAGGTCGATCTTCTCCTCGGCCAGGCGACACCGGACACCACCAACCCGGTCGCCGACCAGGCGGAGGCCAACGAGGTTCCCTGCATCACGACCAACTGCCCGTGGCAGCCCTATTTCTTCGGCCGCAACGGCGATCCGGCGGTGGGCTTCGACTGGACCTATCACTTCTTCTGGGGTCTGGAAGACGTTATCGCGGCGTTTCTCGCGCTCTGGGAGGGCACCGACACCAACAAGCAGGTCGGCGGTCTTTTCCCGAACGACGCGGACGGCAATGCGTGGGGCGATCCGGAGCGCGGGCTGCCGCCGGCATTCAAGGCTGCGGGGTACTCGCTGCTCGATCCGGGCCGTTATCAGGTCCTCAACGACAACTTCACCTCCCAGATCCAGGCATTCAAGTCCGCCAGTTGCGAGATCGTAACCGGCAACATGATCCCGCCGGACTTCGTGACGTTCTGGGGGCAGGCGGCGCAGCTCGGATTCCGGCCGAAGATCGTCACAATCGGCAAGGCGCTGCTCTTTCCGCAGGTGCCGGAATCGATGGGCGACCGGGCGGACGGGCTTTCCACGGAAATCTGGTGGACGCCGAACCATCCGTACAAGTCGAGCATCACGGGCCAGTCGGCGCGGGAGCTCACCGACGGATATGTCAACGCAACCAAGCGGCCGTGGACGCAGCCGATCGGCTACCAGCACGCGCTGTTCGAGGTAATGGTTGACGTCATCAAGCGGACTGAGGACATCGACGACAACAAGGCGATCCTCGACGCGATTGCCAAGACCGACCTCAACACGATCGTCGGGCCGATCAAGTGGACCGGCCAACCGGTGAAGAACGTCTCCAAGACGCCGCTCGTCGCGGGCCAGTGGCAAAAGACCGCCAGCGGCGCCTTCGATCTCGTCATCTGCGAAAACAAGACCGCCCCGGAAATTCCGGTGGGCGGCGCGCTCAAGCTGCTATCCTGACGGACACCCGGCGGCAGGGTGGACAGACTCCACCCTGCCGTTCCCTCAGGTCAGCACGCACACGCGGATGGCGGTTCCAGCGGCGCAGGAGATTGCGAAGGACGCCGGATCGGCCAGCAGCCGGTTCACGGTCCGGCGATCGACGCGCACCAGTCGCGTGGCGGCCGTCGTTGCCATCGCCGTCATCGTCGTTCTCGTGGCATTGCCGTACTGGGGAACCCGGGGGCAGATGCAGCTCCTGGGGCAGGTGTTCGTGTATCTCGCTTTGGCGAGCCTCTGGAACCTCCTTGCCGGGTTCACGGGTCTCATTTCCGTCGGGCAGCAGGCCTATGTCGGTTTCGGCGGCTACATGCTGTTCGCCTTCACGATATTTCTCGGCATTCATCCGCTGGCGGCGATCGCAATCGCGGGCGTGCTGGCGGCGGTTCTTGCAATTCCGATCGGCACGCTCATCTTCCGCCTGTCGGGCGCCTATTTCGCCATCGGCACGTGGGTCGTCGCCGAGATATTCCGGCTCGTGTTCGCGCAGGTCGGCTCGCTGGGCGGCGGATCCGGGTCGAGCCTGCCGACCTCGGTCATCCGGGAGATCGCATCCGGGCGCGACGCGCGCGAGGCGATCGTCTACTGGACCGCGCTGGCGCTCTCACTCGGCATCGTCGGGTTCGTCTACGGAATCCTGCGTACCCGCCAGGGGCTGGCGCTGACGGCGATCCGCGACAGCGAGCTCGCATCGGAGAGTCTCGGTATCGACATCTGGCGGTCGAAGTTCGTGGTGTATGTGCTTTCGGCCGGGCTGACGGCCATGATCGGCGCGCTGATCTTCATCCAGAAGCTTCGCATCTCTCCGGAGGCGGCGTTCAGCCTCAACGACTGGACGGCCTATGTCATCTTCATAACCGTGATCGGCGGCATCGGGCGGATCGAGGGGCCGCTGATCGGCACGGCGATCTACTTCCTCCTGCGCGAGCTGCTGTCGGACCTCGGGCCGGCCTATCTCATGATCCTCGGGGCGGTCGCGATTGTCGTCATGCTGCGGGCGCCGCGCGGTCTCTGGGGTTTCGTTGTGGATCGCTGGGGAATAGAGCTCTTTCCCGTGCGCCGGCGGCTCCAGATCGACGGCCCCGACAAGGAATAGGGCGGCGCTTTCTTGCATTGATCGTGCTCCGCCTTGCCGACGGGGCGGTTGGCGGCCGGCCCGGCCGGCCGCTAGAGTGGCTGCGAGAGCCGCGGGCGAACGCGGCCGCGATCGGGAGGAACGCATGGGACTGCCGGGACTGACTGGTATCGAGCACATCGGGATAACCGTTCCGGATCTCGAGGCCGCGACACGCTTCATGGTCGACGTGCTGGGCTGCGAACCCGTTTTCGACGTCGGGCCTTATGTCTCCGACACGGACTGGATGGAGGTGCATCTGGCGGTGCATCCGCGGACGCGGATCAACAAGCTGCGCATGTTTCGCGTGGCCAACGGGCCGTCGCTCGAGCTGTTCGAATATGTCGCCCCCGATCAGAAGAAGGTCGGACCGAAGAACAGCGACATCGGCGGGCACCACGTGTCCTTCTACGTGAAAGACCTCGACGCGGCGGTTGCGCACCTGAAGCAGCACGGCGTGAAGGTTCTCGGCGAGCCGTCGGAAATCACCGACGGGCCGTCCGGCGGGTTGCGGTGGGTCTATTTCCTCGCGCCGTGGGGCATGACTATGGAACTGGCGTCCTATCCGAACGGCATGGGCTACGAGAAGGAAAAGAAGCCCCTGTGGCGGCCGGCAGAGTGAGTTGAGCGCCCGATGGCGCGCAATGTGGACGTAGCGATCCTCGGCATATTCGTCGCCGATGTCGTATTCCGCGCGGCCCGGCTGCCGGAGATCGGGGAGACGATCGTCGGTTCCGGCGTAGCGATCGGACCGGGCGGCAAGGGATCGAACCAGGCAGTCGCCGCAGCGCGGCTCGGCGGCACGGTCAGTTTCATCACCAGGATCGGCGAGGATGCCTTCGGCGAGATCGGCCGCGCTACCTGGAGGGAGGCGGGCGTGATGCCCCGCCTCATTCCTTCCGACGGCGAAGCGACCGGCGCGGCGATGATCTATGTCAGTGAGAAGACCGGCGACAATGCCATCATCGTCGTTCCCGCGGCTGCCGGGACGATCACGCCGGAGGACGTCGAGCGCGAGGCGGCAGCTATCCGCGAGTCGCGCGTGTTCATGACGCAGCTTGAGGTGCCGGTCGCGAGCGCGCGGCGCGGGCTGGAGATCGCGCGGGCCGCGGGCGTCGCGACGGTATTCAATCCGGCGCCAGCGCACACGCTCGACGATTCGATCTTCGCGCTTGCGGACTTTGTAACGCCGAACGAGACCGAGGCCGCCATGCTGACCGGCGTTGCGATCGCTTCGATCGACGATGCGCTTCGGGCTGCAGACGTGTTGCTTCAGAAGGGTGCCGGCGCGGCGGTCGTAACGCTCGGGGAAAAAGGCTCCCTGCTGCGCACGCCATCGGCATGGGCGCACATTGCGGCGGTCAATGCCGGGCCGGTAAGGGACACCACAGGTGCCGGCGACGCATTCAACGGCGCGTTCGCCGTGGCCATCGCCTCGGGACGCGATCCGGCCGACGCCGCCCGCTTCGCTTCGGCGGTCGCCGGCATCTCGGTCACTCGCCCCGGCACCGCGGCGTCCATGCCGACACTTGCGGAAGTCGAGGCGATCTTGTCGTGACAAGCGGCCACCGACAAGACCGTCGGTCCAGGGCGTGCGCCCCTGTGGGAGTGACGGTCTGAGGGTGACGCCTGGCGGTGCAACACCAGAGACCGGCAGTCACGGCAGCCGTGCGATACGTTCCACGAGGAGGTCGAAGAATGCCGGCGCGTCGGCGTTGCGCACGAAGAAGACGTTCCGTGGTCGGTCGGTGACGTGCCAATAGTCGGCGACTGTCATGCCGAGCGTCAGTTCGCTCTGCGTTTCGATCGTGACGTTGATGCGCCGGCCCGAGAAGATCTCGGGGCGCAGCAAATACGCAATCACGCAGGGGTCGTGCAGCGGCGCGCCGACCCAGCCGTATTTGGCGAGGTCGAACCGCTCGGAGAAATTGAGCATGCCGGCGATCTGCGCTCCCGTGCGGTTCCCGATGTTGCGAAAGCGTTCGAGGCGGTCGTGGGTCGTCAGCACCTGATGGGTGACGTCGAGGGGCAGCATGACGATGGGGATGCCGCTCCGCATGACGATGTCCGCCGCCTCAGGGTCGACAAGAATATTGAACTCGGCGGTGGGCGTGCGGTTGCCGACTTCGAAATAGGCG
>Ga0073934_10002642_pt1 | contig 36319 bp, 37 predicted proteins | sample LarsenN4metaG_FD_76834 | JGI IMG/M metagenome (GOLD analysis project Ga0073934, IMG submission 76834) | Hot spring sediment bacterial and archeal communities from British Columbia, Canada, to study Microbial Dark Matter (Phase II) - Larsen... ... | reverse complement strand
GGCGTTGTCGTTGAAGTCGAGGGCGGTATAGGCCGCGCCGGTGCGGACGCCCTGGGCGTTGGTCAGTTCGACGCTGACCGTGCCGGTGACCGAGCCGCCCGAGAAGTCCAGTTCCTGGGTGGTTGCCGGTGTGCCGAGATTGACCGTATAGGAATCGGACTTGAACGACTTGTCCTGACGGGCCTGACGCAGGGTGGACTGCATCGACTCGACGGTCTTGGTGATCGCCGACAGACCGTTATCGGCCGCCTCCAGGGTCTTGATGCCGTTCGACATCGCGTCGAGCAGCGAGCCCATGTCGGACGCGCGGCCCTGCAGCGAGGCCGAGGTGAAGAAGTTGGTCGGGTTGTCGAGGGCCGAGTTGACCTTCTTGCCGGTGGCAAGGCGGTTCTGCGTCGTGCCCATGAGGGTGGCGGTGTTCTGCAGAGAGAGCAGGTTCTGACGAACGCCAGCCGAAAGAGTGATACTCGAAGCCATTACACGAAACCTTTCTGGTTTGAACTAACACACGTGTCGATCCATTCGGATCGGCGCCGGTGATCGCATGCGCCCCCGTAAGGCCGCGTAAAAAATCATGCTTAACGAGGTATGATTTTCCGCTGCGGCGCGTCATGCCGCGCGTGCAGGCGCTTCATCGCGTTGATGAAATGCGGACGGCCTCGCGTGTCGTTAAGGCCGCGGTAAGGAAGGGGTGAAGCGTTCGTTAAAGACGCGCTGCTTCTCGTGAACCGTCATGACCGGGCTTGTCCCAGCCGTCCACGTCTTTGATGCATGTTGGGGCGTAAAGACGTGGATACCCGGCACAAGGCCGGGCATGACGATGAAAGCGATTACGTCGAGTCACACCTCAATATCCGCGTGCGGATCTTGCTTCGGATCGTGCTCGTCGTCGCGCGTCACACTTTGCACAGGCGACCCAAGTCCATACGCTCGCTGCCGCAGCAGGGCCTCGTCTGCGGCCTGGCGGGCGCGGCGGGCGCGTTCTTCCTGCTCGCGGCTGAGCAAGGCCTGCGCCTGCGGGTTGATCACCGGCTCGCGGCCCGTGGGTTCGGTCAGAGGCACATGCGTCTCGAAGACCGGCTTTGCCGCACTGACGCTTTGCGATGGCGCGAGGTCCGTGCGCACGATCGGAGCGCGTCCGACTCCCACCCGCGAAATGGTGTCGCGCGGCTTGATGGTGAAACTGGAGTCCATGTTCACCTCCCGGCACGCAGTTGCGGGACGCTGGAACATTACACCAATTGCATTAACCGCCTGTTAGGAGGCGGATGAGCCGAAGGCGCAATTCGCCTTTCGGTAAACGGCGGGTTACGCCGCGCTGACGCTGCTACGGTCGCATCACAAAATACGGCTTACCGCCAGCGGCTGCGCCGCCTTCGGGTTCGGCGCCGAATGTTGGCCACTGGCGCCATAGGTCTGCGGGGCGGCCTTGCGCGCGAGCTCGGTCGAGACCCCGCGCATGATGCCTTCCGACACCGCATGCGCGGTGGCCAGCACCGTCAGGTTGATCTGCAGCAGCGCATGAAATTCGTCGTGCCTGCGGCGCAGGCCGGCGATCTGGTCGGGAGAAGCCTTCGCGAGCAGCGGCGTCTGGCCCTTGAGCAGGCTCGCTGCGGCCATGTATTGCTGTGCCAGCGCGGTCTTTTCGGCCTCGAGCGCGGCGGCGGCGGTGAGTTTGCCGGCGCGGACGAGCTCTGTCTCCTGCTCGACAATCCGGATGATGTCGGCCATCACGGCCGTCAGATGCGAGATCAGCTTGCCGGGATCGATCGTCGGGGCCTGTGCGGTCATGACGTCGATCCTCCGGCTTTGGCGGTGTCGCGGATTTCCTGCTGCTGCATCAGCGATCGATAGACATGGTCGGCAAGGCCGATGCCGCCTTTCTTCGCAAAACTCTTCGCATATTCGTCGGTGAGGAACGAGCGCCAGATGCCGATTTCCTTGCCGCCGCCGAACGGACCTTCGCCCTCCATGCCGGTGAACATCTGGCTGAACATCTGGTTCAGGAACATGGCTTCGAAGTCTTGCGCCTGTTCGCGTGCTTTCGCGGCGCGCGCCTTGGCGAGATCGGCCGGCGCCATCGCTGAGGCGAGGTTGTAGCCATAGGCGGCGGTGGAGGAGGGGATCGGGGTTGCGATCGAGGCCATCACATCACCTCGATGTCGGCCTGCAGGGCGCCGGCGGCCTTGATCGCCTGCAGGATGGTGATCAGGTCGCGGGGTCCGATGCCGAGCGCGTTCAGCCCGTCGACCAGCTGCTGCAGCGACACGCCTTCCTGCACCAGCGCGAGCTTGGCGCCGTCCTCGGTCGCACCGACGCGCGTGCGCGGCACGACGCGGGTGCGGCCCTGCGAGAAGGGCGCCGGCTGGCTGACCTGCGGCGATTCGGAGATCGTCACGGTGAGGTTGCCTTGCGCCACGGCGACCGTGGAGACGCGCACGTCGCGGCCCATGACGATGACGCCGGAGCGCTCGTCGATGATGATCTTGGCGGCGAGGTCGGGCTCGACCTGCAATTGCTCGATCTCGGTCAGCAGCGCCACCATGTTGGTGTCGGACTTGCCCGGCAGGGTGAGCTGCACGGTCGAGGCGTCGAGCGGCTCGGCGGTCGGCTGGCCGATATAGTCGTTGATCGCAGCGGCGATGCGCTTGGCGGTAGTGAAATCGGCGTTGCGGAGCGCCAGGCGCACCTGGTTGAGCCGGTTGAGCTGGAAATCGATCTCGCGCTCGATGATGGCGCCGTTGGCGATGCGGCCGACGGTCGGCACGCCGCGCACGATCTTGGCCGCCTGGCCTTCCGCCTCGAAGCCGCCGATGGCGACCGAGCCTTGCGCCACCGAATAGACATTGCCGTCGGCGCCGAGCAGCGGGGTCACGAGAAGGGTGCCGCCCTGGAGACTCTTGGCGTCGCCGAGCGCGGAGACGGTGACGTCGATGCGCGTGCCCTGCGTGCCGAAGGCCGGCAGGTTGGCGGTGACCATGACCGCGGCGACGTTGCCGGTGCGGATCTGAGCGCCGCGGATATTGACGCCCAGACGTTCCAGCATCGCCTGCAGCGACTGCTTGGTGAAGGGGATGTTGTTGAGCGTGTCGCCGGTGCCGTTCAGGCCGACCACGAGGCCATAGCCGATCAGCTGGTTCTGGCGCACGCCTTCGATATTGGCGAGGTCCTTGATGCGCGAGGTCGCCTGCGCCGGCATGGCGTAAAGCAGCGCCAGCGCCATCAAACAGATTGCACGCGTGAATCGTGTCGGTCGTCGCATCGCAGGCTCCCCGCCTTCGTTTGGCGCGACCGCAAGCTCCCACAAGCGATCATGCCGAAGAAAACGATGCGAATGCCGTGCCAAACGCCGCGACGAAATTAATGCCTTGTGAATGCTGATGTTTTGAATCCGGTGCGGCCTGCACCGCACTCGGCTAGCCTGCAGTCCTTGCCGGCCGGCGGCAGCTTTTGCCGGCTCGTTAACGAGCGGTTAACCATAACGCCCGAGTGTCTTGCCATGCGCATCACCGGTCCGCATTCCACAGCCTTGGCCAGAGAGAGCCAGGCGCCGCGCCGCGCATCGTCCGGTGCGTTTCGCCTCGATGAAAGCGAGGGCGTGCGGACGCAAAATGGCGTCGGCGGCGCGCGTGGCCTCACCGGCATCGATGCGCTGGTCGCCCTCCAAGGCGTCGAGGACGCGACCGAACGGCGACGTCGCGCGATCGGGCGCGGCCGGCGGGCGCTGGATGTGCTCGACGAGGTGCGACTGGGCGTGCTGGGCGGGGCGCTGGACCCCTCGGTGCTCGGCCGGCTCAAGGCTTTGTCGGCCGACCTCCGGCAGGGCAGCGGGGAACCCGGGTTGGATTCGGTGCTCGCCGAAATCAACCTGCGCGTCGAGGTCGAAATCGCCAAGATGACGCGCCGCTAGGCCGCCCGGCGAATCAGCAAACTTCATACAATTCAGTGACTTGCGAATGACGCCCAAAGCGGCATGCCGCATAAATGCCTGTTGTCGGCCCCCGCCCGGGAAGGCTATAAGCCACCCCCTCACAGGGGCGATGGACCTGACGGGAAGACGGGAGTTCGGAATGCCTTCGGACAAGTCCAAAGAGTACAGGCCGTCCGAGAAAGAGCCTTTCATGAATGAAAGGCAGCGCGAGTATTTCCGCGCCAAGCTGCTGGCCTGGAAGGACGACATCCTGAAGGAGGCCAAGGAAACCTTGCAGCATCTCCAGGATGAGAACCAGAATCATCCCGATCTCGCCGACCGGGCTAGTTCAGAGACCGACCGCGCCATCGAGCTGCGCGCGCGTGACCGCCAGCGCAAGCTGATCGCCAAGATAGATGCCGCCTTGCAGCGCATCGACGATGGCACCTACGGCTATTGCGAGGAAACCGGCGAGCCGATTTCGCTCAAGCGCCTGGAAGCGCGTCCCATCGCCACCCTCTCGGTCGAGGCGCAAGAGCGCCACGAACGCCGCGAGCGCGTGTATCGCGACGATTGAATGGGCGCTGCAAACGCGCCTCTCATACGCAATAAGAAATTGCGGCCGAGCGAGTACATCGGGACGCTCGATCGTCGGCCATTGACCGATCTGAAGTCACTCTGACCCTTCTGCCAAAATATTTTTGGCTGGGTGTCGATCCGCCCAAGGCTCGTTCGTCGTGTGCGCAGGGAGGCCGTGGTGGCCTCCGTGGGATCAAAGGGAGACAAGACGATGCGCGTTATGGTGATGGTGAAGGCGACGAAGGACTCCGAAGCGGGCCTCCGGCCTACGAAGGAGACGACCGAGATGTTCGAGGCCATGGGCAAGTTCAACGAGGAACTGGTCAAGGCCGGCATCATGCTGGCCGGCGACGGCTTGAAGCCGTCCTCGGAGGGCAAGCGGGTGGCTTTTGACGGCCCGCGTCGCACAGTGATCGACGGACCTTTCGCCGAGACCCGCGAGCTGGTCGCCGGCTACTGGATCTGGGAGGTCAAGGACATGGCCGAAGCGGTCGAATGGGTGAAGCGCTGCCCCAATCCGATGCCCGGGCCGAGCGAAATCGAAATCCGGCCGTTCTATGAAATGGCCGATTTCGCGGAGATACTGACTCCGGAGGTCAAGGAATTGCACGAGCGGAACCGCGACAAGCTTGACGGCCGCTAACGCCGCACCGCCGCGACTTGCCTTGTGCTCTGCCCGCTGCTTAAGCGGGGCGTGTGGCACCGGCTGAAACCCATCAGGCGATCGAGACGGTCTTCAGGATCGAACGGGCCAGGCTCATTGCAGGCCTGGCCCGGATGCTGCGTGACGTGGACCTCGCCGAAGAGCTGGCGCAGGACGCGCTCGTAACGGCGCTGTCGGAATGGCCGACGACCGGCGTTCCGGCAAATCCCGGCGCCTGGCTGATGGCCGCAGCCAAGCGACGGGCCATCGACGGGCTCCGCCGCCGCAAGATGCTCGTGCGCAAACACGCTGAAATCGGCCGCGATCTTGAAGACGAACGTGACACCAGCGTCGAGGACATCGAGGCGGCCCTGGACGATGATCTCGGCGATGAACTGCTCGGCCTGATCTTCACCGCCTGTCATCCGGTCTTGTCGGCCGAGATGCGCACGGCGCTGACCTTGCGCCTGATCGGCGGACTGACCACGGACGAAATTGCGCGCGCCTTCCTCTCGAATGAAGCGACCATCGCCCAGCGCATTGTCCGGGCGAAGAAGACGATCGACAAGGCCGGATTGACTTACAAGGTGCCTCGTGGCGATGAGCGAAAGGAGCGCCTCGCGTCGGTGCTGGAGGTCATCTACTTGATCTTCAACGAGGGCTATGCGGCCACCGCCGGCGAGGATCTGGTTCGCCCGGCCTTGTGCGCCGAGGCGCAGCGCCTCGGCCGCATCCTCGCCGGCTTGCTGCCGGAGGAGCCTGAAGTTTTCGGTCTCCTGGCACTCATGGAAATCCAGGCCTCGCGCCTCGCCGCACGCACGGCGCCGGACGGCTCGTTCGTTCCATTGACCGAGCAGAACCGCGCGCGCTGGGACCGGCTCCTGATCCGCCGCGGGCTTGCCGCACTGGAACGCGCAGAGGCGCTGGGCGGCGCACGCGGGCCTTATGCCCTGCAAGCCGCGCTCGCCGCTTGCCATGCCAGGGCACGCAAGGCGGAGGACACAGACTGGCAGAAGATCGCCGCGCTCTACGATACGCTTCGCGAAGTCATGCCTTCGCCGGTGGTCGATCTCAATCGGGCCGTGGCGCACAGCATGGCCTTCGGGCCGGAAGCAGGTCTCCTGCTTGTCGGCGACCTCGAACGGAGCGCTGCCTTGCGCAACTATGCGCCGCTGCCGGCGGCGAAAGGTGATTTTCTCTTCCGCGCGGGCCGGCTCGCCGAAGCCAAGGTGCAGTTCGAGCGCGCGGCCAGGCTCACGCGCAACGAACGGGAGAAGGCCTTCCTTCTTGGGCGGGCGGCTGCCTGCGGCGACTGACCCCAACCGCCAAGGCAAGAGTCAAAAATGATCACGGCCTCCGGCGGGGAGCTGCCGGAGGCCGTGTCGTAACCGCCGTTCCGTTGCGCGCCAGGGAACGGCGTGGGAGCTCAGGCCTCCCGGTGCGGGGAGGACGCCGGCCTAGAAGGGCAGCAGCACGTCGAGCACCTGCTGTCCGTAACGCGGCTGCTGCACGTCGGTGATCTGACCGCGGCCGCCATAGGCGATGCGGGCCTGGGCGATCTTGGTGGAATCGATGGTGTTGTCGCTTTCGATGTCCTCCGGCCGCACAATGCCGGCCACTATCAGCTCGCGCACCTCGAAATTGACGCGGATTTCCTGCTTGCCCTCCAGCACCAGATTGCCGTTCGGCAGCACCTGGGTGACGACGCCGGCGACGTTGGTGGTGATTTCGTCCTTGCGGTCGATCGAGCCCTTGCCTTCGCTGGAGCCGGTTGAGTCGGCTGTGAGGATTTTGCCGGGCACATTGACCGAGCTGAAGATCGGCAGCTTGGTCTTGCCGAAGAAATTGTCGACGCCTGAGTCCTCAGAGTTTTTCCGGCTGCGCGAGGTTTCGTTCTCCACCGTCGCCTTGTCGGTGATCTTCACCTTGACGGTGAGAATGTCGCCGACCTGGTGTGCGCGCTGGTCCTTGAAGAAGGCGCGCGAGCCGTTGCGCCAGAGCGAATTCGGATTGTAGGAGGCCGGCTGCGGCATCGGCATCGGCATCTGTACCGGCTTGTAGCCCGGCGCGGCGGTCGGGTTTTCGATCGCCGAAAGCGGCGGCTGTTCGCCGATCAGCTTTAGGCGGTCGAGCGCCGCGCAGCCCGACAGCAGCGAGGTGAGCGCCAGGCCGCAAACGGCTGAGCGCAGCAGCGGCGATGATGTGACTCGGGACGACATGGGACCTCGCTTCGGTTAGCGACGCACGGCAGCGGGATGCGACATTGCGGCGACGTTGGTGGTGGCGCGCGGCGCGGTCGAGAAGATCGTGACCCGGCCCGAGCCGCTGACGACGCCCTGCAGCGTCTTTTTGGTCTGCAAGTTAATGACGTCGACCGTATCGCCCTCCGCGCCTGATGCGAGCGCCTTGCCACGCAGCGTCAGCACCAGGCCCGGCTGCTCGAACACCATGATCACCGGTTCGTTGCGGTGCACGAGCTCCGGCTTGGTGAGGTCGCTGCGGCGGATGATCTGCCCGGGCTTCATCGTCTGGCGCGCGGCCAGTCCGATGGCGCCCTGCGGGTCGCGCACGGTGTCGCTCGACACCTCGTTGCGCGGCCGGCGCTCGATCACGATGTCGGCTTCTCGCAGCACGTCGCCGCGGGCGATGGGGCGCACGACGACCGCGGCCTCGTTCGTCTCCATGACGACGCCGGTGAAGCGCATGGGCACCCGGCTCGAAGACGCAGACCCGCCGATCTCCACCATCGCATCGAAGCGCCCGCTGCGCGGATCGAAGGACAGCCGCGGCACATTGAACTCGGCCGGCGCATTCGGATCGATATGAATGGTGCGCAATTCGCGATCGAAGGTGACGCTCAAATTCGCCGGATCGCGCAGTCCGTAGCGCGTCGCGATGATCTGGGCGAGGCGGGTCTCGATCTCCTTCGTGCCGATGGCACGGCTGATGCGCGTGACTGTGACCTCGCTGAGACCGCGCGTATCGACGGCGATGACATTGTGCGCGCGCAAGGCTTCGGTTACCCGGGCGACCGAGACGCTGCCGGTCTGGCCGAGGTCGGGCGCGCGGAACACCGCGATGGAGGACGCGGCGCCGGCATTGTCGACCAGGTCGCCGATCCGCACGATGTCGCTGGTGGCGAGCACGTCGCTGCGCAAGGACGGCGCAAGCGGAGCGGGGGAGCCGGCCTGCTGCGCCGAGGCGGCGGTGGCGAGGCCGAGGAGAAGCGCGATAGTGGCGATACGGATCATGGCTCGGGCTCCTCAGCGCATCATGCCGGTGGTGGATTGCAGCATCTGGTCGGTGGCGGAGATGACCTTGGCGTTCATCTCGTAGGCGCGCTGCGCCGCGATCAGGTCGGAAATCTCGCTCACCGCTTCCACATTCGCCTGTTCGAGATTGGCCTGCAGGAGGCTGCCATAGCCGTTCGTGTTCGGCTGGCCGGTTTGCGGCGTGCCGGAGGCAGGCGTCTCCAGATAGAGATTGTCGCCGATGCCCTGCAGGCCCGCCTTGTTGATGAAAATGGCGAGTTCGAGCTGACCGATCTGCGTCGGCGTCGTCGTGCCGACGGGCGTGACGAAGACCTGGCCCTGGGCATTGATGGTGAAGCCCGACGCATTGTTCGGCACGGTGATGCCGGGTTGCACCAGATTGCCTTGCGCCGTCACCAGACGGCCTTGCGCGTCGAGCTCGAACGAGCCGTCGCGCGTGTAGGCGGTGCGGCCGTCCGGCAGCTGGATCTGGAAAAAGCCCTCGCCACGGATGGCGACGTCGTATTCCTTGCCCGACTGCACCAGCGAGCCTTGCGTCATGATGCGCGGCGTGCCGACGGTCTTCACGCCCGAGCCGATCTCGACGCCGGCGGGCACTTGCGTGCCCTGCGCGGAGGCTTGTGTGCCAACGCGGCGCACCTGCTCGTAGAGGAGGTCCTGGAATTCGGCACGCTGGCGCTTGTAGCCGGTCGTGCGCATATTCGCGATGTTGTTGGAGATGACCTGAACGTTGAGTTCCTGGGCCATCATCCCGGTCGCTGCGGTGTGAAGCGCTCGCATGATTTATCTCCTCATCGCGCTCAGGCCGGCACTTCCGCCAGCCGCTCGATCGCGGACTTGCGGATGTCGCCGTGCTGCTGCAGCAGCGTGGAAAGCTGCGTGTATTGGCGCGAGACCTCGATCATCCGCGCCATTTCGATGACCGGTCGGACATTCGACTGCTCCACCGAGCCCTGAATCAGATGCACCTGCTCGGCCGCCTGCGGCTGCATGTCGGCCGGTGCGGCGAATGTGGAGGTGCTGTCTTTCTGGAGCCGCTGCACATTGGCGAAGGTCACGAGGCGCAATCTGCCGCGTGCGCCTTGCGGAACGGAGATCGTGCCGTCGCGCGCGATAGTTATGTCGCGGTCTTCGTTCTGGAACTGCACCGGGCCGCCGTCGCCGAGAACAGGGTAGCCCTCGCTCGTGACCAGTTGTCCCTGCGCATTGATCTGGAATGCGCCGTTGCGGGTGTAGCGTTCGCCGCGCGGGGTCTGCACGACCAGAAAAGCGTTGCCGTCGATCGCGACATCGAGCGGATTGTTGGTCTGCTTGAGCGGGCCTTGACCCATGTCGTGCCAGGTGGCGCGGTCCTGCACGTAGCTGAGGCGGCGGTCGCGGCCCTGGAAATGGTCGTGGCTCGCCACCGGCATCAGATATTCCTCGAATACCGAGGAATCGGTCTTGAAACCGGTGGTGTTAATGTTGGCCACGTTATTGGCGACCACATCCAGTTCGCGCCGCAGCGCCATCTGCCGCGACAGTCCGATGAGAAGGGCATTCTCCATCGCTTAACTCCCCTGACCGCTGCAGCCACCCTCCCGAGGCGGCTCCCTGCGTTGCCACCGGCTCTCCCAAGCGGATGGCAAACAAAGTCTTGCAGCCACCGTGCCAGCGACAAAAATCCAGAAAAGTCAGTGCCTTGATATGAAATTGGGCGGCGGGACGGGGCCGCTCCGGCAACTTTGGCCGGTTCAACCCGGCAAATATTTCCCGGTCGGAGGGCTTGGAAAGATTTCGTTAACCATCGTGGCCCTAACGTCGCTGCAATAGGGCGCAAACGGGCCGCGTCCCCGGTGGACACCAGTCGGTGCCTCTCAGATGCAGGCTCCAAGCCGCTTCAATTGTGGGATTCCGACCGTATGGCACCGAAGAAGAAGCAGGCCGAGGTAGAAGCCGAGGCCGAAGAAGAACAGGCCGAAGGCGCATCGAAACCGCTGCCGCTGCTGAAAAGACTGCCGCTGAAACTGATCATCATCGCCGCCACCGGATTACTGGTTCTGGGCGGGGGTGTCGCCGGCTACCTGATGTTCTTCAACAAGGGCGGCAGCGGGCATACCGCCACGGCTGCGGCGGTCAAACCACCGGTTTTCCTCGACATGCCGGACGCGCTGGTCAACCTGTCCAACACGGGGTCCGAGCGCACGCAATATCTGAAAGTGAAGGTCGTCCTCGAACTGCCCGACCAGACCATGGCGCAGCAGGTCCAGCCGATGCTGCCGCGCGTCATGGACGCCTTCCAGACTTATCTGCGCGAATTGCGGCCGACCGATCTGGATGGATCGGCCGGCCTCTACCGGCTCAAGGAAGAACTGACCCGGCGGGTCAACGCCTCGATCGCGCCGAACAAGGTCAACGCGATCCTGTTCAAGGAAATCGTGGTCCAATAGGGGGCGGCGGTGGCGAACGAAATCAATAACGACGAACTCGCCGCCGAATGGGGCCAGGCGCTGCAGGCCGAAGGCACGGCCGGCGTGGCGGCCGAAGGCGCCGCTGACACGGCGGCCGAGGCGCTGCTCGATGAAAACCAGTTCATGCAGAGTGCCAAGGCCGGCACCGAGCGCATTCTCACACAGGAAGAAATCGACAGCCTGCTCGGCTTCAGCCTGGCGGATGTGGCGCTGGCGGACAATTCCGGCATCCGGGCCATCATCGATTCGGCGATGGTTTCCTACGAGCGCCTGCCGATGCTGGAAATCGTCTTCGACCGCCTGGTGCGGTTGCTGACGACGTCGCTCCGCAATTTCACTTCCGACACCGTCGAAGTCTCGCTTGACCGCATTACATCGGTGCGTTTTGGCGATTATCTGAACTCCATCCCGCTGCCCGCCATTCTCGCTGTGTTCAAGGCGGAGGAATGGGAAAATTTCGGCCTGATCACGGTCAATTCCAACCTGATCTATTCCATCATCGACGTCCTGCTCGGCGGCCGCCGCGGCTCCGGCGCGATCCGGGTGGAAGGCCGTCCCTACACGACGATCGAAGCCAATCTCGTCAAGCGCATGCTGGAAGTGGTGCTCGCCGACGCCGAGCTCGCCTTCAAGCCGCTGTCGCCGGTGAAGTTCAATATCGACCGGCTGGAGACCAATCCGCGCTTCGCTGCAATCACCCGCCCGGCCAATGCCGCGATCCTGGTGCGCCTGCGCATCGACATGGAAGACCGCGGCGGCACGGCGGAATTGTTGCTACCCTATGCCACCATCGAACCGATTCGCGGCGTTCTGCTGCAGATGTTCATGGGCGAGAAGTTTGGCCGCGACCCGATCTGGGAGGGCCATCTTGCCACTGAAATCGCGCAGGCCGAAATGTCGGTCGATGCGGTGTTGTTCGAGGCCAAGCTGCCGCTGCGGCAGATGATGAAACTGCAGGTCGGCGACACGCTGCCGCTGGAGATCAAGCCTGACGCGTTGGTGTCCGTGCGTTGTGGCGACGTCACGCTGACGGAAGGGCGAATGGGGCGCGTGGGTGACCGCGTCTCCGTCCGTGTGGCCAAGCCTTTGCGCAAGCCGAAGATGACGCTCGCCATGTTCGAGAATGCGGAAGAATCCAAATCCAGACACAGGGTGGAGGCTGCGACGTGAGCAACCTGTTCGGACTGACGATTGAAAGTCTGGTGGCGGTCTTGCTGTTGCTGACAATCCTGTATTGCGCGCGCCTGAACAAGCAGATCCAGGTGCTGAAATCCGACGAGCGCTCCATGCGCATGACGATTTCGGAGTTGATGATGGCGACCGAAAGCGCCGAGCGCGCCATTGCCGGGCTGAAGGAAACGGTGCGCGAGGCGGAGGAGATTCTGGGCTCGCGCCTGCGCGACGCCGATTTCTACAGCACCACGATGGCCGAGCATGTGAAATCGGGCGAGGAGGTGCTGGGCCGCCTGCGCAAGATCGCCTATGCGCGGCAGCTTCTCGCCACTGCCGAGGCTGAAGACGAGGAGCCCGAGCCGCAACCGGTCAAAATTCCGGAGATCAAGGCCGATGCCAGGTCGATTGCCGCCGCCGCGCAGGCCTTCGCCGAACGCGCACGCATGCGGGTGAATGGTCGCGCCGCATGAATCGACTGCTGCGCGAGTTCCGCCTGATCCCGATTGTGCTGATCGCCGCCGCGGCGCTTTTCACGCTGAAGGTCGTCGGCATTTTCACGCAGGGCGGCTACACGCTCGGCGCCGGGCATCTCGCCAAGTCGGATCGCGAGGCCGTTGAGGCGGCCAATATCGCGTTGAGCCAGGCTGCGCGTGCCCAGCAGGACTCGGCGGTCAGGAAGAAATCCTGGGCGCAGGAGATGTTCTTTCCCGACGTGACCGGCTCCGTTTCGAGCACGGGCGCGACCAAGGCGCCCGCCCCGGCGGCGCCGAAAGAGGACAAGAAGGAGCAGGCGGCGGTCGCGGACAAACCGGGGGAGAAGAAGCCGGTCAAGCCGGTGGAGCCCAAGCGCGAACCCGACGGCATTCCGATCCAGCTCGATCCCAAGCCGGTCTCCGCCGCCGAACGCGCGGTGCTGGAACGTCTGACCGAACGCCGGCAGGAACTCGAGCAGCGCGCGCGCGAACTCGATGTGCGCGAGACGCTGCTGCAGGAGGCGGAGAAAAGGATCGAGGCGCGCGCCAACGAGCTCAAGGAGATCGAGGCGCGGATCGGTGCGGCGACGGAAAAGAAGGAAGAGGCCGACAAAGCCCGGCTGAAGAGCCTCGTCACCATGTATGAGAGCATGAAAGCCAAGGATGCCGCGCGGATTTTCGACCGGCTCGACATCAAGCTTCTCTCCGAGGTGGTCAACCAGATCAATCCGCGCCGCATGTCCGACATCATGGCGCAAATGACGCCGGAAGCGGCCGAACGGCTCACGGTGGAACTCGCCAGCCGCGGCGCCGGCGGCAAGACCGGCCCCAGCGCGTCCGAGTTACCAAAGATTGAAGGCCGCCCGAACGGCAGTTAGGTCTGCGTAAACGGACGGTTAACACTAGTTTAAACGCCGCCGCCTAGGCTCGGCTTCTGTGCGCTAGAGCACTCTATACAAATTTCGTGGCACGGGCGGTTATGGCGGCTTTCCAGAAAAGAATGCCAGCAAAGAGACCCGGTGCGGCGCAATATGCGCGCGCGACCGCCGCGTATCTGCGCGCGCTCGGTGTCGCCGCCGCACTGGCAAGTCTTGTTGCGCCGGCGTCCGCACAGGCGCCGGTCAAGGGCGAAGTCCGAGTCGAGACCGGCGGCGGCTATGCCCGCATCGTCCTGCGCATGGCCGAGGAGGTCGAGACCGACGTCCGCCAGGCCGGCAATATCCTGGTGATCGGCTTTCGCCGCCCGGTCGAAATCAACGGCGACAAGATCGCCGCCGCCGCCCCCGCCTACATCGCTGCCTCGCGCCGCGATCCCGACGGGCTCGGTCTGCGGCTCGCGCTCAACCGCAAGGTCACGGTCAATTCCATGGCGGCGGGCGAGCGCATCTTCGTCGACCTTCTCCCCGAAAGCTGGACCGGTCTGGCGCCGGGGCTGCCCAAGGAAGTGATCGAGGAGTTGGCGCGGCGGGCGCGCGAAGCCGAGAAGAAGCTGCGCGCGCAGCAGCAATCGGCCAAACGCGAGGTGAAGCCCGCGCGCGTGCGCGTGGCGGTGCAGCCGACCTTCGTGCGTTATGTTTTTGAACTGCCGGACGTGATCCCGATCTCCAGTGATCGCGGCGACGACAATCTGACGCTGACATTCTCCGCGCCGCTGAAATTCGATCTGGCCGACGCCAAGGCGACCTTGCCGAAATCGGTCGCTGCGATCGACGCCGGCGAGATCGGCGACACCTCGGTTGCGGTGCGCTTCACCTTCGACGGCAAGGTCGATATCCGCGGCTTCCGCGAGGACAACAATTACGTGGTCGATGTCGGCGTGCCGGAGACGACCGAATTGAAGATTCCGTCCGCCGCGGCCGGCAGGCCCGCGCCGCCTCCCTCCGGCGTCGCCGCCCCGCAGACGGTCCCGGCCAAGCCCGAAGCGGCCAGGCCCGAAGCCGTGATGCCGGCACCCGCAAAAGCCGGCAGCGAGAAACGGTCCGCGGCGGGCGAGGCGGCCGCGCCCCCCGCACCCGCGGCTCCGCAACCGGCGCAGGCCGCGGCCGTGACATTGCCGCCGGTCCAGGCTGTCGATCAGGCACCTGAGGCACCCGCCGCCGTGCCGGCCGCTCCGCCGGCGAAGTTTGAAGCGACGGCAGCGCCACAGACCGACGCGGCTGCGGTCGCGGCGCGGCCGGACATGAACGCCGCGCCGGCGAAAGAGGAGAGGGCGGTGCGCGATCCCTCCGCCGCACTGACGGCCGAATTGATGCGGCAGGGCGACAATGTGCGGCTCGTCTTTCCCTTCGCCAAGCCGGTGCCGGCGGCCGTCTTCCGCCGCGCCGGCACGTTGTGGGTCGTCTTCGACAGCAAGGAGAAGATCGATCTCTCGGCGCTCAACGCCGACACCAGCGGCACCATCCGCTCAGCCGAATCCACGCCCTCGCAGGATGGCCAGGTGGTGCGCGTCCTGCTCGAGCGCCCGCGTCTTGTCAGCGCCAGCCACGACGGCGCCAGCTGGATCGTCACCATCGGCGATTCCGCGATCGAGGAAACCCGCCCGCTCGGCATCGCCCGCAACATTACCGGCACCAGGAAGCCGAGCGTGACCATCCCCTTCGATCGTCCGCGCGAGGCGCACAAGATCCACGATCCGGAAATCGGCGACACCATGCTGGTGGTGACTGGCTTCGGGCCGGCGCGCGGCTTTCTCAAGCCGCAGGACTTCGTGGAGTTCCGCGCGCTCGCCTCCACGCACGGCGTGGCAGTGCAGCCGCATGCGGACGACGTGCTGATGGAATTGTCCGCCGACAAGATCATCGTCAGCCGCCCGCACGGGCTCACCCTCTCGGGCGTCATGCCCAATGCCAAGAACAGCGCCGCCTACAGGCCGATGGTGTTCGACGCGCAGCTCTGGGGCTTTGACCGGCAGTCGAACTTCACCGAGCGGCAATACAAGCTGATCGCGGCCGCCGCCGATGCCGCCGAGGACCGCCGCGCGGCGCCGCGGCTTGATCTCGCCCGCTTCTATCTCTCGCGCGAGATGTTCGTCGAGGGCAAGGCGGTGCTCGACGTCGCCATGGCCGACGACCGCTCCACCGCCGAGGACGGTGCGGCCTTGGTGCTGCGCGCGGTCGCCAATATCATGCTCAACCGCGCGGACGAGGCGCTGCGCGACCTCAACAACAGCGTCGTTGGCGACAACCACGACGCCCCGCTCTGGCGCGCCTTCGCCTATGCGCGGCAGGGCAAATGGGCGGAGGCGCGTCAGGGCTTCCGCAATGTGGAATCCGCCATTGCGACGCTGCCGATCGAATTGCAGCGCCTGGCGCTGAAGGAGGCTCTGCGCTCGACCATCGAGACGCGCGATTTCCAGACCGCATCCACCCAGGTCAACGAATTCGAGACCATCGGCCTGCCGATCCAGATGCGGCCCGCCGTCGAGGTGCTGAACGGGCGCCTCGCGCAGGGGCTCGGCAAGACCGAGGACGCGCTCAAGCATTACCGCGCAGCCGCCGAATCCGCCGACCGGCCCTCCGCCGCGCAGGGGCAATTGCGCGAGCTGGTGCTGCGCTACGATCTGGGCGATCTCAAGCGCAACGACATGATTGCGGAACTGGAAACGCTGACCTCGCTCTGGCGCGGCGACGAAACGGAGATCGAGGCCCTGCACAAGCTCGCCAGGCTCTACACCGAGGAGCACCGCTATCGCGACGCCTTCCATGTCATGCGCACCGCCTTGCGCGCGCACCCCAATTCCGAGATGACCCGCCGCATCCACGACGAGGCGGCGATCACCTTCGACTCGCTGTTCCTGGCCGGCAAGGGCGACGTGCTGCCGGCGATCGACGCCGTCAGCCTGTTCTACGATTTCCGCGAACTGACCCCGATCGGCCGCCGCGGCGACGAGATGATCCGAAGACTCGCCGACCGCCTGGTCTCGGTCGATCTCCTGCCGCAGGCGGCGGAATTGCTGCAGCATCAGATCGAGCATCGTCTGCAGGGCGCGGCGCGCGCACAGGTGGCGACACGGCTCGCCGTCATCTACCTGATGGACAAGAAGCCCGACCGCGCCCAGCACACCCTTCGCACCACCCGCGTGTCGGGCCTCTCGAACGAGCTGCGCAATCTGCGTCTGCTGCTGGAGGCGCGCGCCTTGTCGGACCTCGGCCGCCACGACGTGGCGCTCGATGTGATCAGCAATATCGATCTGCGCGAAGCGGTGCGGCTGCGCGCCGACATCCTCTGGTCGGCGAAGCGCTATCCGGAAGCGGCCGAACAGATCGAATTGCTGCACGGCGATAGCTGGAAGGGCTTCGAGCCGCTCAGCGACCCCGAGCGCGCCGATATCCTGCGCGCGGCGATCGGTTATGCGCTCGGCGACGATGTACTTGGCATCTCGCGCCTGCGCGAGCGCTACAGCGCAAAGATGGCGGACGGTCCGGATCGTCGCGCCTTCGAGATCGCCACCTCGCCGCTGGGACCGAAAGCCGCCGAGTTCAGGGAGATCGCGAAGCTCGTGGCCTTCGACACGCTGGAAAATTTCCTGCGCGAGATGCGCACGCGCTTTCCGGAAATCGGCGCGCTGTCGCCGCTGGCGCAGCCGCAGGTTCCGGTCAGGCACTCGGCGCGTCCGGCGTCGTCCGTCGACACGAAACCGACCGGCTCGATCGCGCCGCGCGCGCTGCGCTCCGCCAGCCGCTGATCGCTGTCGTCGCGCATTTCACAATGCGATAGGCGGCTTTCGTCGCAACCCTGTCTATTTCCGTTCAAATCTGGAATCGCTCAAGAGCGTTGCAAACGTGCGGCATGTTCATGCGACGATCATCACGTCGCGGCATGAGCGATCAAATCCGCTTTACTTTGCGTGCGCGGATTGGTGAATTCGCCGCGTAAGACGTGCGTACCCAGCCAGCCTCCGTTTTCGCCAGCTAGGAAGTGCCGCGAAAGCGAAACGGGGGCGTCATGGTTCGATGCAGTGCCGCGCGAGCGGTGTGTGTTGGTATTTCGTTGGGTTGCGTTGGCGCCATTCTGGATCCGGCTCATTCGATCGCGCAGTCGCAATCTTCGACCGTCGTCCTCGATCAGATTGAAGTGGAGGCAAGGCGCAAGCCGCGCCGGCGCGCGCAGCCGCCAGCCGCCCAGGAGCAAAGGCAGAGCGAAGCCGCCCCGCAGGAATCGGCCACGGGTCCGGTGCAGGGCTATGTGGCGACGCGCAGCGCCACCGGCACGAAAACCGACACGCCCATCCAGGAGATTCCGCAGTCGATCACGGTGGTGACGGCGGAGGCGGCGCGCGACCAGGGCGCGACGACGGTGCAGGAGGCTTTGCGCTATGTGCGCGGTGTCTACGCCGACGCCTACGGGCCGGATTCGCGCGTCGATGGCGGATTGATCCGCGGAACGACGCCCGTCACGTATCTCGACGGGATGCGTCTCATCAACGGCGGCTACTGGAATCATACGCGGCCCGACCCCTATACGCTGGAGCGCACCGAGGTGCTGCGCGGGCCTGGATCCGTGCTGTACGGCGACAGCCCCTCGGGGGGGCTTATCAACCTCGTCTCCAAGCGGCCGCAGGAGAAAGAGCATCGCGAGATCGGTGTCGCCTACGGCAGCTTCAACACCAAGCGGATCGAGACCGACATGACCGGCAGGCTCACGCCGGACGGCGAGTGGCTGTACCGGCTTGTCGGTGTGTTCCGGGACGCCGACTATCAGACGGACTACGTGAAGAACGACCGGCAATTGATCATGCCGGCGATCACCTGGCGGCCGACGAAGAACACCGACTGGACGGTGATCGCTCTGTACCAGAAGGACAAGACCGGCTCGTCCACGGCCTTCCTGCCCTGGAGCGGCACATTGTTCGCCAATCCCAATGGGCAGATTCCGATCAACCGCTTCAGCAGCGAGCCGGGCTACGATCTCTATCAGACAACCACGAAGTCGGTGACCAGCCTGTTCGAACACACGTTCAGCAGCAACTTCAAGGTTCGCCACAACATGCGTTATTCGCACATCGACGGCATCTACCGGACGATGTACCCGAATAATTACTTTTACAATGGCACTCCATACTCTCCCTACACCGACGCGACGCAGCAGAGCGTGCAACGCTACATTGATGCATCGGAGGTCAAACGAAACACCTTTACCTCCGACACTGGCGGCCAGTTTGATTTTGCGACCGGCCCCATGACGCACAAGGTGTTGTTCGGATTCGACGCGCGCTATCTGACCGAACAGTCGCAGGCTGGTTTTGGCTTCGATGCCGACCCCTTCAATCTCTACAATCCCGTTTACGGTCCGCCGCCGGCATACTCGCTCTCTCCGAATCCGGGCGTGCGTCAGTATATCAATGGGCTCTACATCCAGGATCAGGCGCGACTCGGGCCCTGGCTGTTCACCGCCGGCATTCGCCGCGACCGGCTCGTGTCCGAATCGGAAGGGACCGAAAGGCAGGAGGATTCTGCGACCACGAAGCGGTTCGGCCTGATGTACGAGACCCCGTTCGGATTGAACCCGTATGTTTCGTATTCCGAATCCTTCAATCCGATCCTTGGCGCCAACATCTGCTCGGCAGGGTTCTGTAAACCCGTTCAAGGCACGCAATACGAAGCCGGATTCAAGTATCGCCTCTCGAATTCCGCGGCCTTAAATGCGGCGGTCTTCGATATCACGGAGAAGAACCGCACGGCGGCAGACCCGGCGAATGCAAATCGCTCGATACAGATTGGCGAATCCCGGATTCGTGGCCTGGAGGTTGAGTATATCGGCAGCGTTACGCCGACGCTCGACATCATCGCGTCCTATACTTACCTCGACTCGGAGATCACGCAGGGCGATTTTGTCGGCGCCCGCCTTGATACGGTGCCTCAGAACTACGCCTCGCTCTGGGCCAAGCAGAAACTGACCTTGTTCGGCGTACCGGGCTTCAGCATCGGCGGTGGTGTGCGCTACATCGGTGAGACGTCATCCACCGGTCTATACAGCGGTGCGGCTACTCCAACGGTCGTCACCATCGTCACGCCCGACCACACCTTGTTCGACGCCATGTTCGCCTACGAGAACGACAAGTGGCGGCTCCAGGTGACGGCGACCAATCTCGCCGACACGATCTATTTCTCGAGCTGCCTCGCGCGCGGCGACTGTTTCTACGGAAATCGCCGCACGATCCTTGCAACGCTGACCTACAAATTCTGAAGGCGGACATGGGGAACGCATGCTGAGTTCGAAGGCGATTCGGCGCTGGTCCTGGATTCATACCTGGACCAGCCTGATCTCAACGGCGTTCCTGCTGCTGCTCTGCATCACCGGGCTGCCGCTGATCTTCTACCACGAGCTCGATCACGCCCTTTACGACGAGGTCGAGCCGGCGCAGCTGGCGGCCGATGCGCCGCGCGCCAATCTCGACAGGGTGGTGGCGAACGGTCTTGCCAAAATCCCCGGACACGCCGTCCAGTTCATGTTCTGGGACCGCGAAGAGCCCGAGATCGTCATGCTCAGTGTCGGCAAGGCGGTGGATTCCGATCCGGAGCAGAATCGTCTGGTGCGGCTCGACTCACGCACCGGCGAATTTCTCGACGAGGTCGATTTCCGGTCGCGGCTGACCTACGTTTTATATCGTCTGCATGTCGACATGTATGCCGGCCTGCCGGGCAAGCTGTTCCTCGGCCTGATGGGGCTTCTGTTCTGCGTCGCCATCGTCTCCGGCGTCGTCCTCTACTGGCCGTCCACGCGCAAGCTCGATTTCGGCACGGTGCGGCGCGAGCGCTCGCGGCTCGTGCGCTGGCTCGACCTGCACAATCTGCTGGGTGTGGTGACGGTGGTGTGGGCGCTCACCGTCGGCTTCACCGGCGTCATCAACACCTGGGCCGATCTCATCTTCAAGCTGTGGCAGAACGACCAGCTTGTGGAGATGGTTGGTGCCTACAAGGACCGCACGTCGCCGGAGGGGCCGACCTCGGTGGAGGAGGCGGTGGCCTCCGCCCGTGCCGCGATGCCGGGCATGACGCCGTCTTTCGTGGCCTTTCCCGGAAACCCGTTCAGCAGCAAGAGTCACTATGCGGTCTTCATGCGCGGGGAGACGCCGCTGACGTCGCGCCTGTTGCGTCCGACGCTGATCGAGGCTGAAACCGGTAAGCTCACCGATAGCCGAAGCCTGCCGCTCTACGCCAAGGTGTTGCTGGTCTCGCAGCCGTTGCATTTCGGCGATTACGGCGGCATGCCGCTGAAGATCATCTGGGCGCTGCTCGACGTTGCGACCATCGTGGTGCTGCTGACCGGGCTCTATCTGTGGGTCAAGCGCCGACGGCGCTCGCGCGCGCCCGCGCGTGCTGCGTTGCAAGTGAGCGCAGGGACAGCCTCTTGAAACGATCGCCGTTTGTCGTACAGCGGACGTTGCTGCGTGTGTTCGCCATTCCCGTTCTGCTCGGTCTGCTCAGCAGCCTCGGCCTGCTGTCGGCGCTGCTCGGCGACGAGATGTGGGATGCGTTATCCTGGCTCGCGCTTGGGGTGCCATGTGCCGTGATCGCCTGGTATTGGTTTGTGGCGGGGCGGCCCGGCCGAAAGTCGGGCAGGGCGCGAGACAAGACGGCCGCCTGACGGGCTGTTTGCTCGGCCGTGGAAGAGCGCCGAGCACCTGGCAGAGCAGATGTCCTCAGCACCGAGCAAGTCATGCTCACAGTCCGAGGAACAGGATTTCTACGAGCATGAAGGGCCGCAGACCGCCGGTTCGCATATAGGATTTTTTTCACGTGAAACATTCTCGCTTCACGTGCGAATCCAGGCGTTTAAGTCCCGTAGCTCTGCACCAGCGAACCCGCAACCAGGGTCCAGCCGTCCACCAGGACAAAGAAGATCAGCTTGAAGGGCAGGGATACGACCACCGGCGGCAACATCATCATGCCCATGGACATGAGCACTGAAGCGACCACAAGATCGATGATCAGGAAGGGCAGAAACAGCAGAAATCCGATCTCGAAGGCGCGCTTGAGCTCGGAAATCATGAAAGCGGGGACAAGGATGCGCAGCGACAGAGCCTCCGGGCTCGCCGGCGCCGGCTCGCGCGAGAGGTCGCTGAACAGCTTCAGATCCTTTTCCCGCACATTCTTGAGCATGAAGGACTTGAACGGGTCCGAGGAGCGCTCGAAGGCCTGCTCGACGCTGATCTCGTTGTTGATCAGGGGCCGGATTCCGACGTCATAGGCATTTTGGAAGGCCGGCCCCATGATGAAGGCGGTCAGGAAAAGGGCCAGCGACACGATCACCGCATTGGGCGGGGCGGTCGCGGTGCCGAGCGCGGTGCGCAGCAGCGACAGCACGACCACGATGCGCGTGAAGGAGGTCATCATGATCAGGATCGACGGCGCCAGCGTCAGCACCGTCAACAGCGCGACGAGCTGAATGACGCGCTCGGTCAATCCGGCGCCCTGGCCGAAATTGATGCTGATGTCCTGCGAAAAGGCCGGTTCTGCTACTGCCAGGATCGCCGCCGCCACCGTCACCCGACGAACGCAGCTCGCGGCAATCGCTGCCGTCACGTCTTCCCTGGCGGACGGCCGAGCAAGCTCGCCATCTCTTCTTCAAGGCTGCCGAACACATTGTCCGGCTTGGCAGGTGCCGGCTTCTTTTCGGGCGCGGCCGGGGCCAACGGCTTCTCGGCCGCCGGTTTGGCAACCGGAGCGGCCGCAGCGGGAGCCGCCGAAAGCGGTCCGCCGGGACGGCGCAGGGCGGCTTCCAGCCGCTGCGCCATGTCGGCCAGGTTCTGGTCGGCATCCGGCTGCGCTGCCGCCATGGTGGGCTGCGGCGCGGGGATATCCAGCTTCGGCTCCGGTTTGATGTCGAGCTTCGGCTCGGACTTCGCTTCGAGCCTCGGCTCCATCCGCGGTTCGATCTTGGGAGCGGGGCGGAGCGGAGCGACGGGCGCGATATCCGGTTCAATCTGCGGGGCCGGGCGGGAGGTCAGTTCGGCGGCAAGGCCGGCGAGCGTGTCGCTGGCGCGCTGTGGGCGTTTCGCAGCGGGAGCCGGTGCCTTGGGCTCGGGCGCGGCCGGCCATTGCATGTCTTCGGTGGCAGGCGCCGTGCGCGTCGCGCGAACCGGGCGCGGGGCGGCTTCCGGTTGCAGCGGCCAGGTCGGTTCCTCGGGGAGCGGAATGGTCCGCGGCAGCGATTCGGCAGTGCCGGTTCCGCGCGCAATGTCACGGCCCGCATTCTGGCCGCGCACGATATTGGGTTCGATCACGATGTCGGTCGGCCCGCCGATCATGATCAGGTGTTCGATATTGTCGCGCCGGATCAGCACCAGCTTGCGCCGGCCGTCGACGGCGCCGGCCTCGATCACCGCCAGGCGCGGGGCGCGTCCGCGCGAACCCTGGGCACCGAGCGCACCTGTGCCGAAGCGGCGGACGAGCCAGGCCACCACGCCGATCAGCGCGAAGACGACGATGAAAGCGATGAAAAAGCGCACTGCGAGGGGCGTCTCCGCGCCGAAGAGGCTTTCCAACATGGGATCGAACAGGCTCCTCACTCGCAATCGGGCCGTCCGAGCCGTGAATCGCCCGATCTGTTAAGCCTTCGGCAATCTTTGCCGCCGGCTATGTTAACAAACTCTTAAAGGCCGTTGCCTGCTTTTCTTTGCACGACCCCGGCCTTCCGCTGCAATTGGTAAATTCACACTTGGCGGCGGTTTCAAGGCAGAGCCGCGTTATCCTCATCAGCAATATTTACCAGCTATTAACCATACGCCCGGCAAAGTTTGCCGGGCGCGGTGGGAGCCGCGCACTGCCAAGCCAGGCTGAGGGAGCGCGCGATGGCCATCTCCGAACTGCCGATCTTCTCCATGCTGCGCACCAAGATGCAGTGGCATCAGGAGCGCCAGCGCCTGCTCGCCGAGAACGTGGCCAATGCCGACACGCCGTTCTTCAAGCCGCGCGATCTGAAAGAGCCGGAATTCGGCAAGCCGGCCCCGGTGGCGATGGCGGTCGGCCTCGCACGCACCGACCCCGGCCACTTTGCCGGCATGGGCCTGAGCCCGCCGAAATTCCGGGCCGACCGGCCCGGCGGTTTCGAGACACGGCCCGCCGGCAACGCCGTTGCGCTCGAAGAGGAGATGCTCAAGGTCGCCGCCAACCAGATGGACTATCAGCAGGCTTCCACGCTCTATGCGAAAAGTCTCGGTCTCCTGAAAACCGCGCTCGGCAAGCGCTGAAGGAGCGCGTCATGGATTTCATCAAGTCGATCGCCATCGCCGCCTCCGGCCTGAAGGCACAGGCCGGACGCATGCGCATCATCTCGGAAAACATCGCGAACGCGGACTCGACCGCGCTCACCGCGGGCGGGGATCCCTATCGGCGGAAGATTCCGACTTTCACCAGCGAAGTCGATCGCGCGCTCGATGCCCGCGTCGTCGGCCTTGGCCCGATCCGCACCGATCAGTCGGCCTTCACGACGAAACACATGCCGGGACATCCGTCGGCGGACGCTAACGGCTATGTGCGGTTTCCAAACGTGAATTCGCTCGTGGAAATGACCGACATGCGCGAAGCGCAGCGGTCCTACGAAGCCAACGTGAACGTGATCGGCGCGACGCGCCGCATGATCCAGCGCACGCTTGAAATCCTGAAAGCCTGACGGAGCACTTCATGACATCGCCCATCGGCGCCGCCAATGCCTATGCCAGCCTTGCCAAGCTGACTGACCCGGGTGGCGGTCTGGCCGCAGGTCTCACGAAAGGCCCCGCGGGTCTTGGCGGCAACGACAGCTTCGGCGCCATGATCAAGGATGCGGTGACCGCGGTTGCACAAGCCGGCCGCAAGGCGGACGCGCAAGCGCAGTCGGCCGTGACCGGCAAGGCGAATGTCGTCGATGTCGTGACCGCCGTCGCCGAATCGGAAACGGCGATCGAGACGCTGGTCTCGGTGCGCGACAAGGTGATCCAGGCCTACGAAGAGATCATGCGGATGCCGATCTGACGGCATCCGGGAGGGGCGGGGGAGTTAATCTGGAATGACCGGACCGGAAGTGCTCGATGTCGCGCGCGACGCGATCATCACGCTGGTATTTGTCGCAAGCCCGCTGATGCTGGTCGGGCTCTTGGTCGGCGTCGTGATCTCGCTGTTCCAGGCGCTGACGCAAATTCAGGAGATGACGCTGGTCTTCGTTCCGAAGATCCTTGCGATCTTCATCGCCATGCTGGTCGCGTTACCGTTCATGGCCGACGTCCTGCAGGGTCATATGCTGCGGCTTGCCGGCCGCATCACCGGCGGCTGAGGCCGCATCGCGGATGAGCATCGACGTTTCCGTCCTTCCGTCGCTGGCCGCGGCCTTCATGCTGGTCTTTGCCCGCATCGGCACGATGGTCATGTTGCTGCCTGGCCTCGGTGAATTGACGGTGCCGGTGCGTGTCCGGCTCACCATCGCCCTGGTGCTGGCGGCGATCTTTCTGCCGCTGCATCGCAATGCCTATACGCTTGACCTGCGCCAGTTCGGACCGGTGCTGCAGATGCTGGGTCAGGAATTGCTGGTCGGCGTGGTGCTCGGGTTGACCGCGCGGCTGACCATTTCCGCGCTGCAGGTCGCAGGCGCCGTAGTGGCGCAGCAGATGGGGCTTGGTTTCGTCACCGCGGTCGATCCCACACAGGGTCAGCAGAATGTGATCGTCGGCAATTTCCTGACCATTCTCGGCGTCACGCTCGTCTTCGCCACCGATCTGCATTATCTCGTCATCGCCGCTCTCAATGACAGCTACCGTCTGTTCGCGCCGGGCGCGGCGTTTCTCGCCGGCGACCTTGCTGCGCTGTTCACCAAGACCGTGGCCGCCGCCTTCAAGGTCGGCATTCAGCTCTCGGCGCCGTTTCTCGTGTTCGGCCTGCTCTTCAATCTCGGGCTTGGAATCCTCTCGCGTCTCATGCCGCAGATGCAGGTGTATTTCGTCGGCATGCCGCTATCGATCCTGATCGGATTCTTGATCCTGCTTCTTGTCGTCAGTGCGATGATGGGCACATTCATCGAGTTTGTCGGCGGCGTCCTGCGCGAAATGGCTCCCTATTCGTAACCGGAACGCGCGATGGCTGAGGGACAAGACGACAACGAGAAGTCAGAGGATCCGACCCAGAAACGGCTGGACGAGGCGCTTGAGCGCGGCGACGTGGCGAAAAGCCAGGAAGTCTCGACCTGGTTCGTCATCGCCGGCGCCACATTGCTGCTCATGATGTTTGCAACTCCGATGAGCAGCGGCCTGAAGGCCACGCTTGGCGGAATTCTCGCCAATGCACATCGCATCCCAATGGATGGTCACGGCATCGTGCGGTTTGCGGGCAAGGCCGGCATCGAAGTCATCGCCGTCCTGGCCATTCCCTTCCTGCTGCTGGCGCTGGCCGCCATCGGCGGCAACATGATTCAGCACCGGCTGGTCTGGTCGGCCGAAAGCCTGAAGCCGAAGCTGAGCAAGATCTCGCCATTGGCCGGAATGAAGCGGCTCTTCTCCAAGGTCGCGCTGGTGAATTTCGTCAAGGGACTGCTCAAGATCGCGCTTCTCGGCACCGTCATGACGATGCTGCTCTGGCCGGAGCGCGACCGGCTGGAATCGTTGGTGGCAACCGACCCCGCAGCCATCCTGCCGCTGGTCGCAATTTTCGCCCTCAAGCTGATGGGAATTGTCGTTGCCATCCTCGCCATCATCGCGGCGGCCGATTTCTTCTTTCAGTACCGGCAGTGGTACGAGAAGCAGAAAATGTCGCTGCGCGAGATCAAGGAGGAGTTCAAGCAGAGCGAAGGCGACCCGATGGTCAAGGCGCGCATTCGCCGGATCCGCGAACAGCGCGCGCGCAAGCGCATGATGGCGGCAGTGCCGCAGGCCTCCGTGGTGATCACCAACCCGACCCACTATGCGATCGCCCTGAAATACGAGCGGGGGGACAACGCGCCGGTCTGCGTCGCCAAGGGTGTGGATGCCGTCGCGCTCAAGATCAGGGAGGTTGCCAAGGCCCACGCCGTGCCGGTCGTCGAAAATCCGCCACTTGCCCGCGCCCTCCACGCCACTGTCGATATCGACGACGAGATTCCGTCGGAGCATTATCGGGCCGTGGCCGAGGTGATCGGCTATGTCATGAATCTCCGGCGCCGGGCAGGGGCCCGCCCATGAGTGCACCCATGAGCGCCCTTGCGGATCACCGCCCGCTTGGGGCAAATGACCCTATGGCTTCAACGGATACCGGCGAAGGACAGGAGCGCGGCGCTCTCGACCGCAGTGGACGCGGCGGCAGCATCGGCTGGGTTCTGCTGGTCGCCGTTGTCCTGGTCGGGGCGGTCGCCGGCCTGCTCCATGTCGGGCGGGACGACGCCGGCCTCTATATTCTTCTGCTGCTCGCGGTTCTGGCGACCATCGGGGTCTTTTCCCTGTTCGCGGTGGCGTCCGGCCTTTTGCGCTTCGCCAGCAAGGACGCCGCCAATCCGATGATCAAGGCGCTGGTCGATGGCGCCTTCGACGGCCTTGTTGTCACCGATGCAGGCGGGCGCGTCATTTATGCCAACGCCCCTTATCTGAAGCTGATCGATGCCGTCGACGCCAAGGACGTCCGTCCCGTCGAGCGGGTCTTCATCGGCGATCCGGACGTGTCGGAAGCGGTCTACCGGTTGCTCAAGGCCTCGCGCGAAGGCCGGCGGCTGCAGGAGGAGGTCCGTATCGCCGATCCGCAGGGTGGGCCGGCGCGCTGGCTGCGCATGCGGGTGCGCCCCCTCGGCGACGGCAAACGTGGCGCCCGCCACACGGTCTGGAACATCGCCGACGTCACCCGCGACCGCGAGCGGCAGGAGAACGTCTTCCAGGAATTGCAGCACGCAATCGACTATCTGGACCACGCGCCGGCGGGCTTCTTTTCGGTCGATGGCAAGGGCGACATCGTCTACCTCAATGCCACGCTGGCGGCCTGGCTCGATCATGATCTGGCGCAGGTCGGCTCGGGTGGCCTGAAGCTTGCCGATATCGTCTCGGGCGAGGGCGCCTCACTGCTCACCACGCTGTCGGCGGCGCCAGGCGACGTGAAGACCGAAGTATTCGATCTCGACTTCAAGACCAGGGGCGGACGGTCGGTGCCGGTGCGGCTGTTCCACAAGGTTGCCTTCGGCGCCGACGGTTTGCCCGGCACCTCGCGTACGCTCGTGCTCAATCGCGCTCGCGACGATGGCTCAGATCCGCAACGCGCGGCGGAAGTGCGTTTCATGCGCTTTTTCAACAACACGCCGATGGCGATTGCGACCGTCGACCGCAACGGAAAGATCGCGCGGTCGAACGCGCTGTTTGCGCGCATGTTTCAGGGCCTGTTCAAGGAAAATGGCGACATCCGTAATATCCTGTCGGTGCTCGCCGAGCGTGACCGCGGCGCACTGGAGACGGCGATCCGCAAGGCCGCGGACGGGCAGGGGGATATTGCCCCGGTCGAGTCCGCGCTTGTTGGCGCAGGTGACCGTTCGGCGACCTTCTACGTCACGGCGATCGAGGACGATGAAAGCGAGGCCGAATCCGCCATCGTCTACGCGCTGGAAACGACCGATCGGCGCACTCTGGAAAACCAGATCAAGCAGCAGCAGAAGATGGAAACCGTCGGCCAGCTCGCCGGCGGCATTGCGCACGACTTCAACAACGTGCTCTCCGCCATCATGATGGCGACGGACTTCCTGCTCAACGCGCACAAGCCGACCGATCCGTCCTTCCAGGTCATCATGCAGATCAAGCAGAATGCCAATCGTGCGGCTTCGCTTGTACGCCAATTGCTAGCCTTCTCGCGCCGCCAGACCCTGCGGCCGCAGGTGCTCGACCTCGGTGAGGCCCTGTCGGACCTGACCATTCTGATCCGTCGCCTTATCGGCGAAAAGGTGAAGCTCGAAGTCGTGCACGGTCGCGATCTCTGGGCGGTGAAGGCCGACCTGTCGCAATTCGAGCAGGTCGTCATCAATCTTGCGGTAAATGCGCGTGACGCCATGCTGGAAGGCGGCAATCTCACCATCCGGACCCGCAATGTGACCGGCGAAGAGGCCGCGCGGTTCGGTTACGGTGGGCTACCAGCCTCGGATTTTGTGCTGGTCGAAGTCACTGACACTGGCACCGGCATGCCGCCGGACGTCATGGAAAAGATTTTCGAGCCTTTCTTCACCACCAAGGAAGTCAACAAGGGCACCGGGCTCGGCCTGTCGACGGTTTATGGCATCATCAAGCAGACTGGCGGCTTCATCTATCCGGAATCCGAACCGGGCAAGGGAACGACCTTCCGCATCTTCCTCCCGCGGCATGTGGGCGGGGAGGAGCTGGAGCGCGTCGAGTCCCCCGCGATCGCCGGGGCACTCGCCGCGGCGAACACGCTCGCACAGGTGGCCAATCCCGATCTCACCGGCCGCGGCACCATTCTGCTGGTCGAGGACGAGGAAGGTTTGCGCGCGCTGAATGCACGTGGTCTGACGTCGCGCGGCTACACCGTTTTGGAAGCGAGCAACGGCGTCGAGGCGCTGGAGGTGCTTGATCGCCGCAATGGCGAGATCGACCTGGTGGTTTCCGACGTGGTGATGCCGGAGATGGATGGGCCGACTTTGCTGAAAGAGATGCGGGTGAAAAATCCCGGCCTCAAGATGATCTTCGTGTCAGGCTATGCGGAGGAAGCGTTCCAGAAAAATCTGCCGCCGGAAGGGCAGTTCTCCTTCCTCGCCAAGCCGTTCACTCTTAAACAGCTTGTCGCAGCAGTGAAGGAGACGATGGCGTCCTAGAACGGCGAATGCCGGGCCGTGTCCAGCCCGGCATCGCGTCCGCGTTCTGGCGCGTGGCTAGCGACACACCTCATAGCGGCGCCAGCCGCCCGGCACTCGCTCGCGCACGATGCTGCAACTCGGCCGAACCGATACATCGCCACGATAATAGGTGGAGCCGCCATAGGCGTAAGGCTGGGAGGCGCTGGCGACCGCGGCGCCGCCGACGATCACGCCGCCGACAATGGCGGGCACCACCCACCAGGCATGCGCCTGGGCAGGCGAGGGTGCAGCCAAGGCTGCGGTGGCCAAGGCTGCGGCGGCTGACAGGGCGATCAGGGATTTTCGCATGCGATGTCTCCTCTGTTTGCGAGGAGGCAACGGATCATGCGTGATGCAGTTCCGCGAGGAACTTGGGCAATAGCAGGGCGGAGCGCTGTCGTTGCCCAGCGATCATCGATACGCCGGACCCCAGCGCCCGGGCGCGCGGCAGACGAAGCCGATATAGTCCCCCGGCCACGGATGGACGGAGGTGATGACGCCGTATTTGCCGTAGCGGCCGCAGTGGTTGGATACCATTGCGAGGGCATAGTCCTCGACGCCAGGCGTCCAGGGAATAATGCCGCCGGTGTCGTTGCCTTTTACGCCGGAGCCGAACCAGAAGAACACACCGAGCAGCATGCCTGACAGGACACGCATTCCGGGGTCACGGAAGCGGAGAAACGGGCGCGGCATTGGCAATCTCTTGGTCTGGTGCAACGCCGCTGAATCGCGGCTGGCATATTCATCTTAAATGAGAGGCGCCTGCGACGCCAGTTGAACAGCGGCAGGATGCCGCATAGGTGCCGTCCGGCGCTCTTATTGTGAGGGCCGCCCACTCTTATATACAGGCGGCAAGAGACCGGGAGGATTCAATGGACTGGAACCGATTGCGCGGGCCGATGGCGGTTGTCGCCGTGCTGGCCGCGATGGTGCTGCTCGCAGGTGACGTGGAAGCCCGCGTCGGCGGCAGCAAGAGCTTTGGCAGCCGCGGATCGCGTACCTTTTCGGCCCCGCCGGTGACCCAGACCGCGCCGCGGCCCGCTTCCCCCATGGAACGCAGCATGACCCAGCCCTCGCAGCAGCGGCCAGTGGCGGCTGGTGCACAGACAACCGGGCAGGCAGGCGGCTTTTTCAGCCGGCCGGGATTCATGGGCGGCCTGTTTGCCGGATTTCTCGGCGCGGGTCTGCTCGGGCTGCTCTTCGGCAATGGTTTGTTCGGTGGTCTTGGCGCAGGCTTCGCCTCCATGCTCGGCCTGATCTTGCAGATCGCCCTGATCGTTCTGGTTGCGCGGCTGGTCTGGAACTGGCTGCAGCGCCGCAACGCGCCGGATTATGCCGCCGCGGGAGGACCGTCGCTGCGCGACAGCAATCCGGGCGGTGAGAGCGGCTATGCGCGCAGCATGGCCGGCGGTGGCCCCGCGTCGGCCATGACAAGCGATGTCGAGATTCGCGAAGACGACTACAACGCCTTCGAGCGGCTGCTCGGCGAGATCCAGGCGGCGTATTCCACCGAGGATCTCGGCAAGCTGCGCGGCCTCGTGACGCCGGAAATGCTCAGCTATTTCGCCGAGCAGCTGGCCGACAACACCAGCCGCGGCGTTATCAACCAGATCACCGACGTGAAGTTGGAGCAGGGCGATCTGGCCGAGGCCTGGCGCGAGGGTGCAGCCGACTATGCGACGGTGGCCATGCGCTTCTCGCTGATCGACAAGACCATCGACCGCGCCAGCGGTCAGTTGGTCGAAGGCTCCGATCAGAAACAGGAAGCCACCGAATTGTGGACCTTCATGCGCTCGGGCGGGGGCAAATGGATCCTGTCGGCGATCCAGCAGGCCTAGGCGCTCGGACAACTTGACGACAAAAAGCCCGGCATTTTGCCGGGCTTTTTTCATATTCGCACCAACAAGGGGTGCAGCCAGACTGAAACTATATCGATATGCATTCGTCATGCGATCGATGCGAATATGCGTCGGGATCGATACGAATAGACAGTCCCAGCGAAGCGTTTTGGTGACAGCCTCCCTGCATCGTCGCCGGCAGAGAACAGGGAGGTGACCATGCTGTCAGCCGCTTGCCGCTTCTGTGTCGGACTTGCAATCTGGATGAGCCAAATTACCCCCGCGGGCGCGCAATATCCGGACGACGAACGGGAGATTGCGGAGAATGTCATCTATCGTTTCGGCCGTCACATATTTGTGCCGTCAGCGAGCATGGATGTCAGTCCTTCCGAGACGCCTCTGCTTGCTGATGCGGCGCCTCCGCCGCTTGCCGATGATCTCGGGGAAGCCGTCACGACGGGCGCGGGCAGCGATCTACTGAGCGATATTGTGGAGTGAGAGCTCCATGGCATTGCCCCGCGGCCGAGCGCCTTGCCCGCGGCTGCGTCGGTCTTTACACATCGCTCCGAGCACCTCGCCAAACGCGTGGGGGGCGAAGGAGCGGTTGTCATGGACATTTTCGCTTGCGGGTCGCGCGCTTCGCGCCGCATGGGGGCCGACGCCTTTACCGGTACGGTCTGGCAGGACCCGATCGTCGAGGCGCCGGCGCCGGCGCGGGTCCGTTCCGCACGGGTGAGTTTCGAGCCTGGCGCGCGCACGGCGTGGCACACCCATCCGCTGGGCCAGACACTGTATGTCGTATCGGGTCTTGGCCGCGTGCAGACCTGGGGCGGACCGGTGCGCGAGATCCGCGCTGGCGACGTGGTGTGGATACCGCCGGGCGAGAAGCATTGGCATGGCGCTGCCCCTAAGACGGCAATGGTGCACGTCGCCATCCAGGAAGCCGAGGGCGGCAAGCACGTCGACTGGCTCGAACATGTCAGCGACGAGCAATACGCGGTCGAGCCTTAGCGCGCTTCAATCTCAGGTCTTGCGGCGAAAGTGCGGCGCCCTGCGCCATATTGCCTTTTCGCCGACATGAATTCGCCAGCCGGCATTGTTTCCCTGATCGCACTCCGGACCAGCGGAGGAGGGAGCAATGCGCGTCTTGACGGCCATTGTGGCCGCCACGGTTATCCTGTGGGCCACCCTGGCACACGCGGCGCCGACGCGCGGACCGGCCGGCTCGACGCCGGACGCCATCCTCGCCTGGATGAATATTTATCACACGCAGCCCGATCCTATGGCGGTGCCTGCGGCGGTGAAGGCGCTCTCGCGTGCCGGCGCCTTGCGCGATCCCGAAAGCGCCGGGGTTTATGTCGGCTTCGTTGCCGGCGTGCTCGGCACCAATCCGGACATGGCAGCGGCAATTCTGGAAAAGATGCTGCCGCTGCCGGGGGAAGACCAATGGTTTGCCGTCCGCGCCGTCGCCTATTCCGGATTGCCCAACTGGAAGTCGCTGCTGTGGGAGTTTTCCGACCTCGTGCCGTCGCGCCGCGCAATGATCGAGAAATACACCACCGGCGCGCTGCCGACCCTATACGATCTCGCGCCCGACAAAGACCCCACCGCGATGGAAAAGCTGCAGCGCTTTTTCTCGCGCGAGAAGCGGCGCGAGGGCACGAAGAACTGGGCGCTCGACCTCTCGCCGGAGCTGCTCGACACCTTCTGGGGTTATTATTTCGCCACCCGCGGCTATGGTCCGATTGCGCGCATCGTCAGCATGCTGCCCTGGTCGAAGGACAAGGATAACGACGAGAAACTCGTACTGGGCGCGATGGCGAAATTCACGCTGGCGCGCAACGCGTCTCGCGACGACATGCTGCTTCGCATGCTCAAGCGCATGGCGAAGCATCAGGACAAGGAGACGGCGCCGATCCTCAAGCAGGTCATCGAGTCCGCCGACATCGCCGATACCGGCCGCATCCGCAAGGAAGCGATGGCATCCCTGGAAAATCTCAAGCGCTATGGTCCCGGCTCCAAACGCGAGATCGCGACCTGGGGCAAGATCGGGGAGGGGGCGATCGGGCTCGGCTGCGTGGCCGCCGCCGTCACCGGCCAGGTGGCGATGGGGCTGCCCTGCGTGCTCGGCGGTGCGGCGACCTCGGCCGCCGTCAAATACATGTCGCAGTGAGTTTGGCGGCTCAACGCTTCTTCTTGCGCAGCGATTTCGTCTTGCGGGCGGAGCGGGCCTTGGCGGCGGCGTTCTTCGCGCGGGAGGCGGCGCGCTTGGCGCGCAGCCGCGCGGCGGCGGCGCGTTCGGCGCGCTTTGCCCGGCACTTGTCGCATTTGCAGCGGGCGGGGGTGATCACGTATTTGAAATAGTCGTCGCCGTAATCGTAGACGATTTCCTGGCCCGGCTTGATGTTCTTGATGGCGCGGATGACGACGCGCCCGCCGCGCGCGTTGCGCCCGCCTTTTCCCCGCACGGTGTCGGATTCCGCGTTCGGCCGGCAGGAATGGTTGGCATAGCGCGCGACATTGCTGCGGCCCGACCCGTCGATCGTCCACTTGTCGTTCACCTGGTACATGTATTTGGAGCCGCGCGCCTCCAGCCGGTCGGCCGCGGCATTGGTCAGCCGCGGGCCCTTATATTCGACGATGAAGGCGCCTTTCTTGATCGGCTCGGTGGCGAAGAGGCCAAGCCCGGTGCGGGCGCGGCCGACCCGGAAGGGATATTTCGGCATGCGATTACGGCGTTGGAACTGCGATCTGACGACAGATTTATCTGCCTGATTCGTCCGTGCAAAGGCCAGCCCTGCCACAGGCGGATGAAAAGTGCCGGCGGTGGTGTTGATGACCCTGATGCAGCCCTTCACGGAGGAAACCTCATGCAGACCAGAAACTTGGCGATGGCTTTGACATCTGCGGCCCTGTTGTCGCTTTTTCCCGCCGCGGCACCGGCGCAGCAGGCCAATATGAGCTTCTTCGTTACCAGCGTCGGTCCCGGCAAGGGCGGCGATCTCGGCGGCCTCGACGGCGCCGACAAGCACTGCCAGGCGCTGGCGCAGGCCGCAGGCGCGGGCGGAAAGACCTGGCGCGCCTATCTCTCGACGCAGGGGGCGGGCGCCGTGAATGCGCGCGACCGCATCGGCAAGGGGCCGTGGCAGAACGCCAAGGGCGTCGTGATCGCGAAAGACGTCGCCGAGCTGCACGGCCAGAACAACCTGACCAAGGAGACGGCGCTCACCGAGAAGGGCGAGGTGGTCAACGGCCGCGGCGACCAGCCGAACCGGCACGACATCCTCACCGGCTCGCAGCCGGACGGCACCGCCTTCACCGGCGGCGAGGACCGCACCTGCGGCAACTGGACCAAGAGCGGCGAAGGCTCGGCGATGGTCGGTCATCATGACCGCGTCGGCTTGCGCGACGACGAGCCGTCGAAATCCTGGAACTCGTCGCACCCCTCGCGCGGGCCGGGCGGCGGCTGCGCGCAGGCGGACCTGCGTTCGACCGGCGGCGACGGGCTGCTCTATTGCTTTGCGGTGAATTGAGCGGCGCGGGGACGTAACGCTCAGCGCCGAATTCGTCCGCGCCAAATCTTTCCGTTCGTCCCTGCGAAAGCGGAGACTCGGAGCCAGGAACACTGGGTTCCCGCTTGCGCGGGAACAGACGGAGTATTTGGCATCGGCTTCGATTTCGCTGACGGACATCAATGCGTCTTGTGCGGGACCCCGTCTTTCGCGGGCTGGCGCAGCATTGCCTTGCCGAGTTCCAGCAGGTCGGCGGTGGTGAGCGGCTCGTCGTAGCGGATGTCGGTTGAAACGCGCGCCGGCTCGGCCTCGGCTTCGGCTGGCTGCGGCTTCGGCGCAGATGTTGCGGCGGGCTTCTCAACCGATGCATGAGCCGCTTTTGAAATCTCCTTGGCAATCTCGGGCTTGGTCAGCAGCGAGTTGAGGAATTGCGACTTGGTGAGGAGCGGCGCCGGAGCCGCCGCCGGGGCCTGCGCTTGCGTATCCTGAGTTTTCGTATCCTGCGCCGTCGCGCGCGCGGGCGCCGGCTCGATCGGCACGGTGCGTTTCACCATCGGACGCACGTCGCGCAGCGGCTTGTCGTCGCGGATGGCGGCGAGGCGCGACTCGAAGGTGACTTTTGCGGCGGCGCGGACGGGTGCGGCAGCGGCGGGCGCTGTTGGCGCGGGCGCGATCCTGGCGGGAGCAGGCGCAATCGCCGCCGCCTGCAGCGCCGGCGGCGCGGCTTTTTCCTTCGCCATCGCCGCCTGCGCCATGACGGGCGCGGGCACGACCGGCGGCGTCCTGCTGATGCGGTCGATCTGCGCGGTCAGCGCCATGATGTCATGCTGCTGACGGTCGATCAGGCGCGAGCGGCTTTCCACCGCCGCGGTGAGTTCGGCAATCTCGGCCTGCAGCGTCATGATCGCGCGTTCGGCCTCGCGCAAGGCCGTGCGGGCCGCGTTGGACTCGAACTGCGCGAGGCTGACCGCGGCGCGCAGGCCCTCGCTGCCGTCGTCGATGCCTTTGGCGCGGAGTTCCAGCGCCGCAAGCGCGGCTTCCTTGTCCTGCAGCGTGCGTTTGAGGCGATTGGCCTCCGCGGTCCTGCGGCCGAGCTCGGCGCTTTGCAGCGCGGCTTTCTCGTGCAGCTTTTCCAGGCCGAGGGTGAGGTTGCGCGTCTCCACAGCGTGCTCGGCGCGCAGGTGATCCTTCTCCGCGCGCAGCTCCTGCAGGCTTTGCGGGACATTCTCCTGCAGGCGGCGCTTCGTCAGGCGCTCGGCGCGGCGGTGAATGGCGGGCGAGAGCGCGACCGCGATCAGCGCGGCGAACAGGAAGCCGATGCCGACATACATCAGCGGCAGCACCAGCATGTCGGGATGGATGCCGAACAGGGCCGTCATTGAACACGCTTACCTTGACGCAACGCCGCAACCGCACTGTGCCCGAAAGCCTGCCATAAACAAGGTCTCCATCGCGTTAACCTGAACCGGGGGCGTGTTTTTTCGCTCCCGCGGCGCCTGCGCGCCCGGGTTTTGCCCATCTCGCCCCTCGGCCCAATGCCGAGGGGTGGTGGAGCGCCGCGCGGCGCATCCAACCTGATCCACGCCTGGTGAGGCGTGATGCGCATCTTGCGATGCGCTCGCCTCGCGGCGCTCCACCGCGGCGTTCTGATGGGGCCCGCCAGCGCGGGTCTGATCCCCACCAACCCCGGGCCGCGCTTCCCGGACCGCGC
>Ga0073934_10002640_pt1 | contig 36339 bp, 41 predicted proteins | sample LarsenN4metaG_FD_76834 | JGI IMG/M metagenome (GOLD analysis project Ga0073934, IMG submission 76834) | Hot spring sediment bacterial and archeal communities from British Columbia, Canada, to study Microbial Dark Matter (Phase II) - Larsen... ... | reverse complement strand
TGCCGCTCGGCGCACCGATCGGCTCGGGGCTCGGCATCCAGAACCGCGTGACCATCCGCCTGATCGTCGAGGGCGCCAAGGTGCCGGTGCTGGTCGATGCCGGGGTGGGCACGGCGTCGGATGCCGCGGTGGCGATGGAGCTGGGCTGCGACGGGGTGCTGATGAACACCGCCATCGCCGAGGCGAAGGACCCGATCCGCATGGCCCGCGCGATGAAACTCGCGGTCGAGGCCGGGCGCGAAGCCTATCTCGCCGGACGCATGGCGCGGCGGATGTATGCCGATCCCAGCAGCCCGCTGGCTGGATTGATTTAGAACCAACTGAGCGTTTGGCGGTGAAACGGCTCACGCAGTGAGCCGCAAGGCCGAACGGCCGCCCGCAGCGACGCGCCCGCAGGGCGCATGAGCGAGGATTTCGCAGCCCGGAGGGGCTGCGGGCAAAAAATGCCTAACCTTAAATTAACCATGGCCTGCGACGTTCTCCCTCTCTGAAGGAGACACGCGCCATGATGATGCCGATTGCCGAGATGCGCGAATTTGCCGGCTTCGCCCCGGCGGAACAGCGTTACATCAAGCGCAGCCTCGATATCGGTCTCGCCCGCACCGATGCCTTCCGGCGCTGGGGGCGCAGCGAGGCGGAAAACGTGGCGATCCGCCGGCAATATGTCGCCTATCAGGATTTGAAGGCCCTGCGCGCGCTGATCCCGGTCGACGGTACCCCGAACGAGGTCGAACACTTTCTTGGCAAGCTGGTGCGCCTGGCGCTGTTTGATCTCGAACAGGAGCGGCTGGCGAGCTTTTCGGCGTTCCGTTTCCTCTATGAACGCCTGCTGGGCGCCAAGGTCCGCCCCTTTCTGCCCGCCGCCTTCTGCGCCGCCAGCGCCCTGCCGACGATCCGCCCCGAACGCCGCAAGCTGCTGCTGCAGTCGCTCAGCGAAGCCGCCGCCACCGCGCCGGGCTGGTCCGAGCGCGAGCCGGGGTTCTACCCCGAATATGTCGACGACTTCGAAGCGGCGTAATGCACGACAAGAAATCGCCGCAGTAGGGCGCTAGGCTGCTCCGCCACAGGGAGACAGCCATGGCCGACCGCATTCTCGTTTTCTACGGTTCCTATCGCCGTGATCGGCAGGGCATCCGGCTCGCCGACTATTGCGTGCGGCAGCTGGCGGCACGCGGGGCCGATGTCGAGTTGATCGATGCCAAGGCGCTCGATCTGCCGATGCTTGACCGGATGTACAAGGAATACCCCAAGGGCGAGGCCCCCGAGGCGCTCGAAGCGCTGGCGGAGAAGATCCGCAGGGCCGACGCCTTCCTGTTCGTGGTCGGCGAATACAACTGGAGCGTGCAGCCGGGATTGAAGAACCTCACCGACCATTTCCTCGAGGAATGGTTCTGGCGCCCTGCGGCGATCGCCAGCTATTCGGCGGGCCGCCTCGGCGGAGTGCGGTCGGCGCTGGCGTGGCGCGACATCCTCGGCGAGATGGGCATGGTGGTGGTCTCGAGCACCATCGCGGTCGGCCCGATCAAGGATGCGCTCGACGACGCGGGGCAGCCGACGGGTGACGGTGGCAAGGCGCTAGAGCGGCAATTTCCGCGGTTCGCCGATGATCTGGCGTGGTGGACCGCTGCGGCGAAAGCGCAGCGGGAGCGGGCAAAGGCGCCTTATTGAGCGCCAGCTCCCGACCTCGGAGCAAGTCGGGAAGTTCACCCCCGATACAGCCCGTCGATTCGCTCCTGATACCGGTCACGAATCTTGTGCCGGCGGATCTTCATGCTCGGCGTCATTTCCTCGTTCTCGATGGTGAAGGCCTCGTCCGCGAAGGCGAACTGGCGGACCTTTTCGATCACCGAGAGATCGGCATTGGTGCGGTCGACCGCGGCGCGCACGGCATTCTTGAAGGCGGGGAGCTCCTGCAGCGCCTTCAGATCGAATTTCTCGCCATTGGCGCGCGCCCATTCGAGCGCCCATTCGGCATCGGGCACGATCAGACCGACGACGTAGGGCCGCCGGTCGCCGCTCACCATCGCCTGCGCGATTTCGGGCTGGAGCGTCAGCATCCCCTCGACCTTCTGGGGCGCGATATTGTCGCCCTTGTCGTTGACGATCATGTCCTTCTTGCGGTCGGTGATGACGATCCGGCCCTTGTGGTCGAAATGGCCGATGTCGCCGGTGTGCAGCCAGCCATCCTTGAGCGTGCGCGCGGTCTCGGCCTCGTTGCGCCAGTAGCCGTGCATCACCAGCTCGCCGCGCACGAGGATCTCGCCATCCTCGGCGATTCTGACCTCGACCCCGCGCATCGGCGGGCCGACCGTGTCCATCCTGAGGCCCACCTTGGGACGGTTGCAGCTGATCACCGGGCCGGCCTCGGTCTGGCCGTAGCCCTGCAGCATGGTGAGGCCCATCGCGTCGAAGAAATTGCCGACCTCGGGGTTGAGCGGCGCCCCGCCCGACACCATCGCCTTGATCCGCCCGCCGAACCGCTGGCGGATCTTGGGCCGAAGGGTCTTTTCGACGAGGAAATCGAGCGGCCGGTCACGCAGGCGCTTCTTGCCGTCCTTGGTGTGCTCCGAGATCTTGAGCGCCGCATCCATCATGAAATTGGCGACTTTGCCCTGCTTTTCGACCTGCTTCATGATGCGGGTGCGCAGCACCTCGAACAGGCGCGGGACCACGACCATGATGGTGGGGCGCGTCTCCTCGATGTTGGAGGCGAGCTTCTCCAGCCCTTCGGAATAGAAGATCTCCGCGCCGACACCGATGGGCAGATATTGCCCTCCGGTGTGCTCATAGGCGTGGCTCAGCGGCAGGAAGGACAGGAAACGCTCGTCCGCGATCCCGAAATCACTGATCAGGATTTCCGCCGCACCCGCCACATTGCACAGGATCGCGCCGTGGTGCTGCATCACCCCGCGCGGCGCGCCGCCGGTGCCGCTGGTGTAGATCAGGCAGGCGGTTTCGCTGCGGTCGATCCGCGCGATCCGTTCGTCCACTGTCGCGCGCGCCGCGGCGGCATCGCCGGCGATGAGCGCGCTCCAGTTGTGATAGGCGAAGCTGCCGGACTGGCGGGTCTTGAGCGGGTCGATGCCGATGACGTGCTCGACCAGGCCGGTCTGCCCGATCGCGCCGACCACGGGGGCGAGCAGCTTCTCGGTCGAAACGAACACCGCGCGCGCGCCCGAATTGTCGAGGATATGGGCGTGATCGCGGCGGGTGTTGGTGGTGTAGGTCGGCACGGTGATGCAGCCGGCCGCCATGATCGCGAGGTCGGCGATGCACCATTCGGGCCGGTTTTCCGAAACCAGCGCGACCCGGTCGCCGTCCTCGAGCCCCATGCGGCGCAGGGCTTCGGCGAGCAGGCACACCTGTTCGGCGGTTTCGCGCCAGCTCTGCGTCACCCATTGTCCGCCGGCCTTGTGCCCGAGGAAGGGCGCATCGCCCTTTTCGTCGGCGCGCTTGAAGAACAGCGCGACGAGGTTCTGCGCCGCGTCGATGTCTTGCAGCATCGGATCATCCGCCGGATTGACGGTGACGCGGGCGGCATGCGGCAGCGTGGGCGAATGCACTGACAACGGCTCCTGATCCCTTCGAACATGTTGCCGGGGCTCTGGCGCGGCCCCGTGAGGCGCCAGATTAGAACCTCATCGCCGTAGCGGCAAGCGCTCGCATCGGCGCTCGCATGGCAGGGCCGCGGCGCAGGCGATCAGGGCGTGACGAGGCTGACAAGACGCGGCTCGGTCGCCACTTCCCAGCTGCCGTCTGCGCGCCGCCCGAGGGCGTTGGCCTTGATCGGTGCGGAAGCGATGCGGATGCCCTTGTGCCCGAGCGCGGCAAGATCGTCCTGCATCGCCACCAGCGCGGTGCCTTCCTCGATCAGCAGGGAATCGCCAAAAGCCATGGCGAAAGGCAGCGCCAGCGCTTCCTGCGCGCCGAGCCCGAAATCGATCACGCCGATGATCGCGCGGGTCACGGTAACAGGGATGGTGGGCCCGCCCGCCGCACCGATCACCAGCACCACTTCGCCCTTGGCGTCGTAAACGATGGTCGGCGCCATCGACGAGCGCGGGCGCTTGCCCCCCTCGACCCGGTTGGCAACCGGCTTGCCGTTCGCCTGCGGGGTAAGGGTGAAGTCGGTCAGTTCGTTGTTGAGATAGAAGCCGCCCCAGTGCAGCCCCGAACCGAAGGCGCCCTCGATGGTCGAGGTGTAGCTGACGGCGTTGCCCTCACTGTCCACCACGGAGAAATGGGTGGTGCCGTTCTCCGGCTCCTCCGGCCCGTCGCCGCGAGCGAGCGGTGCGCCGGGGGGCACTCCGGGTTCGACCCTGGCGAGCCGGATGTCGGGCGAGATCAGCGCCGAACGGCTGGCGAGATAGCCGCGATCGACCATTCCCGCGACCGGCACCGCGACGAAATCGGCATCGCCCGAATAGAGCTCGCGGTCGGCATAGGCGAGCCGCTGGCTTTCGATGAACAGGTGCCAGAAGGTCGGGCTGTCCGGGCCGAGCGCAGCGAGATCGAAGCGTTCGAGCTGGCCGAGCATCTGCGCCACCGCGATGCCGCCCGAGGAGGGCGGCCCCATGCCGCACACGCGGTAGACGCGGTAGCGGATGCAGACCGGCTCGCGCGCCTTGGCGGTGTAGGTGGCGATGTCGGCGGTGGTCATCCGCCCGTCCTGCGGGGTGGCCTCAGCGACATGGGCGGCGAGCGCGGCGGCGGGCGAAGCGCCATACATCGCCTGCGGACCCTCGGCGGCGAGCGCCCGGAAGGTGGCCGCCAGCTGCGGATTCCGGACCGTCGCACCCACGGGCAGCGGTTCGCCATCCGTCCCGAAGAACACCGAACGCGCAGTGTCCGACTTGTCGGCGCGGCCCTTGTTCCCGGCGAGCGACTGGTGGAGGCGCGGGTTCATTACGAAGCCCTCTTCCGCGAGCGCGATGGCGGGTTCGAACAATTGCGCCCAGGGCAGCCTGCCGTGCTCGGCGTGGGCCTTGGCCGCCAGCGCGACATTGCCGGGCACCCCGACGCTGAGGCCGGAGAACACGCGGATCTCGCGCGGGAGGATCTTGCCCTCGCCGTCGAGGAACCGGTTCGGCGTGGCGGCAGCCGGGGCGGTTTCACGCCCGTCGATGGTGGTGAGCGCGCCCGTTTCGCCATCGGCGCGCAGCAGGAAGCCGCCCCCGCCGATCCCCGAGCTTTGCGGCTCGACCACGGTCAGGGCCAGCATCACCGCGATCGCCGCATCGGTGGCCGAGCCGCCCTGCGCGAGGATCGCCTCGCCCGCCGCCGTCGCGCGCGGATCGGCGCTGCTCACCGCACCGGCGGTGACGGGGGCCGGCGCGACGGCGGATGGGGGCTGGGTAGTGGCGCAGCCGGCAAGGGCGAGCGCCAGCGGAGCGATCAGGGTGGGGAACAAGCGCATGATCGCGGTGCTATTCGCTTCCCACCGCTTCGGCAATGCTGGCGAACCCGTCGCGCCGCATCAGCGCCTCGAGCCCCTTGACGATCCGCGCCCCGAGGCCCGGGCCTTCATAGACCATCGCCGAATAGAGCTGGACGAGACTGGCCCCGGCGCGGATGCGTTCCCAGGCATGCTCGGCGCTGGCAATGCCGCCGACGCCGACCAGCGGGATCATCCCGCCGGTGGCCTTGCGGAAATCGCGCAGGCGCTGGAGCGCGAGCGCCCGCAGCGGCGCGCCCGAAAGCCCTCCGGTCTCGCCCGCGTGCGACGAGCGCAACGCGGGCCGCGAAACCGTGGTGTTGGACACCACCAGCGCCCCCAATCGCTTGTCGAGCGCGATCCGGGCGATGGCGTCGATGTCGGCGGGCTCGAGATCGGGGGCGACCTTGAGGAACACCGGCGGCGGGGCCTGCGGCACCGCGGCATCGCGCGCGGCGATCACCGCTTCGATCAGCGCCGTCAGCGCGCCCTCGTCCTGCAGCGCGCGCAGGCCCGGCGTGTTGGGCGAGGAGACATTGACGCAGAGATAGCTCGAAAATGGAGCCATTTTTTCCGCCATCACGGCATAGTCGGCGATGCGATCGGCCGAATCCTTGTTGGCGCCGATATTGACTCCGACGATCCCCGGTCGTGCCGCCCGCGCACGCAGGCGTTCGAGCGCCGCCTCGGCTCCGGAATTGTTGAAGCCCATGCGGTTGATCACCGCCTGATCCTCCACCAGCCGGAACAGGCGCGGGCGGGGATTGCCCGCTTGCGGCAGGGGCGTGATCGAACCGACCTCGGTGAATCCGAAGCCGAGGCCGAGCAGCGCGTCGGGCACTTCGGCGTCCTTGTCGAACCCGGCGGCGACGCCCACCGGATTGGGGAAGGCCAGCCCCGCCACCGTGATCCCCAGCGCCCCCGGCAACGGCATCGGCGCGCGCTGCGGCAGGAGCTTGAGGCCGGTTATGGCAAGGCGGTGTCCGGTCTCCGAATCGAGGGCAAACAGGGCGGGCTTGAGCAAGGGGAACAGCATGGCTGCAAGCGCCTATGGCAGGGCGTCCGCGCTGTCGAGCGGACAAGTGACGAAGAGCCTGCGATGGCCGCGCTGCCCGACGCCGCGGCCGGCCCGGCATGAGGGTTCACCATTAGGGGGTTCCGCTTGTCGCTTGCATACAATCAATGGGGCGATTCGCTCTCTATAGGCTGCCCTGCGACCCGAAGGGCTCGGAGCAGCAATGCAAAGAGTTCCTCAACTCAGATGGGCGGCACTCCGTTTTGGAGTGCCGCCCTTTTTTTGTTTTTGCGGGAAATTTTGACAGGGAAACAAGCGGCTTGATAGACGTTGAGCGGCGTCATGGCCACCCAAACACGTCTTCCCGCACGTGCGCTAAGCGAATCCGCGCTGACTCCCGCGGCGCTGATAAGCGTCGACTACATCGATCCGCCCGCGGCCATCGCCCCGTTGGTCACGACGCTGTATCATTTCCGCTGCGACGAGCCGGTGATCCGCGACATCCAGCCCGCCTCGCTAGGGCAGATCTGCCTGTTTCCTCACGGTGTGGGCGAGATGCGCTTTGCCGATGGCCGCCGCGATCCCAATCACCCGGTGGGGCTGCTCACCCCGCTTTCGCGCGCTGCGCCGATCACCGTCGAAGGGCCGTTCCATGCCTTCGGCGCCGCGCTCACGCCCTATGGCTGGGCGGCGTTGACGGGGCTGCACGCGGGCCAGCATCGCGATCGGCTGCTGCCCGCAGCCTCGGTGCTGGGGCCGGAGTTCGGCGCGCTCGGCGACGCGCTGCTGGCAGACTATCGCGCCGGCACGACCAGCGGCTCCGACTGCGCCCGGGCGGTCGGGGAATGGATCGCTGCCAACGCGCGCCCCGTGAGCCCGCGCCACGGCGAGCTGATTGCGGCGGTGGGGCGCTGGCTCGCCGCCTCGCTCAATCCCGACCTTGCCGACCTGAACGGCGCGGCAGGCTACTCTGCGCGCCAGGTGCAGCGTCTCGTCGAGCGCTATTTCGGCCTCCCGCCGCGGGCGCTGGCGCGCAAGTATCGCGCTCTGCGCGCTGCCGCGCTGCTGTCTGCGCCCGAGCTTGCGCCCGAGCACGAGGCCGAACTGGCCGAGGCCTTCTTCGATCAGTCGCACATGATCCGCGAGACCACCCACTTCGTCGGACGGACCCCGGCGCGGCTGGCCGATGCCTCGACGCCCTATCTCGCCGAGATGATCGCCCCGAAGAACCTGCGCGAATTGCGGGTCTGACCTTGGGCGCCGGCGCTGGGCGGTTGTCAGGGCGGGGCGGGCGCGGCTAGAGCGTGAAACACGGTTGCCACAAAGTTAAAACAACGAGGATGCTCCCATGACCCTTGCCCGCCTGCTTGCCGCCCCGGTGTCCGCGCTGGCACTGGCCGCTGCGCTCCCGGCCCCGCTCGCCGCCCAGGACGTTCCCACCACACCCGCCGTTGCCCCGGCCGAACTGCCGGCCGAAGCGGGGATCGACGAACTTTTCGCCGCCTATGACGCCGCGGGCCTTGCCATGTCGCCCGAAAGCAAGGCCTATCGCGGCATCCGCGACAACGACTACGGCAAGTGGAACGATCCCTCCGACGCCGCAGACGATCGCGAATATGCGCTGCTCGAAGAGACGCTGGCGACGATGCGCGCGCGTTATGATCCGGCGAGCCTCGAGGCGCAGAAGGCATTGTCCTACCGCCTGTTCGAAGCCATGGCCGCGCGCCGCGCCTCGCTGCGCCCCTATCGCGACTATGGCTATATCTTCGACCAGATGAACGGCGCGCAGAGCGATCTGCCGGCCTTCCTGATCAACACCCACCGCGTCGCCAATGTCCCCGAGGCTGAAGCCTATGTGTCGCGCATCGCCGGCCTCGGACCGCTGCTGGACGCGCTCGCCACGCAATCGCGCGAGCGGGCCGAGAAGGGCGTGATGCCGCCCAAATGGGTCTATCCCTATGTGATCACCGACATCGAGAACCTGCTCGCCGCGGGGGATGGCAATGCGATCCTGGAGGATTTCGGCAAGAAAGTCGGGGCGCTCGATCTTGCGGCTGCCGATGCGGCGGACTTGCAAGCCCGCGCGATCGACGCCTGGACCGGTTCTGCCGCCCCCGCCTATCGGCGCCTGCTCGCCGAGATGCAGCGCCAGCAGGCGCTTGCGCCGACCGATGACGGCGTGTGGCGCTTCAAGGATGGCGACAAGTATTATGCCGCGCTGCTCAAGAACTATACCACCACCGATCTGACGGCGGACGAGATCCACGCGCTCGGCCTCAGGGAAACCGCCCGCATCCACGGCGAGATGCGCGCGATCATGAAGCAGGTCGGCTTTACCGGCACCTTGCAGGAGTTTTTCGCCTACACCCGCACTGATCCGCGTTTCTACCACACCAGCCGCGAAGACTACCTCGCCGAGGCGGAAGGCCACCTCGCGCGCATGACCGCCAAGCTGCCCGAGTTCTTCGCCACGCTTCCCACCGATCCGCTGGTGATCAAGCCGGTCGAGGCGTTTCGCGAAAAGAGCGCGGGGAAGGCCTTCTATTCCCGCCCCGCGCCGGATGGTTCGCGGCCCGGCACCTATTACGTCAACCTCTACAATCTCAAGGACATGAGCAAAAACGAGCTCGAGGCGCTGGCCTATCATGAGGGCCTGCCCGGGCATCACCTGCAATTGTCGATCCAGACCCAGCTGGGCGATCTGCCCGCCTTCCGCCGCTTCGGCGGGGTGACGGCCTATTCGGAAGGCTGGGGCCTCTACAGCGAGGAACTGGGCAAGGACATGGGCTTCTACACCGATCCCTATTCGGATTTCGGGCGGCTCGGCATGGAGCTGTGGCGCGCCGGGCGCTTGGTGGTCGACACCGGCATCCACCACAAGCGCTGGAGCCGCGAGCAGGCGATCGCCTGGCTCACCGAGAACACGCCCAACCCGCCGGGCGATATCGAAAAGGCGATCGAACGCTACATCGTCTATCCCGGACAGGCGACCGCCTACATGATCGGCAAGCTCAAGATCATGGAACTGCGCGACAAGGCGCGGGCCGAGCTCGGAACCAAATTCGATATCAGGGAGTTTCACGAGGCCATTCTGACCAGCGGCCCGGTGCCGCTGTCGATCATGGAGGAGAATGTCGGGCAGTGGATCGCTGCCCGGCAACAGCAATAGGGTCGCACCACAAGAGGGGGGCCGCGCAAGCGGACGGGGCAAAGGGTGCAGTTCAAGCTTGAGATCATCGCTCCGCCGGAGGAACTGGCGGGGAGGATCAATACGTTCTACGTGATCGAGACCGAAGCGCCGCGGATCGAGGAGTTCATCCCGGCCTATTCGGCGCAGCTTGCGGTGATTCCGTGCGGCAGGCTCGCCATCACCGATGGCGAGGGCGTTCTGCGGCCCGCGCCCACGGCCTTTGCCATTGCCCCGCTGCTGACCGCCGCGCCCTGCGTGCTCGAGGGCCCCACCACCATCGTCGGCGCATCGCTCACCCACCTCGGCTGGCAGGCGCTCGCCAACCTTCCGGCCGACGCCGTGCACGACCGGATCATCCCCGCCGCCGATTTTCTCGCGCCGGCCCTCGTCGACCGGCTCGAAGACGCGGTGGCGGCCTGTGCGGCGGGCGCGATGGTGCCGCGCGACCTGTGCGGGCCGCTGGGCGCGGTCGTGGCGGCCGCGCCCCATGCCCTGCGCCCCGATCACGTGGCCGTGATCGAGGCGATCCTGCGCTGGCTGGCGAGCGGCTTCGATCCGGCGATCGGCGATCTCTACGCCAGCGTGAGCCTGTCTCCGCGTCAGCTCCAGCGCATCTGCCGGCGCTATTTCGGCGTGCCCCCGGCGCAGGTGCTCAAGCGCTTCCGCGCCTTGCGGGCGGCCATGCTGCTGGCGCAGCCGGGCCTGAGTGCAGCATTTCACGACGAGATGATGGCGACCTATTTCGATCAGGCGCACCTGATCCACGACATCCGGCGCTACACCGGGCGCACCCCCACCCAGTTCCGTCAGGAATCGCTGGCGCGCGAACTGCTCGATCCGGCGGCTCACGGCGAAGCGGGCGCCTTGCTGAACCGCGCGGGCGAGAAAACGCGCAACCGCCGCCGCATCGACGGTTGAAATCCGAACGGATTGGTCTTAATTGGAAATCGGAACGAATTTGTCCGATTTGAGAACCGTTCGCAATGCGCCTGTCCAATCTTGCCGATTACGCGGTGATCACGATGTGTCAGGCTGCGGCCCATTGCGGGGACGGGCGGGTAAGCGCGGCGGAACTGGCCGCAGAGACCGGGCTGCCGGTGCCGACGGTGCAGAAACTGGTGTCCAAGCTGACGTCGGCGGGCCTGCTGCGCTCGGTGCGCGGGGCGCATGGCGGGTTGCAGCTGGGGCGGCCGGCAGCGGCGATCACCGTGGCGGACATTGTCGAGGCGGTCGAAGGCCCGATTGCGCTCACTGCCTGCGTCGATCACGCCACGTGCGATTTCGAGGCCGGGTGCAGCATGAAGCCGCACTGGCCGATCATCAATGACGCGCTGCGCGGCGCGCTGGCGGGCATCAGCCTCGCCCAGCTGCGCACCCCCGGAGTGCTGCGGCGCCCGATGCACGAGGACCATCTGGCATGAGCGAAGACATCGACATTCAAGACCGCGAGGCCCGCGAAGCCGCAGCCAAGGTCGCCGATTACGAGCATGGCTGGTCGGCCGATATCGACACCGAATTCGCGCCCAAGGGCCTCAATGAGGACACCGTCCGCTTCATCAGCGCCAAGAAGAACGAGCCCGAATGGATGCTCGACTGGCGGCTGAAGGCCTTCAGCCTGTGGCAGACCATGGAGGAGCCCGACTGGGCCAAGGTCGGCTATCCGAAGATCGACTATCAGGACGCCTATTACTACGCCGCGCCCAAGAAGAAGGCGACCATCGCCTCGCTCGACGAGCTCGATCCCGAGATCAAGGCGGTTTATGACAAGCTCGGCATCCCCGTGGCGGAGCAGGAAGTGCTCGCCGGGGTGGAAGGTGCGCGCAAGGTCGCGGTGGATGCGGTGTTCGATTCTGTCTCCGTCGCCACCACCTTCCGCGAGGAATTGAAGCGCGCGGGCGTGATCTTCCTTTCGATCTCCGAGGCGATCCGCGAATATCCCGAGCTGGTGAAGCAGTGGCTGGGCCGCGTGGTGCCGCAGCGCGACAACTACTTCGCCTGCCTCAACTCGGCGGTCTTTTCCGACGGCACCTTCGTCTACGTCCCCGAAGGCGTGCGCTGCCCGATGGAGCTTTCGACCTATTTCCGCATCAATGCCGAAAACACCGGCCAGTTCGAACGCACCCTGATCATCGCCGACAAGGGCGCTTACGTCAGCTACCTCGAAGGCTGCACCGCGCCGATGCGCGATGAAAACCAGCTTCACGCCGCGGTGGTCGAACTGGTCGCGATGGACGATGCCGAAATCAAGTATTCGACCGTGCAGAACTGGTATCCGGGGAACGCCGAGGGCAAGGGCGGCATCTACAACTTCGTCACCAAGCGCGCGCTCTGTCAGGGCGACCGTTCGAAGGTCTCTTGGACGCAGGTTGAAACCGGCTCTGCGGTAACGTGGAAATATCCCTCCTGCGTGCTGAATGGCGAGGATAGCGTGGGCGAGTTCTACTCGGTCGCGGTCACCAACAACTACCAGCAGGCCGACACCGGCACCAAGATGATCCACAACGGCAAGAACAGCCGCTCGACGATCATCTCCAAGGGCATTTCGGCGGGCAAATCGTCGAACACCTATCGCGGCCTTGTCCGCGTCGGGCCGACCGCCAGCGGCGTGCGCAACTTCACCCAATGCGACAGCCTGCTGCTCGGCGATCAATGCGGCGCGCACACGGTGCCCTATATCGAGGTCAAGAACCCCAGCGCGCAGATCGAACACGAGGCGACCACCAGCAAGATCAGCGACGAACAGCTGTTCTACGCGATGCAGCGCGGCCTCGGCGAAGAGGAAGCCGTGGCGCTGATCGTCAACGGCTTTGCCAAGGACGTGCTGAAAGAGCTGCCGATGGAGTTCGCGGTCGAAGCTCAGAAGCTGCTGGCGATTTCGCTTGAGGGGAGCGTGGGGTGAACGTCGCGGAGCGCGTCAAGGAACTTAGCGCCGAGGGGATCGGGCACGCCCGTGAGGAAGCTGTCGTCCGCTTCATCGATTGGTTCAATGACAAGCCTCAGACCTATTGGTTGTTCGCAGCGGCCCATTACAACTGGGGTTATGGGCCGCTGCCGCTCTATTTCATGGTGCGGGAGCCGCAGTGCAGCATTGCCGTCGCAAAGCAGATCTTCTGGCTTGGTGCTCCCGATGACATTTGGCTTTGGGAGGGCTGCTGGGCGGCTGATTACGAGATGGATCTGGAAAAGAAGCTATTGCTCGAAATCAACGAACGGGCCTGTGCTGGCGGGTTCGTGCGCGATGGGCTGAATCCGACAGCAAATTGCTACGATGAACGGATCGCCGCACGGATTGCGAGGCAGCCTTGTGCAAAGGCACCTCCAGTTGCCGCCGTCCTGCTGGCTGGCTTCGAGCCCTTCGATCCGCCAATCCCGGAAGTTGATCATCCGGAATGGAATCAGGACGTCGCAGATATCTTTGGCGATCTCGGAACAGGGTTCTGATTTGAAATGACCACCCGCAAGACCCTCGCCCTCAACCCCGACGCTGCCTCCACCGCCGAAGCCCCCGCGCTCAAGAAGAAGGGCCGCGGGTGGGAGATTTCGGACAAGCGGCTCGATGCGCTGCACGAACAGGCGCGCGAGCTGCGGCGCCATTCGTCCGAGGCGCACAAGGCGCTCGCCGAGAAATTCAGCAAGGCCGATCTCGGCCGCTACACCTTCAAGCGCCACGCCGTGGTCGGCTCGGCGATCGTCGATTTCAACTGCCACAACCTCGGCCTTGCGCTGGCGATCGACGAGGAAGGGCAGAACGACACCCTCGCCAAGCGCCGCGACAAAAGCCTCGAGGCAGTCGGCATCAAGGTGATGCGCATCGCCGCCGCCGACATCCTCACCGATATCGACGCCGTCCTCCAGCGCCTCACCCTCGTCATGCGCGAACGCATCGCCGAGAAGAAGGAGGCCGCCCGCGCGCACAAGGCGGCCAATCCCAAGCAGACCTATTCGCGCCCCAAGCCGCGCGACATCAACCGCACCGACAACCCCAAGCCCCGGAGCCGCCAGACGTGATCGCCACCCTTCTTGCCCCCCTTCTCGCACTCCAGGCCACAGGCGAAGCCGTGATCGCGATCAAGAACGACAATCCCGAAACCTGGAGCGTCGAATACCCGCGCCTGATCCAGCCCTTCGTGGCCGATTACCGCCGCTGCCTCGCGGTGACCAACCGCAGGGTCTCCGGGGTCGCCAATTTCGAGGCCCAGCACGCCGCCGACCTGCCGCGCTGCGCCGAGCAGCGGGCCAAGGCGATCGCCGATTCCAACGCCGCCATGGCCGGCGCCAAGACCGCGATCGGGCCTGCGGAAGTGGAACAGCTGTTCGACAATATCGGCCGCATCCACGTCGCACGCGGGCGCGATCTCGACCGGCAATTCACCGCGCGCATGGCCGGGGCCGAAGCGGCCAACACCAGTTACGAAGCCACCCGTCCCAAGGGGCTGGTGATCGAACTGCGCGATGCGAGCGTGGTCAAGGCCCGCACCGACGCGAGCGCGGCCGCCGCCGCGAACACCGACAAGGATGGACAATAATGCTCACCATCACCGATCTTCACGCACAAGTGGGCGACAAGCCGATCCTCAAGGGCCTGTCGCTGCACGTCCCGGCGGGGGAGGTCCACGCGATCATGGGCCCCAACGGCGCGGGCAAATCGACGCTGGCGAACGTTCTCGGCGGCAAGCCCGGCTATGAAGTCACCGGCGGCAGCGTGACCTTTCGGGGGCAGGATCTGCTGGCATTGGAACCGCACGAGCGCGCGGCTGCGGGGCTGTTCCTCGGCTTCCAATATCCGGTTGAGATCCCCGGGGTCTCCAACGTCCAGTTCCTGCGCGAGGCGCTCAATGCGCAGCGGAAAAGCCGCGGGGAAGAGCCGCTCTCCGGCGGCGAATTCCTCAAGCTCGCCAAGGACAAGGCCGCGCTGCTCAAGATGGACATGGAGATGCTCAAGCGGCAGGTGAATGTCGGCTTCTCCGGCGGCGAGAAGAAGCGCGCCGAGATGGTGCAGATGGGGATCCTCGATCCCGCCTTCGCGGTGCTCGACGAGACCGATTCCGGCCTCGATATCGACGCGCTGCGGATCGTCGGCAACGGGATCACCGCGATCATGAGGAGCCCGGACAAGGCGGTGCTGCTGATCACCCACTACCAGCGCCTGCTCGACGTGGTCGCGCCCGACAAGGTCAGCATTCTTGCGGGCGGGCGCATCGTCGAGACCGGCGGGCCGGAGCTTGCGCTGCGGCTCGAGGCCGAGGGCTATGACGCGGTGATGGCATGATGCACCGGCGCCCCACTCCGCTCCCCGCGCCCATGCAGGGCCTCTGGCAGGAGGCCGGCGACGCCAGCGGCGTGCTGGTGGTCGATGGCTTCGACGTATCCTACCGGGGCATCGCGGTTGCGCATGACCACTTCCGCCTCGAAGAGAAAGCCGGGGCCTTGAACGTCATGTTTGGCGTCGATGATCCGGCGCGCGAAGACAGCTTCGTGCGTGAGAACCTCGCCGGACTGGTGATCGATCCGGAGGGGCAGCTCCACGGCTGGAACACCCGCTTTGGCGCGACGTTCGAGCGGGTCGAGGCATGAGCGGAACGGCCACCCTCCCCACCCGCCGCGACGAGGCATGGCGCTATGCCGACATGGACGGCGTGGCGCGGCTTGGGGCGGAGGCGCTTGACCAGTGGCAGACGATTGACGTCGCTGCCGGTGCAAGCGTGACCCGCTGCCTTGTCATCGGCTCGGCCGCGCCCGAACTTCACCGTTTCCGTGTCCAGCTGGGCGTGGGCGCGCGGGCGGCGTTCTTCGTCACCAATGCGGGCGGCGATTACACCCGCCTCGAAGTCGAGGTGCGGCTCGCGCGCGGTGCCCATTTCGAATTCGGCGGGGTGACCATTGGCGGAGCGGGCGTAACCCGCGAATTCGTGACGCAAGTCGTCCACGCCGAGCCCGAAGCCACCTCCAACCAGACCGTCCGCGCGGTGCATTGGGGCGGGGCGACGGGCAATTTCCTCGGCGAGATCAAGGTCGCGCGCCACGCGCAGAAGACCGACGCGGCGCAGGATTTCAAGGGCCTGCTGCTCGAGGCCGGGGCCAGCGCCAATGCCGTCCCCCAGCTCGAAATCTTCGCCGACGATGTGAAATGCGCCCACGGCGCCACCGTCGGCGCGCTCGATGAAGCCGCGCGCTTCTACATGATGGCGCGCGGGGTCGACCCCGCGACGGCACAGCGCCTGCTGGTGCAGGCCTTTATCGGCGATGCCTTCGTCGCGCTGGAGGACGAGGCCGAGCATGAGCGGCTGCTCGAGGCCGCGCTCGCCGCACTTGAAGGGGCGCGGCTGTGAACGCACCTGCCGCCTTTGCCCCGCTGGCGGACCTCAGCGCCGACTTCCCCGGCATGGTCACCCATGACGGCAAGCCGTGGCATTACCTCGATACGGCCGCCACCGCGCAGAAGCCGCGGGCGGTGATCGACGCCATGGCCCGCGCGCTGGGCGAGGATTACGCCACCGTTCACCGCGGGGTCTATTCGCGTTCGGCCGAGATGACGCTCGCCTATGAAGCGGCGCGGCGGCGGGTGGCGCGATTCCTTGGCGGGCTGGAGGAGGAGGTGGTCTTCACCCGCGGCGCGACCGAGGCGATCAACCTCGTCGCCCAGACCTGGGGCCGCGCCAATCTCCGGCCGGGCGACCGCATCCTGCTCTCCCAGCTCGAACACCATTCGAACATCGTTCCCTGGCAGATGATCGCGGCTGAAACCGGCGCGGCGATCGATGTCTGCCCGCTGACCGATGATCAGCGCATCGACCTCGATGCCGCCGAGGCCATGCTGAGCGAGGCGCACAAGCTGGTCGCCTTCGCCCATGTCTCGAACGTCACCGGTAGCGTTCTCGACGGCGCGCGGGCCGGCCAGCTGGCGCACCGGATCGGCGCGAAGCTCCTGCTCGACGGGTGCCAGTCGGCCCCGCACATGGGCGTCAACGTCAGCGAACTGGCCTGCGATTTCTACGTCTTTTCCGCGCACAAGCTCTATGGCCCCACCGGTATCGGCGCCTTGTGGGCCAAGGCCGAGCTGCTCGAGGCCATGCCGCCGTGGCAGGGCGGGGGCGCGATGATCGACCGGGTGACCTTCGCGCGCACCACCTACGCCCCGCCCCCGCAGCGCTTCGAGGCCGGGACGCCCGCGATCACCGAGGCGATCGCCTTGGCCGCGGCGGTGGAATACGTCGATGCGATCGGGCGCGAGCGGATCCATGCGCACGAGGCCGCGCTGGTCGCCCGCCTGCGGCGCGAACTCGGCATGATGAACGATGTGAGGCTGTTCGGCCCCGAGGACAGCGCCGGGATCGTCAGCTTCGCGCTGGACGACATCCACCCGCACGATCTCGGCACGATCCTCGACGAGGCCAATGTCGCAATCCGCGCCGGGCATCACTGCGCCCAGCCGCTGATGGATTACCTTGGCGTCACCGCCACAGCGCGTGCCAGCTTCGGTCTCTATTCGAGCGAGGCCGATATCGACGCGCTGATCGCCGGGATCGCCCGCACCCGCCGCATTTTCGGAAAAGGATGAGAGCGATGGACAGCTCCACGGACCCTTCGGACATGACCACAGCCAAGCCCCCGCGCGCGCGGGTGGAGGACGCCGTCGACACCGATGCGCCCCGCCAGCGCGACTATCTCGACGGCTTCCTCGCCGCCAAGCCCCCCGCCGATGGCGTGGGCGGGGCGGGCAGCGACCTGCAGGCGGCGGTGATCGAGGCGCTGCGCGAGATCTATGACCCGGAAATTCCGGTCAATATCTACGATCTCGGCCTGATCTACGGGGTCGAGGTGGATGACAATGCCGACGCCACCATCACCATGACGCTCACCACCCCGCATTGCCCGGTGGCCGAAACGATGCCCGGCGAAGTCGAACTGCGTGTTTCCAGCGTCCCCGGGATCCGCGATGCCGAGGTGGTGCTGGTGTGGGATCCACCCTGGGGCCCGCACAAGATGAGCGACGAGGCGCGGCTCGAACTGGGGATGCTGTGACGCTGGCACCTGTCCTCGCCATCGGCCTTGCCGATTACGCGAACCCGCGCGACGCGGCTGACGTCGTGGCGCTGCTCGATGCCTACGCCCGCGATCCGATGGGCGGGGGCGCGCCACTGCCCGAGGCGGTGAAGGCGCGGCTGATCGGCGATCTGGCGGCGAACCCGCAGGCTTTCTCGATGATCGCGCGACTGGATGACACGGCCGTGGGCCTCGCCAACTGCTTCATGGGCTATTCGACCTTCGCCGCGGCGCCGCTGGTCAACATCCACGATTTCGCTGTCCTGCCCGGCCATCGCGGCGCCGGCATCGGCAAGGCGCTGCTCGCGGCGATCGAGGCCGAGGCCTTGAAGCGCGGGGCCTGCAAGGTCACATTGGAAGTGCTGAGCGGTAACGATGCGGCCAAGCGGCTCTACGCCGCGCAGGGCTATGGCGATTACCAGCTCGATCCCGCCGCCGGACAGGCGCTGTTCTGGCAGAAGAGGCTGATATGACCGAGACCACCACCACCACCCGTCCCGCGCCCAAGGCCGCGGTCACGCTGACGCCCAGCGCCGAGGCGCGCATCGCCGAACTGATGGCGAAGGCTCCTGCCGATGCGATCGGGGTCAAGCTCTCGACCCCGCGCCGGGGCTGTTCGGGTTTGGCCTATTCGGTCGATTATGTCACGTCGGAAGCAAAATTCGACGAGAAGATCGTCACTCCGGGCGGGGTGTTCTACATCGACGGGGCTTCGGTGCTCTATCTCGTCGGCAGCGTGATGGACTGGCGCGAGGACGATTTCACCGCCGGTTTCGTGTTCGAGAACCCCAACGCCAAGGGCGCCTGCGGTTGCGGCGAAAGCTTCATGGTGTGAGGCGGCTCGCCTTTGCTGTGTTGGTGTGATAAAACAGCGCCATGGCAAAGCGCGGCAAGGACCTCCCGCCCGAGCGGCTTGCGGAAGCAAAGGCGCAGCGCGCGCGCGAGTTGCAGGCCATCATCGACCGACTCGCAGGCGAGCTGGCACGGCTCGAAGCCCAGCTTGCCGTCACGGACGATCAGAACGAACGGATCATGATCAAGGCCGAGATCGTGCACTTCACGATGGCACTGCGGCAGCTGAACCGCAGTCCCGGCCCGGGCCGCCGCAAGCCGCCTGAAGCGGGTCTCCCCGTCCCCGCCATCCCGCCGGGCGGTCCGCCGCCCAAGCAGGGCGGCGCGGCCGCACCGCTCGATTTCACCCGCGAGTAGCGCGCTCCCGTGCCCGCCGCGGTCACGCTCACCACGCCGCTTGCCTGCTCCCCCGATGCGGCTTGGGCGCGGGTATGCACCCCGGCCCTGCTGCACTACGTCAGCGCCCCGCTGGTCCGCTTCAGCAGCGACGCCGACACGTCGCTGCCGGAGGTATGGGAGCCGGGCGAATATCGCTTGTGGATGCACCTGCAAGGCAGGGAATCGCCCAGCTGGCAGGCGGTCGTGATCAGCTTTCCCGAGCCTGCAGGCGATACCCGCTTCCTGCGCGACAATGGCTACGGGCCGGACATAGAGCGCTGGGATCACTGGATCGAGGTCGCTCCAGCCGCGGGCGGCGGCACGCGCTATACCGATCGGGTAACGATCGACGCAGGACCGCGCACGCCGGCGGTGGCGGCCTTTGCCGAACAACTCTACGCGCATCGCCAGGGCCGCCTGCGGGAGCTGGCCGCCAGCGGCTTCGCGGCGCTCGGCGCCTAGGCGATTACACCTCGGCCGCGAGACGGGCGATCAGGCGGCTTTCGAGCTCGTCGACCTCGCCATCGGCATCGATCATCTTCTCGAGCCATTCGTTCTCGTAATCGGTGACCACCGCGCCCGCATCGGCCAGCGCGCCGTAGTCCGGGCCGCCCTGCTTCTTGCCGAACACCTTGCCGAAATGGTTCATCACCTGCGGCGCTTCCCTGGCGACGCGGCCCATGAAGCGGCCGACATTGGCGCGATTGTCGGCGATGAAGGCCTCGAGCTCGCGCTTGCGCTCGTGGCTGACCTGCGCGTTCTCGAGGGTGAAGCCCTTGAGATAATTGGCCACCCCGTCGATGAACAGATCGTCCCACGCAGGGGCGTTTTCCTCAGCGAGGGTCTCGTCCTTCAACCGGAACAGCATCTCGGCATCGTGGCGGGTGACCGCCGCCGGGCCGTGGCCGCCGCTGGCGAAGATCACCCGGCGGATGATGCGGCACTCGGCCGCGGAGATGTGGGTGGCGGAAAGCTCGCCGCCGCAGCGGGTCGGGCCGGTGCCGGTCAGCACCGCGCGCTCGACCTGGGCGAGCACGTAGTTCTTGAGCCGGTCGGGGGTGTTCTCGGCGCGTTCGATGATGCGCACCATGCATTCGAGCTCGACCATGCTCTCGACCACGCCGTCATGGTCGATCTGATCGATCAGCCACTGCGCTTCCTCGTCGTTGCATTGCAGGCGCGGCGGAGTGCCGTTGAGGACATATTCGCCGATCGCCTCGACGAAGAAGTCGCACCATTCCTCGCTGCGCTCCTTGAGCGAATTGTTGAGCACGAACAGCGCCTCGGCCTCGTCACGATGGATGATGCCGTCGCCCCAGCCCTGGCGGCGGAGCGCCAGCAGCTCCTCGGATGCCACCTGCCCGTCGGCGGCGGCGCGCTGGGCGAGTTCGATGAAGTGCGTGGTCATGGCCCGGTCTGTTCCCCTGGTTTCGCGCAAGGAGCATGGCACGGACAGGCTTAAGACCGGGTTACCGGCGCTCCACCTCGCGGATGCAGGCGCCGCGGTCGACCTCGGCCCCGCCTTGCCGCAGCCGTGCCTCGACATGGGCGGCCACCGGCTCGGTGCCGGGGCGCATGGGATAGAGATAGATGTCAAGCACACAGCTTGACCCTGCGAATTGCAGCTTGCGCGCGTCGCCTTCGGCCAGGTCGATGCGCGGGGCGCCGAAGCGACGGGTGAGCGTGCCGGCATCCTGGCCGATCACCCCTTCGAGGCCCTGCGGCGCCATCACCTGCGGCACCCGCACGACCCCGGTGCGCACCGGGGCAGGCGCCGCGGCCGAACCCCCGCCCCCGCCGACGCATCCGGCCAGCGCCAGCGCAGCCGCTGCCAGAAGCACGCCTGTATTCTTACGCGAACCTCTCATTGCTCCCGTCCTTTCCGTTCCAGCCGCCCCAGCACCAGGTGGGTGCCCGCCGCCGCCCCCAGCACCGGGGCGAGCAGATTGACGAGCGGCACCAGCATCAGTCCGGCAATCGCTGCGCCCAGCACCAATCGCTCGGCCCGGCCCGCGGGATTGGCCCCGGGGCCGCCCGCCGTCCAGCGCGACGGGTGGCGCAGCCAGGCCATGTCGGTGAGCTCGCGCCCCAGCAGCACTGCATTCACCGCCAGGAACACCAGCGCCGGGCCGATCGCGGTAAAGGCGAGCAGCCCCGCCACCGGCAGCGCCAGCAGGTTGTAGCCCAGTGCCCGCGCCAGTCCGCGCAGCGAATTGGCAAGGTCGCGGCGGAACGGCAAGGGCCGCGCCTCGGCAGCGAGCGCGGGATAGTGCCTCGCCTCGACCGCGGCGACGATCTCGTCGGCGAAGAACTGCAGCACCGCCAGCGCCACCACGCGGAACAGCAGCCACATCGCGACCGGCACCAGCACCAGCGCGGCAAGGCCCGCCCATTCGCCGTCATAGCCGTAGCTTTCGATCAACGCGGCGAGCCCGAGGTACAGGCCCGCTCCGGCCGCGGCGAACAGCGCCAGCGTGATCGCCACGCTTTTGCCGATCACGCCCAGCACGGCGCGGTCGGCCAGCTGGACCATGGCCTTGGCAAGAGCGGCGGGAACGGCGGACATCGGCTATGTCGATGCGGGCTGCCCGGCGCGAAGTCAACGCGGGTGTGCCGCAGCGCACACTGATGCTTGGCGTGGCGGGCGACAGCGGCTAGGCGGCCACAAACCTCATCCAAGGAACCCTGCCGTGCCCGAGACCACCCCGCCCCGCTACGACGTGATCGCCATCGGCAACGCCGTGGTCGACGTGATCGCCTCCTGCCCCGAGGAGCTGATCGACGAGCTGCAGCTCAATCGCGGCGGCATGACCCTGATCGACGAGGCGCGGGCCGAGGAACTCTACGAGGCCATGCCCCCGGCGCGCGAACTGTCGGGCGGTTCGGCGGCGAACACGCTGGCGGGGCTTGCCACGCTCGGCCTGCAATGTGCCTTTATCGGCCAGGTTGCCGAAGACCAGCTCGGCAAGGTGTTCCGCCACGACATGCGCGCGACGGGCATCGACTTCGATACCCCTGCGCGTGAGGGCGAGCCGGCGACCGGCCGCGTGCTGATCTTCGTGACGCCCGATGGCGAGCGGACGATGAACACCTTCCTCGGCGCAGGCCAGTTCCTGCCTGCCGCGGCGCTCGATGAAGACCTGATCGCCAGCGGGGCGATCCTCTACCTCGAAGGCTATCTGTGGGATCCCGAGGAGCCCCGCCGCGCGATGCGCCGCGCGATCGAGGTGGCGCGCAATGCGGGCCGCAAGATCGCCTTCACCGCCAGCGAGAGCTTCGTGATCGAACGCCACGGCGACGACTTCCGCGCCATGATCGAGGACGGCGTGATCGACATCCTGTTCGTCAACGAAACCGAGCTGGCGACGCTGACCGGCGAGGACGATTTCGAGGCGGGCCTCGCCGCGGTAGCGGACAAGGTGCCGGTGCTGGTCGCCACCCGCAGCGAGAAGGGCGCGGTCGCCATCGCCCACGGGGAACGCGCCGAAGTCGCCGCGGTGCCGGTGCTCAAGGTGGTCGACACCACCGGTGCGGGCGACCAGTTCGCCGCGGGCTTCCTGTCGGGCTACGTCAAGGGCGAGCCGCTGACCCGCTGTTTGAAGCGCGGGGCGATCTGCGCATCGGAAGTGATCTCGCACTACGGCCCGCGTCCGGAGGCCGACATGCTCAAGCTGATGGACGAGCGGTTGTAAGCGGCTTTGCCTTCGTGCCCGCCTCCGCGGGCACCTCCTCGGTGCTGTTCCTCCGCTGCGCTACGGGCACCTGCGGCTCGCGCGCGTGCGCTCGCGGCTGCTGCGCAGCCGAATGTTCAGGCTTTCCCAGTGTTTCCTGAAGCAGGAGACACATGAGACACTGTCCAGAAACCGAAAACCCTTCCCTTTCGCGGAGGGGGGCTGGCTGACGATGGGAAAGAGCGAAGGCACCTTAACCCCTTGCACCGCCTGTAGGAAAGTCACTCGTCGGGCACGTATCCGGCCTTGCGCAGCGTCACCATGTAGCGCGCGATCTGGTCGATCTGCGGGCGGGTGAGGGTGAAGTCCATCTGCTCGGGGTAATTGTGCGCCTCGGCCAGCCAGTCCGCGAGCGACTTTTCGGAGAGGCCCGGCCGGTTGGCGATCGCGGCAAAACTGGGCGAGGCCGGATTGGGCGAGAGGAACGGCGGCTCGACCGCATGGCACCCCCCGCAGGCCGCCTCGACAAAGGCGGGCGCCCGGGTGTCGGCGGACGGCGAGGTCGAATGGCCCACCATCGGCGGCGGATTGTCGGTGCCGGGCGCGGTCGTCTGGCAGGCGGCCAGCGCGAGGCAGGCGAGCGGGGCGAAGGGGGTGAGGCGATGGGTCATGCTGTTCTTATCCTCTCTGTCTGCCCCGCATTCCTTGATCGGGATCAATTTTGTTCCGATGATTCCCGGGCCACTTCGCGCCAGCCGATATCGCGGCGGCAGAAGCCGGTCGGGAAGCTGATTGTTTCGACGACTTCATAGGCAAGGCGCTGCGCCTCGGTGACGGTGCGTCCCATCGCGGTGACGGCGAGCACCCGCCCGCCGCTCGCCACCAGTGCGCCATCGACCAGAGCGGTGCCGGCGTGGAAGATCTTCACCCATTCATGGTGCGGCCCGCCGAGGTCGATCGCGCCGCCCTTTTCGGGGGTGCCGGGATAGCCTTTGGCGGCCATGATGACGGTCAGCGCATAGCCCGCCTCGAATTCGGGCGATTCCGCATCAAGTTCGTCGAGCTTGCCGGTGGCGCACAGCCACATCATCCACGCCAGATCATCACGCAACATCATCATCAGCACCTGGCATTCGGGATCGCCGAAGCGGGCGTTGTATTCGATCAGCTTGGGGCCTTGCTCGGTCAGCATCAGTCCGGCGAAGAGCACGCCCTGATAGGGATTGCCCTCCTCGCGCATGGTCCGCACGGTCGGTTCGATAATCTCGGCCATCACCCGCGCCTGCAATTCGGGCGTCAGCACCGGAGCGGGGGAATAGGCGCCCATGCCGCCGGTGTTGGGGCCGGTGTCGCCATCGCCGACGCGCTTGTGATCCTGCGCCGAGCCGAAGGGGACGATGGTGGTGCCGTCGGTCAGCGCGAAGAAGCTCGCCTCCTCGCCCTCCATGAATTCCTCGATCACCACCTGCGCGCCTGCACCCCCGAAGGCTCCGCCGAACATGTCGGCGAGCGTATCCTCGGCATCGGCGAGGGTCTCGGCGATCACCACGCCCTTGCCAGCCGCCAGCCCGTCGGCCTTGAGCACGTAAGGCGGCTGGAAGCGGGCGAGCGCGGCGCGGGCTTCCTCAAGGCTGCTCGTGCGGACGTAACCCGCGGTGGGGATGCCCGCGCGGGCGCACAGGTCCTTGGTGAAGCCCTTGGAGCCCTCCAGCTGCGCGGCGGCCTTCGAGGGGCCGAACACCGGCACCCCGGCGGCGCGCAGGCTATCGGACAGGCCGTCCACCAGCGGCGCCTCGGGGCCGATCACGACGAGGCCGATCTCGTGGCGCTCGCAGAAGGCGATCACCGCCGCATGGTCGGTCACATCAAGAGCGACGATCTCGGCCTCCTCGGCGATGCCGGGATTTCCGGGAGCGGCGTAGAGTTTGGCGAGGCCCGGGGATTGCGCAAGCTTCCATGCCAGCGCATGTTCGCGGCCTCCCGAACCCAGAAGCAGGATATTCATGGCCTCTCCGCCCAACTCCGATGACACTGCCGGGCTGGTAGCGCGCGAACGGCAGGGCGACAACGCCCAGCCCCTCACCATCAGCGAGATTTCCGCGCTGCTGAAGCGCACGGTCGAGGATCGCTTCGGCCTCGTGCGGCTGCGCGGCGAATTGTCGGGCGTGAAGCGGGCGGCCTCGGGGCATTTCTACTGCGCGCTCAAGGACGAAGGCGCGGTGATCGACGGGGTGATGTGGAAGGGCAATGCCCAGCGCCTCTCCTTCCGGCCCGAGGACGGACTCGAGGTGATCGCCACCGGCAAGCTGACGACCTATCCCGGGCGCTCGAAATACCAGATCGTGATCGACAGCCTCGAACTCGCGGGCGAGGGTGCGCTGCTGGCGCTGCTGGAGAAGACCCGCGCGAGGCTGGCCGCCGAAGGGCTGTTCGATGCGACCCGCAAACGCGCTCTGCCGTTTCTGCCGAAGGTGATCGGGGTGGTGACCTCGCCCACCGGCGCGGTGATCCGCGACATTCTCCACCGGCTGGCCGACCGTTTCCCGAGCCATGTGCTGGTCTGGCCGGTGCTGGTGCAGGGGCAGGGCGCGGCGGAACAGGTAGCGGCGGCGGTGCGCGGGTTCTCGGCGATCGCTCCCGGCGGCCCCGTGCCGCGCCCCGATGTGGTGATCGTCGCGCGCGGGGGCGGCTCGATCGAGGACCTGTGGAGCTTCAACGAGGAAGCGGTGGTGCGCGCCATCGCCGAATGCACGATTCCCGTGATCAGCGCGGTCGGCCACGAGACCGACACCACGCTCGCCGATTTCGCCGCCGACCGCCGCGCGCCGACGCCCACCGCGGCGGCGGAAATGGCGGTGCCGGTGCGCGCCGATCTGGCTTTCACCCTGTCGGACCTCGCTTCCCGCCAGCGGCGCGCGGTCTATCGCGGGCACGAACTCGCGCGCGAACGGCTGGCGGCGCGGGCGCGCATCATGCCGCGCCCAGAGAACCTGCTGCAACCGCAGGCCCAGCGGCTCGACGACCTCGCCGAGCGGCTGCGGCGGGCCTTGAGCGACCGTTCGGCCACGGGGCGCGAGCGGCTGGCGGGGGCTGCCGCCCGGCTATCGCCCAGCCTGCTCGCCCGCAGCGCCGCCGAGGCGCAGCGGCGGCTCGAGCGTGCGCGGCTTGTCCCGGCGCTGGTCGAACGGCCCTTGCGCGAACGCGCCGAGCGGCTCGCCGCGCTGATGCGGGTGATGAGCCAGCTTCACCCCGAAAGGCCGCTCGAACGCGGCTATGCCATCATCCGCGACGCGGCGGGCAAGGCGCTCACCACCCGCGCCGAGGCAGCGGGCCAACCGGCGCTGGTGCTGCAATGGCGCGACGGGACGCTCGATGCCGTGCCCGCCGGTGGCCCGCCCCCCGCCCCGCGACCGCGCCCGGCGGCCAAGGGGCCGGGCCCTGCACAAGATGATTTGTTCGGATAGCCGCAGAGTGCTATCGCGCTCGCCATGCTGATGTCCTCCGCCGACAAGACCGCCAAGCTTTACTACGGCCCCTCCAGCTTCCGCGTGCTGCGTCCGGGCAATCATGTGCTGTGCGCGGTGACCGGGGTGCCGATCCCGCTCGCCGAACTGCGCTACTGGAGCGCCGAGCGGCAGGAGGCCTATGCCTCGTGCGAGATCGCCACGCGCCGCCTGCTCGGCCTCGATCCCGCCGGTCAATAGCCCGCGATGGCGCGCAGCAAGCGGCTGCTTGCGGCCTGCGGCGTCGCGCTGCTGTGCGCGCCGGGGACATGGCTGCGCAGCGAGGTCGTCGCGGCGCTGCCCACCGACATTGCCGTCGAGCGGATCCAGCCGGCCGGGCCGACCGGGCAGCCGGCCTGGCAGGTCGCCGGAGTGTGGCACTACGAGGCCGAGAGCCTGCGATTCGGAGGCTTCTCGGCGCTGCTGGCGCTGGGGCCGGGCAAGCTGCGCGCCTTTTCGGACCGCGGCTACCGCATCACCCTGACCGAGCCCGATGGCCCGGCACCCACCCAGAGCATGAACCGCCAGCTGGTCGAACGCGGCCGCGAATATGACCTGACCGACGCCGAATCCGCCACCCGCGATCCCGACAGCGGCACCTACTGGATCGGCTACGAACAGGTGCACGCGATCCAGCGCAGCACCATCGCCAGCTCTCCCGACGGGGTGCGCGATCTTGGCGCGGTGGTCGACTGGGCCGACAATAGCGGGATCGAGGCGATGGCGCGGCTCGCCGACGGCCGCTTCGTGATTCTGCCCGAAGGCGGCGATGGCGGCCTGATCTTCCGCCGCGATCCGGTGGAGAGCGGCGCGCCCGCCCCGTTCCGCTTCGTCACCCCCGCCCCCGGCTATGTCGCGACCGACATGACCGAACTGCCCGATGGACGGCTGCTGCTGCTGATGCGCCGGCTCGCCTTCCCCTCGCGTTCGGCCTGGCCGCCGTTCTCGACGCTGCTGGCGATCGGTGCGGCCCCGGTGAAGGGCGGGACCTTTGCGCCCGAGACGACGCTGCGGCTCGACGCGGTGCTCCCGCGCGAGAATTACGAAGGGCTGGCGGTGCGCCCGCGGCCCGACGGGCGGGTGGACGTGTGGCTGATCTCGGACGACAATTTCTCGGTCATCCAGCGCACCCTGCTGGCCCGGCTGGTGTTCGATCCGCGCGCCTGATTCGCCGTGCCGACAACGAAAAAGCGCCCGGGACACCCCGAGCGCTTGATCGAAAAGCCGTCAGTCCCGAAGGACCGCGCGTCTCAGGCCGCCGACTGGGCCTTGATGAGTTCGCGCTTCACCTTCAGCGCGTTGGCCGAGAGCTTGTCGTCGCTGGTCTTGAGCAGCCAGTTGTCGAGCCCGCCATTGTGCTCGACCGAGCGCAGACCGTGGGTCGACACGCGGAACTTGAAGCTGCGATCGAGCTTCTCGCTCATCAGCGTCACGTTCTGCAGGTTGGGCAGAAACACGCGCTTGGTCTTGTTGTTGGCGTGGCTCACATTGTGGCCAACCTGGCGGCCCTTGCCGGTCAGTTCGCAGATGCGCGACATGGTATGTCTCTTCTCGTAAAGTTCGGGTCTAATCCGGGAAAGCGGCGCGCATAACGGGCAAGACCCGAATCGTCAAGCAAGTTGCACCTGCAGGCCGCCCCCGCTAGCCCGCAGTCCATGACCAACTGGCCCCTGCCCTTGCCGATGCAGCGCGCGCTCGACGCCGCGCGGGCAGCTGCCGATGCGGGGGAAGTGCCGATCGGCGCGGTGATCGTCAAGGACGGAAGCGTCATTGCCGAGGCGCACAATGCGCCCCGCACCGATCACGATCCCACCGCCCATGCCGAGATCCTCGCGATCCGCCGCGCCGCCGTAGCGCTGGGCGATGAGCGCCTGACCGGGTGCGAGCTGTGGGTGACGCTCGAACCCTGCGCGATGTGCGCGGGCGCGATCGCCCATGCGCGCATCGCCCGGCTCTATTACGCCGCGAGCGATCCCAAGGGCGGCGCGGTCGAACACGGCGCGCGGGTGTTCGAGCAGGAGCAATGCCTCCATCGCCCCGAGGTCTATTCCGGCATCGGCGAGGCCGAGGCGGCGGCGCTGCTGCGCGATTTCTTCCGCGAGCGGCGCTGATGCCGGACTAGCTGCGCAGCCACGCGAGCGCGGCGTCATCCTCGCCTTCGGCAAAACTGCGCACCTCGGGCCTGACCAGCGGGCCGAAGGCGCTCGCCATCTGCCGCAGCCACGCCGGGCCGCCGACCAGCGCGTAACGATCGAGCCGCCCCATCAGCTCGAGCTTGCCCTGCATCACGTGGGAGCTGAGCGCGGCATCGGGATCGAAGCCGTGCCACTTGCGCACCACCACCATCAGCTTGCGCGCCCCGGCCATGTCGAGCCGCGCGCGCGCCAGATCGACCGCACGCTCGGCCTCATCGCGGTCAAGCCGCCCGGTCAGCTCGATCACGACCACATCCTGCCCTGCCTCGCGGGCGCTGACCGCGCCGGCGTGGGGATGGTCGCTTTCCTCCAGCACCCAGGCGCGCGCCGCGTCGGCCTCGTCGGCATCGTAGACCGCATAGGCGACCCCCGGCAGCAGCACGCTTTCGAGCCGCGCCATGCTGCGGATCCACGCCTCGTCGGAAATCAGCGCGATCCGGCCGAGACGGTAGACCCACGCCATCAGCGCCGGGGCGTGGGCGAGTTCCTCGACGACGACGCTCCACGAAAAGCCCGCCATCGACACCATGTCGACCAGCAGGTTGCCGCCTTCCCCGGCCGCGGCCTGCTGTTTGGCGAAGTCCATGAACTTGAGCGCGTCTTCACGGGTGATCTCGCCATAGACGAGGACCTGGTGGGCATTGGGTGCGATGCGTTCGATATCGATCATGGCGATTCCCTCCTCTCGCCCCCCGACGCCGCGATCATAGCGCCCCTGACCGGCCTTCGCCACGGCCATGCGCGGCCGGGCGCGGGATCACAGGCTCCAGTCGATCGCGCCGCGCCCGTGCGCCTCGAGAAAGGCATTGGTCTGGCTGAACGGGCGCGAGCCGAAAAAGCCGTTATGCGCCGAGAGCGGGCTGGGATGGGCCGAGGTCAGCACCAGGTGGTGCGAACCGCGCGCGAGTGCGGGGACCCGGCTCGCCTTCCTGCGCGCATGGCTGCCCCACAGGATGAACACGCTCGGCACGTCGCGCGTCGCCACCGCGGCGACCGCGGCGTCGGTGATCGCGTCCCACCCGCGTCCGGCATGGCTGCCCGCCTGCCCGGCCTCGACCGTCAGCGTGTTGTTGAGCAGCAGCACGCCCTGCCTCGCCCACTTGGACAGATCGCCGCTCGCCGGGCGCGCAAGGCCCAGATCGCTCTCCAGTTCCTTGTAGATGTTGAGCAGCGAGGGTGGCGGACGCACCCCGTCCTGCACCGAGAAGGCAAGGCCATGCGCTTGCCCCGGCCCGTGATAGGGATCCTGCCCGAGGATCACGCAGCGCACCTGATCGAGCGGGGTCAGCGCCAGCGCGGCGAGGCGTTGCCCGCGCGGCGGGAACACCTGCTTGCCCGCGGCTTCCTCGGCCTTGAGCCAGCCGCCCAGCCGCCGCGCTTCGGGGGTGGCGAGTGCCGGTTCGAGCGCCGCGCGCCAGCTTTCGGGGATGGTCTCGGCTGCCATGAGGGCTTCGCTATACCCCGCGCCCGCCGCCGAGCGAAACGGCGCTTTCCCTCTTTCCCCAATCGGCGTAGGGCGTGGGGCATGGCTGTGCATTTTCACGAGGAAGACCTGCCCCCCGGCGTGCTCGCCGGCACGGGCGCGATTGCGGTTGACACCGAGACCATGGGCCTCGTCACCCCGCGCGACCGGCTGTGCGTGGTGCAATTGTCCGACGGGTCGGGCGATGAACATCTGGTGCGCTTCGGGCCCGGGAGCGCCTATGACGCGCCCAACCTGAAGGCGCTGCTGGGCGATAGGTCGCGGGTGAAGCTCTATCATTTCGCGCGCTTCGATCTGGCGGCGCTGCAGCACTATCTCGGGGTGACGGCGGGGCCGGTGTTCTGCACCAAGATCGCCAGCCGGCTGACCCGCACCTATACCGATCGGCACGGCCTGAAAAACCTCGTCGAGGAACTGCTGGGCGAGAACCTGTCGAAGCAGCAGCAGTCGAGCGACTGGGGCGGCCCGGTGCTGTCCGAGGCGCAGCGCGACTATGCCGCCAGCGACGTGCGCTACCTCCACCGCCTGCAGGCCGAGCTGACCCTGCGGCTCGAGCGCGAAGGGCGGATGCACCTGGCGCAGGCCTGCTTCGATTTCCTCCCCGCGCGCGCCCTGCTCGACCTGGCCGGCTGGGCCGAGACCGATATCTTCGCCCACGCATAGCGGTCAGCGCGCGATGCCCGGCAGCCACACCGAGATCGAGACCAGCGAGGCCCGCGCGCTGCGCAGCCGCCGCCAGCGTTTCGCGGCGCCGGGCGGTTCGCACGACCGGCTGGTGGGCTTCCTCGCCCGCGCCTTGCCGATGCTGGTGGGGATCGTCGCCGCGCTGATGGTGATCACGCCCCTCAGCCCGCGCGGCGAGGTGAGTTTCCTGCTCGATCGCAACAAGGTGGCGCTGATCGACGAGCGGCTCTCGGTCGACAATGCCATGTATCGCGGGCGCGACAACGAGGGCCGCCCCTTTTCGCTGATGGCGGGCGAGGCGGTGCAGCGGTCGAGCATCGAGGGACTGGTGCGGATGCAGGATCTGGTCGCGCAGATCGTGCTGACCGATGGCCCGGCGCGCCTGACCGCCGATGGCGGCGTCTATGACATCAATGCGGACACCGTGACGGTCGACGGACCGGTGCGGCTGGCCGCGAGCGATGGCTACAAGATGGTCGCGCGCGGGGTGTCGGTCAATCTCAAGACGCGCACGATGCGCGGCGACGGCGGCGTGTCGGGCGTGGTTCCGGCGGGCACCTTCTCCGCCAATTCGATCCGCGTCGATCTCGGCGCGCGCACGCTGACGCTCGAAGGCGACGCGCGCCTCACCATGATTCCGGGCAAGTTGAGGATGCCGTGATGACCAGTTCGACGTCTCGCCGCCAGTTGCGCCGCGCCGCCCTCGGCTGGGGGCTGGGCGGCTTTGCGCTGACCGCCGCGCTGGCGGGGGGCATGACGCTCCACGCCCAGGGTATCGCCGCGCATGATTCGCGCGCGCCGGTCAATTACGCTGCCGATCGGATCGAGCTGCAGGACCGCGAGAACCGCGTGATCCTGTCGGGCAACGTGGTGATCGAGCAGGCCGGGCTGACGGTGCGCTCGGCGCGCACGCTGGTCAATTTCGAGGACACCGGCTCGCTCAGGATCCAGCGCATCACCGCCACCGGCGGGGTCGAGGTGACCCGCGGGGACGAGCGTGCCAGCGGCGACAGCGCGGTCTATGATTTCAACCGGCGTATCATCACCATGGCCGGCAATGTCCGCCTGCGCCGCGGCTCCGACACGCTCAACGGCGGGCGGCTGGTGATCGACCTTGAAAGCGGGCTTTCGAGCGTCGACGGGAGCGCGGCTGGCGGCGGCGCGGGCAATGCATCGGGCCGCGGCCGGGTCACCGGCAGCTTCGCCGTCCCGCAGCGCGACAAGCAGTAGGCTTCCCGCCGCACCGTGCCGCACCAGGCCCCGCCGAGTGCCGGGGCGCCTCAGTATGCGTTGTCGTGCCGGAGCACCATCACGGTCTTGAGCACGATCTCGATGTCGCGAACCAGCGACCATTTGGCGATGTATTCGAGATCGGACTGAAGCCGGTCGGTCAGATCCTTTTCATGGTTGGTCGCCCCGCGATGGCCGCGCACCTGGGCGAGGCCGGTCAGCCCCGGCTTGAGACAATGGCGCTGCCAGTACTTGCGGTCCACCTCCCAGAAGAACTTGTTGTTCGCGCGGCTGCCGATCGCATGCGGGCGCGGGCCGACGATCGACATCTCGCCGCGCAGCACGTTCACCAGTTGCGGCAGCTCGTCGATGCTGGTGCGGCGGATGAAGGCGCCGATCCGGGTGATGCGGTCATCGTCGCGCGCGGTCGAACAATTGCCGTCGGGATCGAGCTTCTCCTCGCGCATCGAGCGGAACTTGAGCATGTCGAAGAACTGGTTGCCGCGTCCCAGCCGCCGCTGGATGAACAGCACCGGGCCGCCGTCCTCGAGCTTGATCGCCACCGCCACCGCGATCAGCAGCGGCGAGAGCACCAACAGCCCCGCCGCGGCCGCGGCGATGTCGAACAGGCGCTTGATGATCCGCGCCCGCAGCGCCAGCGGGCCGACCGAGACCACCAGCGTGGTCCGACCGAGGTCCTCGTAGCGGTGCACCCCGACTGCGCCCAGGACATGTGCCGGCTCGCTCACGATCTCGCCATAGACCCCGGCCGATTTGAGCAGCAGCGCCCAGTCCTCGCGCCGCTCGCGCGGGCAACTCACCACCACGTGATCCTGGTTGCGCAGCAGCTTGCCCAGGCGATCGAGCATGAAGGGATCGTGGCTGCCCGGATCGAGCGCGAACTGCGCCGCCGAAACCGACACCGCATCGGGATAGAGAAAGTCCGAACCGCCGTCGTCGATCACCAGCCGGTTGGCGATCCGCCCGTTCCAGCGCCGCTTGATGAAACGGGTCATGGCCCAGCGGATCGCTACCAGCAGCACCGCGGCAAACAGCAGTCCGAGGGTCACCGCCGCGCGCGAGAAGTCGTCGTTGGACTTGGTGTAGAAGGCGACGAAGTTGATCAGCCCCGCCGAGATCGCCAGCGCGATCAGCGCCTTGCGACCGGCGAACATCCAGTCGGTGAGGCCCTTCAGCCCGTAGGAGCCATTATAGAGCGCGATGGTGTAGTAGGCCGGCAGCATCGCCTGCGCCGCCAGCATCGCCCGCGGTTCGGCCCAGCGGCCTTCCCACAGCAGGCTGCCCAGGGCGAAGGCGAGATTGAACAGGAAGCCATCGGCCAGCAGAAGCAGCACATAGGTCCGCAACCGGCGCCGTTCCAGCGAGGGTACGACCTTTGTCTCGACCGTCTCGTATCGAACCGACTCTAGAAGCTTCGGCGTGACGCGGATCATCCGGAATTGGTCCCCCAATGGTGCGCCCCTAGTAGAAATACCTACGGATGTTTACATAGAAAAGGCAATTTTGTGCGGTTGCGAACCGCAGTTTGTCACATTTTGCTACCGCTTTGCGGCAAAACGCGCGATTTCTGCCAGCTCCTGCGCCAGCAGCAGTTCTGCCGCCTGGCTGCTGGCCAGCAGCGTGCGGTGCAGTTCGACAAGGCGCGGGATCAGCCGATCGAGCCGGGTTTCCTTCGCTCCGCGCTGCGCCGGAAGGGTCCAGCGTTCGAATTGCTGGGTGATGGCGCGCTCCTCGCGCAAGAAGATGCCGAGCTGCATCTTTTCACCCGGGCCGAGGTTCTGGATCCTGCCCCCCGGGCCGATCCGCGCGAGGATCTGGGCGAGCTGCGCCGCGCGCCGCTCGAGCGCCAGCGCGAGCCCCACCGGGTTGAGCCCGAGCTCGCGCATCCGCCGGACTTCGCTGCCCACGCGCCCCAGTTCGCCGCCGAGCACGGCATTGACCAGCGGCGCGAAGCCGTCTTCCTCGCAGGCCGCGCCGATCGCGGCGTGATCTTCTGCGGTGGGCCGCTTGGGCGATTGCGGATCGGCATCGCAATAGAGCGCCAGCTTGGCGATCTCGGACTGCGCCAGCCGCACGTCGAGACCGGCGGCGCGGGCGATGCGTTCGGCCAGGTCGCCGCTGAGCGGCAGCCCGGCAGCATCGGCCATGGCCCGGACCGCCGCTGTCACCGTGGACAGATCGGGCGGATGGAACATCGCCACCAGCGCGTCCTTGCGCTTTTCGAGCAGCTTGGCGGTGCGCGACTTGTCGGTGGCGGCGGTCGCGACGACGATCACCGGCGCGGCGGCGCCCGCCCCGGCCTCGCTCGTCTCGATCAGGATCGCGAGCGCGTCATGCGCCTCGTCGCCGTTGGCGCGCACGAAGATGTGGCGCTTGCCGCCGAACAGCGAGGTCGAACGGGCCTCGTCGCCGAGCAGCGCCGGGTCGCGCTTGAGATCGGCGCCGCTGAGTTCCACCCGCTCGCCCGGCTCGGGCAGGGCGGCGGCGACACGGTTGGCGGCGGCGCTCGCCCCGGCCTCGTCGGGCCCGCAGAAGAAGAACATCGCCAGCCGTTCGATCCCGGCGGGGAGGTTGCGGGCGAAATCCTTGTGGGTGGCCTTCATGGCGCCGCGGCGGCGCGGCTCCGCAGCGTCAGCGAGACCTGCGTCGCCATCTGCTCCGCCAAAATCAGCGCGAGGTTCTCGAGCGCCTTCTGCTCGGCGGCGATGGTGGCATATTCGCTCGACACCACGTCGATCCCGGCATCGGAACCGGCGGTGGCGTCGAGCAGGATTTCGCCGGTCACGACATCGACGAGCTGATAGCGGGCGCGCAGGATCCGGCGCTCGCGGCTGATCGTGTCATCGTTGAGCACGCCCAGCGCCTCGAGCGAATCGTCCAGTCGCACGTCGAGCCGGTAGGCCGGCGTGGTGTTGCCCGCGACGCCGAGGCGGTTTTGCAGCGCGTTCCTTACCAGCCACCCGCTTTGCCCCGGGATCGCGGGCACGTCCACCGCTGCCAGCCCCTGCGCCACCGTGGCCGAGCCGCCGCCCGCATACATCGGCGACAACCCGCAGGCGGGAAGGGCGAAGCAGGCGAGGAGAGCGAGGGCCTTGTGCATCAGGTGACGATATTGACCAATCGGTCGGGAACGACAATCACCTTGCGCACGGCTGCGCCATCGAGCGAGCGTTGCAGGTTGGCCGAGGCCAGCGCCAGCGATTCGAGATCCTCTTTCGAAGCCCCCTTGGGCGCGGTGACGGTGTCGCGCAGCTTGCCCATGTGCTGGATCGCGATGGTCACCTCGTCGTCGACCAGCAGCGCCGGATCGACGGTGGGCCAGGGCGCATCGGCGATCAGGCCTTCTCCGCCCATGTTCGACCAGGCCTCCTCGGCAAGGTGCGGCATCATGGGGGCGGCAAGGTGGACGAGCGCACGGATCGCGGCCGAGCGGCTGGCCGAAGGCGCAGCCTTCTCGACCGCGCCGGTCAGTTCGTAAATGCGCGCCACGGCCTTGTTGAAGCCCAGCGCTTCGATATCGGCGGCGACGGCGGCAATGGTCTGGTGGGTCTTGCGCTCGAGGCTCTTGTCCTCGCCCTCCGCCGCGGGGTCATGGGCGCCGAACAGCCGCCACAGGCGCTGGACGAAGCGCGCGCAGCCCTCGATCCCGGCATCGGACCACGGCAAGTCGCGCTCGGGCGGCGAATCGGAGAGCATGAACCAGCGCACCGCATCCGCGCCGTGCTTGGCGATGATCGCATCCGGGTCGACGACGTTCTTCTTCGACTTCGACATCTTGATGACGCGGCCGACCTCGACCGGAGCGCCATCGGCCAGCAAAGTCGCGCCCTCGGAGGTGCGGTCGACCTCCTCGGGGCCGAAGAACACGGGAACCCCGCGCGCGGGATCGACGCGGCTATAGGTCTCGTGCGTCACCATCCCTTGGGTGAACAGCGCGGCAAACGGCTCCTGCATGCTGATCTTGCCCGTGTGCGCCAGCGCCCGCGTCCAGAAGCGGGCGTAAAGCAGGTGCAGGATCGCGTGCTCGATCCCGCCGATGTAGTGCTGCACCGGCATCCACTTGGCGACTTCCTCCGGGTCGAAGGGCCGGTCGGCGGGCTGGCTGGCGAAGCGGAGGAAATACCACGAGGAATCGACGAAGGTATCGAGCGTATCGGTCTCGCGCCGCGCGGCTTGGCCGCACTTGGGGCAATCGACATGCTTCCAGGTCGGGTGGCGCTCCAAGGGGTTGCCGGGGACCTCGAAGGTCACATCCTCGGGCAGGGTGACGGGGAGCTGGTCCTTGGGCACCGGCACCACGCCACAGGCATCGCAATGGATGAAGGGGATCGGCGTGCCCCAATAGCGCTGGCGGCTGACGCCCCAGTCGCGCAGGCGCCACACGGTCTTGCCGGTGCCCCAACCGCCGGTTTCGGCGCGGGTGATGACTTCGGCCTTGGCGGCTTCCACCGTCATGCCGTCGAGGAAGTCCGAATTGACGATCACCCCGTCCCCAGCCTCGGCCTCGCCCTTGAAGGGCTCGTCGGCGCGCGCGGGATCGCTGGCGACCACGCGCAGGATCGGCAACCCGTATTTGGTGGCGAATTCGAAGTCGCGCTGGTCATGTCCGGGCACGCCCATCACCGCGCCGGTGCCATATT
>Ga0073934_10002639_pt1 | contig 36341 bp, 38 predicted proteins | sample LarsenN4metaG_FD_76834 | JGI IMG/M metagenome (GOLD analysis project Ga0073934, IMG submission 76834) | Hot spring sediment bacterial and archeal communities from British Columbia, Canada, to study Microbial Dark Matter (Phase II) - Larsen... ... | reverse complement strand
TGCGGCCGCATGGCGTCCCATTCCTCGAAGCGCAGCGGCCGGTTGTCCATGCAGGAGGGCAGGCGGAAGCCGTATTCGGCGAGCGTCGCCTTTCGGCGGAAGTCGCCGCGGTACATGCCGCCGAGCTGGGGGATGGTGACGTGGCTCTCGTCGACGAAGACGAGCGCGTTGTCGGGCACGTATTCGAACAGGGTCGGCGGCGGCTCGCCCGGCTTCCTGCCGGTGAGATAGCGCGAGTAGTTCTCGATGCCGGCGCAGCTTCCGGTCGCCTCCATCATTTCCAGATCGAACAGCGTGCGCTGCTCGAGCCGCTGCGCCTCGAGCAGGCGGCCCGCGGCGTTGAGCTGTTCGAGCCGCTGCCGCAGTTCGAGCTTGATGCCCTGGATCGCCTGCAGCAGCGTCGGCCGCGGCGTGACGTAGTGCGAGTTGGCGTAGATTTTGACGAATTCCAGCTCGTCGGTCTTCTGCCCGGTGAGCGGGTCGAACTCGTGAATCGATTCCACCTCGTCGCCGAACAGATTCACCCGCCAGGCGCGGTCCTCATAGTGGGCGGGGAAGACGTCGATGCAGTCGCCGCGCACGCGGAAGGTGCCGCGGGCAAAATCGCCGGCGGTGCGCTTGTACTGCAGGGCGACGAGATCGGCGATCAGCCGGCGCTGGTCGATGCGGTCGCGCTGCTTGATGGTGAAGGTCATGGCCGAGTAGGTCTCGACCGAACCGATGCCGTAGATGCAGGACACCGAGGCGACGATGACGACGTCGTCGCGTTCGAGCAGGGCGCGCGTGGCCGCGTGCCGCATGCGGTCGATCTGTTCGTTGATCGAGGAGTCCTTCTCGATATAGGTGTCGGTGCGCGGGATGTAGGCTTCGGGCTGGTAGTAGTCATAGTAGCTGACGAAGTACTCGACCGCGTTGTCGGGAAAGAAGCTCTTGAACTCGCCGTAGAGTTGGGCGGCGAGCGTCTTGTTGGGCGCCAGAATCAGCGCCGGCCGCTGCGTCGCCTCGATCACCTTCGCCATGGTGAAGGTCTTGCCCGAGCCGGTCACGCCGAGCAGCACCTGGGTGCGGTCGTTGCGGCGCACGCCCTCGACCAGCTCCTTGATCGCCTGCGGCTGGTCGCCCTTGGGCTCAAGCGCGGATTTGAGCACGAGCCGTACGCCGCCTTCGCTCTTTTCCGGCCGCGGCGGGCGGTGCGGCGTCCAGGTGCGCTGCGCGAACTCCGGGCGGCCCTCGCGCAGGAGCCTTTCCAGCGCCTGCATCGAGGCGGAGACGCCGAGCGTCACCGGCTGCGGCGAAGGACGCTGGCGCTTCGCGCGCCGCGGCGCGGAAATATCGGAAATCTCGTCGCGGGAGGGCTGTGTCGCCGGCGGCTCCTCTTCGACGTCGATCCCGAAGCTGCGGGCGAGGTCGGGGTCGATCGGGCCGAGATCGACCGGGGCCTTTGCCACGTAGCCGCGCTGCGGCGCCTCGCCCAGTCCTTGCGTCGACTTGCGGGCGCGGTGGGCGGCGGAGAAATCGGCCCGCCGGTCGAACGAATTGTCGGGCGGCGGCGCAAGCCCGGTGCCGGAACCGATGCCGGCCGTGCCCTGCGCGATCGCGGGGTTGAGCAGACGCGCCAGCGTCGGGTCGGTCGGCGGCGCCTCCGGCCGGTGCGCCTTGGCGCGCGTCGGGCGCGCGGGGTCCCTGCGGGGATGCGCGGCCGGATTGCGCGGCTTCGGTGATTTTGTCATCCGCACAATATGGGCCCATGCCGATGGCCGGGGAAGGGCGGAACGGCCTCCATCCCAAGGCAGCCCGGACGCCCCGCGTCCTCTGATTGAAACCGCGCCGCCCGATACGATGTTATCGACGTGCCTGCGGCAACCCGACCGCCGGCCCGCTCGTCTGTTGCGCCCGTGCAGCCATGCTGATCCTGCGCTTGCCCGTCCCGCTGCTTGCGGCCGCGCTCAGTCTGGCCGCCGTGGCGCCGCCCGCCCAGGCTGAAATCCGCATCCTGTCGAGTCCGGGCGGGCCGGTGGGGCCGTTCGTGGAGCTGTTCGAGCAGGTGCGCCGGTCGGGCGAACGCGTCGTGATCGACGGCCCCTGTCTGTCGGCCTGCACGCTGGTGCTGAGCTTCGTGCCGCGCCACCGTATCTGCGTGACGCCGCGTGCGGTGCTCGGATTTCATGCGGCCCGCTCACTCGATCCCTGGGGCCGCCTGCGGGAGGAACCGGAGGCCTCGCGGATCGTGCTCTCGGCCTATCCGCCGCCGGTGCGGCGATGGATTCAAAAGCGCGGCGGTCTGACCTCGCGCACGCTGCTGCTGCGCGGGCGCGAGCTTGCCGCCATGTATCCGCGCTGCCGCTGACGGCAACGACAGGGCAGCGGGCGCGTCAGACGAAAGCGCGCCCGCACAATTCTTCGGCGATGACGGTCTTACGGGAAGGGGATGATGGCGTCGCAGGCGGCGGGGCCGTCGGAGTCGTTGTCACAGCTCTTGCAGGCGACCTTGGTGCCGTCGAGACCTTGGCCGCTGACCGCGCCGGAAAGCTGCGAGTTCTGCGCGGTGAACACGCGGATGGCGCGGCCCGCCGTGTTGTTGCCGGCCGATTGCGTGAGCGCGAACGAGGAGCGCGGCGGCACATAATAGCGGACCCAGTCGCCGTCCTTGTAGACCACCTGGAACGACTGCGTGTTCGACGGGTCGTTGTTGGTCACGGCAACATGGAAATTCCACGGCTTGCCGGTGCCCGGGAACAGCACGAAACAGAGCGCGCCCGGTTCGAGATTGGCCGGATTGGTGCCGTCAAACAGCGCAAAATCGGTCTTGTTCTTCTTCTTGAACCAGTGCGCTCCGACCGCAGTCGTTGCGGTCATGGCGCCCGTGAGTGCCACGGCGGCAACAGCGGCAAGTGTGACGATCGTTCGCTTCATGGTCGGCCCCCTTTGTGGACTGCGGTTGCGGCGACGGACGAAAGACAATCGACAACAGGCACGCCAGCGGCAACATGCTGGTGCAACTGACCTTACCAGCTTTCTACACACACGTGGTCATTTTGAGGCAATCGGCGTCAGGTTACGCAGCCGGCGGGCCAAACAGGGCGGCCTCGCGTCCGCAGCCGCATTGAGCGGCCTGCGCCGGCGATGTTAGAAAGGGCAAAACAATCAATCAATCGGGAGAGAGCCATGCCCTACACGCTGGAGCAGTTTTGTCGGGACGCCAATCAGGCCCTCAAGAGCGATCCGGGCGACGGCGGCCGGGAAAAGACCCGCGAGCTTTTGACCAGGCTGCTCAAGGAGCCGGACTTCGTCGCCAAGTACTGCAGTCCCGACGCCAAGCCCGGTACGACGCTGCTCTATCGCGATCCCGAGCTCGGTTTCGATGTGCTCGCGCACTGCTTCAAGGGCGGCGCCAAGTCGCCGCCGCACGACCATGGCACCTCATGGGCGATCTATGGCCAGGCGGTCGGCCACACCGACGTGTGCGTGTGGCGGCGCAAAGACGGCGCCAAGGGCGACCGCCAGGACGGTCACGCGGAGCTTGAACTCATCGACCGCTATGAACTCAACGCCGGTGATGCCGGCGTCTTCCACCCCGGCATCGTCCACACCGTCGCGTTCACGCCCGGGTCGCGCTACGTCCGCGTCACCGGCACGGATCTCAACAAGCTGGTGCAGGGCGTCTACGATCTTGAAAGGCACGTGGTCAAACCGGGCAATCCGGCCGCGCACATCAACGCCCAGGCGATGTGAGCGTTCGTGAGAGCGGCGCGCCGTCAACCGACGGCGATCGCGCCAGGTTTGCGGCCGCCCGCGCGCGGGACGATGGCGTTGGGCCTGAGCCTTTGTTCTGCGCGCGCCGCAGGCCGACAGCGTGCGACGCGACGCGGCCGCGCTCGCAAGCGGAGGGCGCTGTGGCCCCGGCGCTGGCGATCGCGCCATCAAGCATTGGCGCTTGTCCGGAGAGTCCCTGAGTGACGATCAGCGGCGACGATCTCACTTTCGTCGGGCGCGACCTCGAGCGGCCCGAATGCGTGCTGTGCATGCCGTCCGGCCGGCTGTATGTGGCCCATCGCCGCGGCGGCATCCTGCGGATCGATCCCGATGGGCGCCAGTCGTTGCTGGCATGGCGCCTGCCCGAAGGAACGCGGGATTTCGTCCCGAACGGTCTGGCGCTTCTGCCCGACGGCACCTTTCTGATCGCCAACATGGGTCACGACGGCGGGGTATGGGCGCGCCGGATCGACGGGACGGTCGAGCCGTTTCTGCTGACCGCCGACGGGGTCGCGCTCGCCAAGGCCAATTTCGTCTTCAACGATGAGACCGGGCGGGTCTGGATTACCGTCACCACGCGCTCCGACCCGCTCTCCAAGGCCATGACCGGGCTCGGTGCTCCGGAATGTGCCGACGGCTTCGTCTGTCTCGTTGATGGTCGCGGCGCGCGCATCGTTGCCGACGGCTTCGCTTTCACCAACGAGGCGCGCATCGATCCGAGCGGTCGGTGGCTCTATGTGGTCGAGACGCAGGGCCGCCGCATCACCCGTTTCCGGCTCGGCGCGTCCGGCGAGCTCTTCGACCGCGAGGTCTTCGTCCGCTTCGGTTATGGCACCTTTGCCGATGGCATCGCCTTCGATGCCGAAGGCCATCTGTGGGTCACGAGCATCGTCAGCAACCGGCTGTTCCGCGTCGCCCCGGATGGCAGAGCCACACTTGTGTTCGAGGACGGCGATGCCGCCCACATCGCGCGCGTCGAGAGCGCGCTGAGTGACGGGTCGGTGACGCGCGATCTGTTCTATCTGCGATCGGGCCGGCACGTTCAGAATATCGCCAGCATCGCTTTCGGTGGCCCCGATCTGCGCACCGCCCATCTCGGCTCCCTCGTCGGCGACACGCTGCCGTGCTTTCGCGCGCCGGTTGCGGGTCATCCGCTGCCGCACTGGCGCTACGGCGACGACAACGTCGTGGCCGTATCGACGCCCGTCGATCGGGCTGCCCGTTAGACCGGGGTCGGCGGCCGTGGCGCGCGGCACGGCTGTGCGCTCACGGACCCGTTCGCTCCATCAGATACTCGATGATCTGATCGCGCAGCGATGCGCGCTCGTTCGGGTGCTTGGCCATGAAATCCTCGATCCAGGCGCGCCGCTCCGTCGGCGGCAAGCGAGGAATGTTGCGCAACACGCTGCGCTCCGAAGGGTGGCAGCCGGCGCAGCCCTTGGCGTAGGCCTCGGCCGGAGTTTCGGCGCGGGCGCCGGCGACAACGATTGCAGCCGTGCAAAGGCCGAGCGCGCTTGTCCAGATGACGTGTCGTTTCCTCATGGCAATCAGCTCAGCGAATGCGGGGCGTCATCGCAGCGGCCCTCGTTGCGGTACCGCAGCAAGGCGTGCAGAAGTCGACACGGCTTTGATCTGAATCAACGGCCTGGACGCGGCCGCCGGCGCACGCCTCCTTCGGCCCTTGCCCATGGACGTTGCCGTTCTCGGCGCATAGCATCGCAGGCACTGACACGTCCGTCCGCCGGGGGAATCGCATGTCCGGGAAGCGGCCGACCGCAGGCGCGGCGGCGTTTGTTGCGCCCGCTTTGGCGCGCGCAACGGCGCGCTAGCTCCACCGCTTGGCCCGCATGCTCCGCCTGTCCGCGCTCGCCCCGTTCCGTCATCGCAGCTTCCGCTTCCAGTGGCCTGCGGACCTGATGACGTCATGGGCGTTCGAAATGGAAACGCTCATCCTCGGCTGGTACGTGCTGGTCGAGACCAATTCGGTGCTGCTGCTCACGCTCTACGGCGCCTTGCTCTACGTCGGCACGTTGATCGCGCCCGTCCTCGGCATGATCAGCGACCGCATCGGCCACCGCCGGCTGCTGTCCGGGATGCGCGCCATTTATGCGGCGGTCGCCGGCACGCTGACGATCCTCACCCTGGCGGGCCTACTCAACCCGGCCATCGTGCTCTCGCTGGCCACCGTGGCCGGCATCGTGCGGCCATCGGACATGGGGCTGCGCGGGGCGCTGATCGCCGACACCATGCCGGCCGATCAGCTCACGGCCGCGCTCGGCATTGGCCGCACCACGGCCGACACCGCGCGCATCGCCGGCGCACTCACCGGCGCAGGCCTGTTCGCCCTGCTCGGCATGGGCCCAGCCTACGTGGCGATCACCGCCTTCTATGCGGCGGGCTCGTTCCTGACCTGGCAGACGCGGCCGCTGCGCGCGATCGCGGCGCCGGCCGCGCCGGCGGCGGTCGAGCCCTCGATGTTGTCCTCGCCGTGGCGCGACCTGCGCGAAGGCATGGTCTACATCTGGAACACGCCGCGGCTGCTCGCGCTGCTATGGTTTGCCTTCCTTGCGAACTTCGCGGTGTTCCCGCTGACCAACGGCCTGCTGCCCTATGTGGCGCGCGAAATCTACCGCATCGACCAGACCGGGCTCGGCTATCTCATCGCCAGCGTCGCCTTTGGTGCGCTGGTCGGCTCGCTGGCGATGACGCGCAGCGGCATCCGGGTCGGGCTGCCGCGACTGATGTTCGTGAGCGCGGTCGCCTGGCACCTGATGGTGCTGTCGTTCGCGCAGATGCGCGATCTGCCGGGCGGCGTGATCACGCTGTTCGTCTGCGGCGTTGCCCAGAGCATGACCATGGTGCCGCACACGGTGCTGCTCCTGCGCGCGTCCGAGGAGCGGTTCCGGGGGCGGGTCATGGGCGTGCGCATGCTGGCGATCTACAGTCTGCCGCTGGGCCTGCTCTTGTCGGGCACGCTCATCCCGCTGATCGGATTCCATGCCACCGCCTCGCTCTACGCCCTGCTCGGTCTCGCATTCACGGTGGTGATCGCGGTGAAATGGCGCGCGGCCCTGTGGCAGGCCAACAGCGCGCAGGATCGGGTCTGATCGCAACCTTCGGCTGGCCGGCCGCATTGTGGGGGCAGGAACGACGTGGAATCATGCGGCGGATGAGGAGCGATCCGGACGTTGCACATCATGCCGGCTAGGAGCGCGCGCAAGCCTTCGGGCCGGTTCCCCTGGGCGAATTGGCCCGATGAGCGGCTGCTCAAGCTGCGGCTGAAGGACCTCAAGCTGCGGCTGGAGGGGACCTGGCTCGAACGCTGCCTGCACGACCTCTACGACGAACTGGAAGCGCGCGGCATCCGGGTGCGTCCGCATGCCTGGATTTCCAGCGAATGGTTCAGCCCCGAGGACACACCGGGGATTGCCTTTCCCTTCTATCTTGCGCATCCGCGGTTGATGCGGCTTGAGCGCGCCAAGATCATCGACGTCGAAGGCGGCAGCCGGGCGGAGTGCATGCGCATCCTGCGCCACGAGGCCGGTCACGTGGTGCAACACGCCTATCGGCTGCACCGGCGCCGTCGCTGGCGCGAGCTTTTCGGCAATTCCTCCACCCGCTATCCGAGCTACTACCGCCCCAATCCGGCCAGTCGCAACTTCGTCCAGCACCTGCGGCTGTGGTATGCGCAGAGCCATCCCGATGAGGATTTCGCCGAGACCTTCGCGGTGTGGCTCACGCCCCGCTCGCACTGGCGCAAGCGCTACGAGGGCTGGCCGGCGCTGAAGAAGCTGCAGTATGTGGACGAGCTGATGGCGGAGATCGCCGGCAAGAAGCCGCTGCTCACGCAGCGCTTCGAGGTCGATCCGATCGGCAAGCTCGGCATGACGCTCGCCGAGCACTACCGCAGGAAGCTCGACCATTACGCATTCGAGACGCCGCGCAGCCACGACCGCGATCTGCTGCGCATATTCTCCGCCGACCCGCGGCACCGCCATTCGCCGACCGCGGCCGCCTTCATCCGTCACCACCGCGCCAGCGTGCGCAGACTGGTGGCGAAATGGACCGGTGAGCACCAGCTCGCGCTCGATCTCGTCATCGACGAGATGATCGAACGCTGTCGCGAGCTGAAGCTGCGTGCCGTCGGTCCCGAGCGGCAATTGCGGCTCGATTTCACTGTCCTTTTGACCGCCAAGACAGTGCATACGCTCTACAGTCCCTCGCGGCGGCAGTGGTTTGCTCTATGAAGCGCCTGCGCGTTCTGGTGCTGCTGCATCCCGACCTGATGCCGCCGGACTCGCTCAAGGGCCACACCGAGCAGGAAATCCACGCCTTCAAGACCGAGTATGACGTGGTCTCCACCTTGCGCGCCAACGGCCACGAGGTGCGGCCGCTCGGGGTCAAAAGCGAGCTCGCGCCGATCCGCGAGGCCGTGGAGAGCTGGAAGCCGCACGTGGTGTTCAATCTGCTCGAGGAGTTCCACGGCGAGGCCGTCTACGACCAGAACGTTGCGAGCTATCTCGAACTGCTGCGCGTGCCCTACACCGGCTGCAATCCGCGCGGCCTGGTGCTGGCCCGCGGCAAGGACCTGTCGAAGAAGCTCGTGCACTACCACCGCGTGCCGGTGCCGGCGTTTGCGGTGTTCCCGAAGGGACGCAAGGTCAAGCGGCCGGCCCGGCTCGCGCTGCCGCTGATCGTCAAGAGCTTGAACGAGGATGCCTCGATGGGAATCGCCCAGGCCTCGGTGGTGGAGAATGACGCAGCGCTGGCGGAGCGCGTGGCCTTCATCCACGAGCGCATCGGCACGCCCGCAATCGCCGAGCAATACATCGACGGGCGCGAACTCTACGTCGGCGTGCTGGGCAACGAGCGGCGCCGCATCCTGCCGATCTGGGAACTGAGCTTCGGCGATCTGGCGCAGGGCACGCGCCCGATTGCCACCGAAAAGGTCAAGCACGACCTCGCCTATCAGGAGCGCCACGGCGTGCAGGAGGGCCCGGCCAAGGGTCTGCCGCCCCAGGTCGAGGCGCGCATCCGCGCCATGGTGAAGCGCATCTGCCGGGCGCTCGAACTCGACGGCTATGTGCGCATCGACTTTCGCCTGTCGCCCGACAACGTGCCGTATTTCATCGAGGCCAACCCCAATCCCGAGATTGCCCGGGTCGAGGAATTTGCCCGCTCGGCCGAAAGCGACGGGCTGAAGTATCCCGCCCTCCTCAACCGCATCCTGGCGCTGGGCATCGGCCGGGCCAGGGCTGTGGGCGTGGACCGTTGACCGGCACGGCCAAGGCGTGCGGCCGTTGCGTTGTTCTGCATCGCCCCATCGGAGGCTTGCTCAGTGGCGGGTCATCCAGTCGCGCGCCGCCCGCTGCGCTGCCGCAATCTCGGCAGGCGACATTTCGGCTGCGATCTCGCGACGCAGCCGCGCCGCCTCGGCGTTGCCGCAGAGCGCGGCGATGTTGAACCACTTGTGCGCCGTCACCCGCTCGTCGGGCGTCGCCGCCGAGATCGCACAACGCATCCCAAGCTGATAGAGGGCGTCGGCATCAATCGCCTCGTCTGCTGGTTCTTGCGCCTTCGGGTTCGCATAGCGGCCCATGTCGATCCTCCACTGCTTGACCTGTCCCTGCGTCGGACTTGAGCCGAATTAATGTCGCGGCCGAAGCGAAATGAAATTCCGAGAATCTCCCTATCGGAAAACTACTTAGGTGCGCCCGCGCAAGCGCGGCGCCGCCGACGGGCGCAGCGCGCGCAGCCAGGCGAGAAAACGAAGGCAGAAATTAAGGTTAGCAATTCGTTTTTACGTTAATTCGCGAACGTCGTCGCCCGCCGGCACACCGCCGCTAACATGGCCGCCGAAAGCCGAGGAAACATCGAGCTTCGGGGGCATCAAGTGGCGAGCAACAGGGCAGCGCTGGATGAGGCGGCTCGTTCGGTCCGCCGCGCATTCGTTGGTTCGATCCTGGCGAGCGGCGCCATGCTGGTGATCGTGGGGGCGGCTGGCGCCTATGGCTTGCGGGAGAGCGAGCAATCGTTGGCGGCGGCGCTGATCGCCTTGCGCATGGACATCGCGCCCGTGGTGGCGCGTGCGGCGCCGCTGTTCGAACGCGCGGCCGAAATTGCCGGCGCGGGCGCCGCCGTTGCGCAGGATGCGATCGTGATCGCGGTGCCGCGGCGCGGGCCTGCGGTCATGCCGAGCGTGGATCCGCCGCCGTCCACGCCGCGCCTTCCCGCGGCGGGCGACGGGCCGGTCGGCGTCGCGGCGCCCGTGCAGGATGTGGCGAGCGAGCCGGCGGTCCCGGTCGAGGATGCACCGCGCGACGTGCCCGCGCTTGCCGCGGCAGGACCCGCGCCCGCCGCATGGCCGAGCGCCGTCGCTGCGGCGGCATCGGCCGATCAGCCGGCCGCGGCTCAGGTGCCGCAGCCCGTCGATACACCCAAGGCAGCCGAGACGCGCCAGATCGCCGCGACGCCCAAGGAAATCGAAGCCGCACACCGCACGTCAGCGCTGACGGCCGGGCCATCACATGCGATGGAACAGGCGCCGGCGGCCGTCGCGCCGGCCAACCCGGCGCTCGCATCGGTGCCTGCGGCCGTGGCAGCCGATGCCGGCGCAAGGCTCGAAACCGTGCCGAACACGGTTGCGGCGCCCACGCGCGTCTCCGTTCCGCTGCCCGCGCCGAAGCCGCCGCTGACGCCGGCGCAGCGCCTCAACCTGCAGGGCAAGGATTACGCCAAAGCCGAGAATTGCCTGTCGAAGGCGATCTATTTCGAAGCGCGCAACGAACCCATCCGCGGCCAGATGGCGGTGGCGCAGGTGGTGCTCAACCGCGTGTTCTCGCCCTATTACCCGAACGACATTTGCGCGGTCGTATACCAGAATGCGCACCGGCATCTGTCGTGTCAGTTCACCTTCGCCTGCGACGGCAAGCCCGAGACCATCCGCGAGCGCGGGGCCTGGGCGCGCGCACAGCGCATCGCCCGGCAGGCGCTGGAGGCCAAGGTCTGGTTGCCGGACGTCGGCAAGTCCACGCACTATCACGCCGCCTACGTGCGCCCCTACTGGATTCGCGAGATGAACAAGATGGTGCGGCACGGTCTGCACACCTTCTACCGGCCCAAGCATTGGGGCGACGGCTCGAACGAGCCGGCCTGGGGCGCGGGCGCGGTGAAAAAGGCGAGCAGCTCGTAGTCGGCACGCGCGCAAGCATGCGCCTTCGCCTTCCCCGCAGGCGGGAAGAGGCGCGCCGGCGGCACTCGGCGCCGCTTCGGAACAAATTGCGCCGGCCGAGCTTCCGTCTGTCGCCGCCGTGGCCTAACCTTCCGCCATGTCGAGGACAACGGGAGGCGAGCCATGGCCAAATTCCTCTGGGACCACATCCATCTGCGCAGCCCCGATCCGGAGGCCACGGCGCAATGGTACGAAAAGATGCTGGGGGCCGAGATCATCCGCTCCGTGCAGCAGGGCCAGCCGCGCATCGATTTGAAGATCGGCGGCGCCAATGTTTTCATCGCCCCGGTGAAGGAAGGCGACGGCGTCAATCCGGCGCCCGCCACGCCCTACCAGGGGCTCGACCATTTCGGCCTCGCCGTCACCGGCATCGATGCGGTCGCTGCCGAACTGAAGGCCAAGGGTGTCGAATTCACGCGCGAGCCGACGACGGTGCGGCCGGGCGTGCGCGTGTGCTTCCTGCGCGGGCCGCAGGGCGTGTCGATCGAGTTGCTCGACCGCACGGTCTAGCGCATGGCCCTGCGCGCATTGATTGCCGCGTTCTTCAAGAGCCGCCAAAGGAGCCGGCCCATGGACACCAAGACCTATCCGGTCATGCGCAGCGAGGCGGAGTGGCGCAAGCTGCTTACGCCCGAGCAGTACCACGTCATGCGTGAGCACGGCACCGAGCGGCCGGGAAGCTGCGCGCTCAACTACGAAAAGCGTGCCGGCACCTTCTTCTGCGCCGGCTGCGGGCAGGCGCTTTTCAAGTCGCAGCGCAAGTTCGAGAGCGGCACCGGCTGGCCGAGCTTCAACGATCCGGAACCGGGCGCGATCGAGACCTCGGAGGACTACAGCTACGGCATGCACCGGACCGAGGTGCATTGCGCCCGCTGCGGCAGCCATCTCGGCCACGTGTTTCCCGACGGCCCGCCGCCGACCGGACTGCGCTACTGCATCAACGGCGTGGCGCTGAATTTTCAGCCGGAGTGAGTCGTTGGCGAATTGATCGGCACAATTGCCGCCTCCATGCTCGGCGCATCCCGGGAGAGGCGGCGAGGCCGTGCTGGCCTGACGGCTGCGTCATCGTCACCGCGACCGCTCCAGTACAAGCACCGCATTGTTGGCCGGCATTTCCACCAATTCGGTCAGCACAAGCCCGTGCGCGGCGGCCAGCGCGCGCAAGTCGGCGACATCGCGGACGCCCCACTCCGGATTGTCGCGGCGCAAGGCCGCGTCGAACGCCGCGTTGCTCGGCGCATTGTGTCTGCCGTCGCGGCGGAATGGGCCGTAGAGGAAAAGCCGTCCCTCGGCGCACAGATGCCGGCCGGCACCCGCAAAGAGTCCCTCCGTCACCTGCCAGGGCGCGATGTGGATGACATTGGCGCAGAACATCGCCACGAACTCGGACGGCAGGTCGATCGCGGCGAGGCGCCAATCCCGCGCGGCGGCGTCGATCCGTGCCGGCGGCATGAGGTTGGACAGCGCGGCGTGCGCGCGCCAGGCGGTGATGCTGCGCAGATGGCTCGCGTGCAGATCGGTCGGCCACCAGACGATGTTCGGCAGGTTGCGCGCCAACTCCACCGCATGTTGGCCGGTGCCGCTGCCGATTTCCAGTGCGTCGCCGGCAAGCCCGTGCAGGAATCGCGACAGGACCGCCGTGATCGCGGCGTGGTTGCGATGAAACGCCGGCGCGTCGAGCCGGCCGTCGGCCGCCGGCGGCGGCAGGCCAGCCTTGCCGAATTCGACGATAACGCGGGGATCGCCATGCTTGTCCTGTGCCATGCGCCGACACTATCGCTTGATGGCAACGCGGCAAATGCTCGTGCTGGCGCTTGTCGCCAGCAATGATAGAGGAGGGGCATGGACAGGCAGCAGGTCATTATCGTCGGCGGCGGGCCGGTGGGCGTGGCGCTTGCGATCCATCTCGGCATGCGCGGCATCGACTGCGCGCTGGTGGAGACGCGCACCGGCATGCACCGCATCCCCAAAGGGCAGAATCTTACCCATCGCACGCTCGAACACTTCTACTTCTGGGGCCTCGCCGACGACTTGCGCGCCGCGCGCGCCATGCCGCCCGGCTATCCGATCGGCGAGATCACCGCCTACGGCAACCTGGCGAGCGCGTACTGGCACGCGCCGGCGGGACGCGAATTGGTGCACGACTACTACTTCCAGAAGAACGAGCGGCTGCCGCAGTACCGCATGGAGGAGGTGCTGCGGCGGAAGATGGCGACGCTGCCCACGGTCGCAGCCCGCTTTGGCTGGTCGGCTACGCGCGTCGAACAGGACGCCACGGGGGTGCGCGTGACCGTTGCCAAGGAGGGCTCGGGCCAGGAGGAGGTGTGGGAGGCCGACTATGTTGTGGGCTGCGACGGCGGCCATTCGGTGGTGCGGCGCGAGATCGGCATCGGCCGCGCGGGCACCGACTTCGACCAGCTCATGGTGTTGGTCGTGTTCCGCTCGCGCGAACTGCACCGCGAACTCGGCAAACGCTTTCCCGAGCGTTCCATTTACCGGGTCATGCATCCCGATCTCAAAGGCTATTGGAAGTTCTTCGGCCGCATCGACGTGGGCGAGGGCTTCTTCTTTCACGCGCCGGTGCCGGCCGGCACCACACGCGACAATTTCGATTTCCTCGCACTGTTGCACGAAGCGGCGGGGTTCAAGTTCGCCTGCGAATTCGACCACGTCGGCTTCTGGGAGCTGCGGGTTGCGGTGGCCGAGCGCTATCAGGTCGGCCGTGCCTTCATCGCCGGCGACGCCGCGCACAGCCATCCGCCCTACGGTGGCTTCGGCCTCAACAATGGGCTCGAAGACGCGGTCAATCTCGGCTGGAAGCTCGCGGCGCGCCTGCACGGCTGGGGCGGCGAGCGGCTGCTTTCCTCCTACGGCGAGGAACGGCGGCCGATCTTTCGCGAGGTGGCGGAGGACTTCATCGCCCAGCGCATCCGCAACGATGCCGCCTTTCTCGCCCGCTACGATCCCGCACGCGACCGCACCGCGTTCGAGCGCGCCTGGAAGGAGCGGGAGAGCGAGGTCGGCAACCGCGCGCTGGTGTACGAGCCGAACTACGAGGGCTCGCCGGTCGTGCTCGGTCCGCCGGGCGGCCACTCGTCGGCGCACGGCAGGCACGTGTTCAAGGCGCGCGCCGGCCATCACCTGCCGCCGCGCCCGCTCTCGTGCGGACGCAACGTGTTCGAGGAGCTGGGGCGCGGCTTCACGCTCTTGGCCTTCGACGCGGACGACGCCGCCGTGCGCGCGTTCGAGCGGGCGGCGGAGCGGCTTACGGTTCCGTTCAAGGTCCTGCGCGATTCCTGTCGCGCTCCGCGCACGGATTACGAAGCGCGCCTGATCCTGGTGCGGCCAGATCAATATGTGGTCTGGACCGGCGACGAGGCGCCTGCGGACGCGGTGGCGATCATGCGCAAGGTGACCGGGCGCGACTGACCGATCCGCGCCGAGGCGGCATTTTACCGTCGGCGTCGCGGCGCGAGCGGGCGAAGGCGGTGTGCGCCGAAGGACGAGGGTTCGAGGCTGCGCGCCCGTTCACGGATTCGCAAACCCGAAAAGCTCCGCCGGGTTATCGACGAAGATCAGCTTGCGCACGGATTCGTCGGGCACCCAGTTGAGCATCATGTCGAGCAGCCGCACGTCGTTCGGCATCGGCTTGAAATACTGCGGATGCGGCCAGTCCGAGCCCCACAAGAGCCGGTTCGGCGCGTGCGCGACGAGCTTCTTCACCAGCGGATCGGTGTCGGAGAAGGGAAAATCATCCTGCCTGGAGATGCGCGGGGAAAGCTTGACCCAGCAGCGGCCGGTGTCGAGGCAGGCCAGCACGAACTTGAAGCCCTCGCCGTCGATGCCCTTCGACGGATCGACCCCGCCCATGTGCTCCAGCACGAAGCGGCCCGGCGTCTTCAGGATGATTGGCTTCCATCCGTCCATCTGCGGCTCGTCGGCGCGATGCAGATAGTGCATGGACCAGCCGCGCTCGGCGGTGCGCGCCACCATTCGCTGGTCGATTGCCTTGGTCAGCCGCCAGGTGATGCGATAGCCCACCACGCCCGCGTCGGTAAGGATGTCCAGTTCGCGGTCGGTGATCTGCGGCCAGGGCACGATCACCGACTTGATGCGATCGCCGTAGCGGCATTGCGCGTGCAGCGCGATCTCGTAATTGTGCTCGTACATCATCGACAGCACGTGCAGCCCGCGCTGCAGCCCGAGCGCCGCCTGCATCTTCTCCCAGTCGTCGAACGTCGTGTCCTCGAACTGGAGGTGGCTGAACACGTGGTTGGGCTTCAGGGGGAACTGCTTCTGCGGGCCGATGAAATGAAAATGGCAGTCGCAGGCGCCGGGCGGCAGCTTGAGTCTGGGTTGGGGATAATTGCGGTCGATGCGGGGCGAGAAGGGGCGTTCGGCGGCGGTGTTCACTGTTTGACCTTGATGTTGGCTTGTTGCATCACGTCAGCCCATTTCCGGGACTCGTTGTGGAGGAAGGCGGCAAATTCCTGCGGCGTGGAGCCGCGCGCCTCCGAGCCGAGGGCGGCGAGCTTGTCGATCACCTCCGGCTTTCCCAGCGCCGTGCGGATCGCGACACTGAGCTTGTCGACGATCGCCTGAGGCGTCGCCTTGGGGGCGAACACGCCGTTGAAGGTCACGCCCTGCACGTCGGGGAAACCGGCCTCGGCGATGGTCGGCACATCGGGGAGGGCGGCGCTGCGCTTGGGGCCAAGCACGGCCAGCGCGCGCAGACGGCCGGCCTCGATGTGCGCAAGCGAGTCGGTGAGCTGCTGGAAACCGACATCGACGTGGCCGGCGATAAGATCGTTGATGGCCGGCGCATTGCCGCGGTAGTGCACCTCGGTCCAGGCAATCCCGGTCTTGAGCTTGAGCAATTCGCCGAGGAAATGGTTGATGCTGGCGATGCTCGAAGTGGCGAGCGTGAGCTTGCCGGGATTTCGCCTGGCGTAGTCGACCAGTTCCGCCACGGTCGTCACCGGCAGCGTCGGACGCACCAGCAGCATGTTGGTGGCGAAGGCAAGCGAGCTTACCGGCGCGAACGCCTGGTCCCACTGGTAGGGCGGCTTCGGCATGGTCATCGGGCCGAGCATGATCGGGCCGTTCGAGCCGACGAACAGTGTGTGGCCGTCGGGCGCCGAACGCGCGACATAATCGCCGGCAATGGTGCCGCCCGCCCCGGGGCGGTTTTCAACGATGATCGGCTGGCCGAGCGCGTTGCCGATGCCGGCCTGCAGGATGCGCATGCTGATGTCGACGTTGCCGCCGGCGGCATAGGGGCCGACCAGGGTGATCGGCTTGGTGGGGAAGGTCTGCCCCGCCGCGGGCGCCGCAAGCACGGCGCACAGCAATGATCCAAGCAGCCAATGGCGCGAACGCATGACGATTCTCCCGTGGGATATGCCGCGCCGATCGACCCCGGCCGATGCGCGGCCGCGCGCTTTCAAAAACCCTTCATGACTTCTCGCACGTGCTCGACCGCCGGCGGCGAAGCGAAGCAATGGCCGACGAGCTTGCGCCACTCCTGAAAGTCGGGTGAGCCGCGGAAATCGACGGTGTGGTTCTCGATCGTCTCCCAGGTGACGAACAGCCGGTAGCGCGAGGGGTGCTCGTGCGAGCGGTGCAGCGAAAGGCCCCGGCAGCCCTTGGCACGGCGGAACAGCGGCGCGGCCTTGGCGACGCCGGCTTCAAATTCGGCCTCGAGGCCGGGTTTCACGTCGATCTGCGCAATTTCGAGGACCATGCCTGCATTCGGCTTCGGTAGCGGTCTGGTCGGCCTAATGGCGGTAGCCCCAGTAGGGCTGCGGCCAGGGGTAGCGCGGGTCGCCGTAGTAATAGCCGAGCGGTCCGTAGAAGTAGCCCGGTGGATCGAGATCGTCGTCGTCATAGGCGCGGTAGGCGCGCCGCGGGCTGCGCCGCAGCGGGACGCGTCCGCTCGTGTCAATGGCGCGGGCGATGGCAAAGCCCTTCTTGTCCTGCCATTCGATCTCCCACCACGTGTCGCAATTGGCGGCGTCGATCAGGCTGCCCTCGGGTATCTTGGCGATGATCTCGTGCCCGGTGCCGGGACCGGCGCGCAGATTGACCGTGGATTTGACGTAGGCCGGCGCGGCCGCGGCCTCTGCCGCCGCAATCGCCATCGCCGCCACAACCATGGCCGTCGACAGTGTTCGCATGTTGCTTGAATATCCGATCGATCCAGCCGGAGCAATTCCAGCCCGGCATCGGCGGCTTGCTTCAACGGCATTCCCGGCGGGCGCTCTCGCCCGCCGGGGGTGCACGCGTCAGGCCGACGCGGTCCGCAGGCGGCCAAGCGCCACGTGCTGCAGGCCGCCGAGTACCGCCACCGCCAGGGCCTGTCCGACGATGAAGGCCGCACCAAGCTTCGTCGGCATGACCAGACCAAGTCCGAGTACGGCAAGGCTTGCCAGTGCCCACAGTGCATTACAGACGATGACGGCGCGCACCGCACCCACCGGGATTGCCTCGCGCACGGCCGCAAGCACCACGAAGGCGACGAACGGCACGAGCACAAGTCCGGCGCCGCGCAGCAATGGCACGGGCAGCCCGAGCGGTTCGCGCAGCAGATCTGCCCCCGCGATCACGAGGGCGGCGGTTGCGGCGCTGGCGATGGCGTCGAGCAAGAGGACGCGCCGAAGCAACGTGGCGGAAGGAAGGGGTAATGGCATGACAACCTCCTGTCTTGCTGGGGTGCCGCCAGAAAAATTCCATTCCCCATCGCCGTCGATTACCTCCGAGGTCATGGTGGCGCCGCGATCGCGCCGTATCGTGATTGCACGGATGCCATTCAGGCCGATCCCACTCCGACGTTTCCCGCTTCGACCTTTGGCCAGCATCTGCGGGGCTGGCGGCAACGTCGCCGCCTGAGCCAGCTCGATCTGGCCGCCGATGCGGAGATTTCCACGCGTCACCTGAGCTTCCTGGAGACCGGTCGTGCACGCCCTTCGCGCGAGATGGTGCTGCGGCTCGCCGAGCGCCTTGCCGTGCCCCTGCGCGAGCGCAATGCGCTGTTGGTGGCAGCCGGGTTTGCGCCGGCATTCCCGCAGCGCATGCTCGATCATCCCTCGCTCAAGGCTGCGCGCTCCGCGGTCGACCAGGTGCTGAGCGGACACGAGCCTTATCCGGCGCTGGCCGTCGATCGGTACTGGACGCTGGTGTCGTCGAACCGGGCGGTATCGCGGCTGCTTGCAGGCATCGATGCCGCGCTGCTGCAGCCGCCGGTGAACGTGCTGCGATTGAGCCTGCATCCCAATGGGCTTGCGCCACGCATCATCAATCTTCCGCAGTGGCGAGAGCACCTGCTGGTGCGCCTGCGCCAGCAGGTGGAGGCAACTGCGGATACGACGCTGGCGACACTGCTCGACGAACTGCGCCTCTATCCGGCGCATGGTGCGGCCACGGCCCGCCCCGCCGCATCGCCCAACCTTGCCGGAATTGTCGTGCCGCTCGAACTGAATGTGGACGGCACGGTGTTGGCAATGATCAGCACGACGACCGTCTTCGGGACGCCGATCGACGTCACACTGTCGGAGCTTGCGATCGAGGCCTTTTTTCCCGCCGATGCTGCGACCGCCGAGGCGTTGCGGCGTCTTGCCTCGGGCTAGCGTCGGGGAGCGTGGGGCCGGTTGCCGCCGAGGCGGCAAGTTTCTAGCATGCCGCGGGTTCACCGAGACCCAGGGGAGTAGGCCATGAAACGCCCACAGACGCCGCTCGGCGCGCCGTCGCGCCGCCGGGTCATTCAAGTCGTGTCCGCGGCGGCCGCCGGCTTTGCCGCACCGAGCCTGTTGAGCATCACCTCCGCGCTTGCCGCCTATCCGGATCGGCCGATCAAGATCGTGGTCGCCAATACGCCGGGGGGGCCCTCCGACATCATCGCCCGCATTCTTGCAGCGGAGATGCAGCCGGTGCTTGGAGCCTCCGTGTTCGTCGAGAATCGCGGCGGCGCCGGCGGCAATATCGGCATGGGCTATGCCGCGCGCGCGGAGCCTGACGGCTACACCGTGCTGCTGACGACCAGTGCCTATGTCGTCAATCCGGGGCTCTACAATTCGATTCCCTACGATCCGTTCAAGGACTTCGTGCCCATCTGCGAGCCGGCGGTAAACCCGCATGTGTTCACGGTCAAAGCCGAACTGGCGGCGAAGTCCATGAAGGACCTGATCGCGCTCGCCAAGGCCAATCCGGACAAGTTCAACATTTCCACTCCGCCCATCGGCACCACGCCGCAACTGCAGGCCGAGGTGCTGAAAATGCGGGAAGGGCTGCAGAAGATGGCGACGGTCGTGTTCAAGGGCGGCGGCGATGCCATCAAGGCGCTGCTCACCGGCGAAGTGCAGATTTCCTCCGGCACGCTTGCGCCCGCGTTTCCGCACATGAAGGCCGGAACCATCAAGGCGCTGGCGCAAACCGGCGCTTCGCGCTGGGTCGGTCTGCCCGATGTTCCGACCATGGGCGAGCAGGGCTACCAGGACTTCGTGTTCGAGACCTATTGCGCCCTGGTGGCCCCCGCCAAGGTTCCAGCGGAGATCATCGCCAAGCTGGAAAAGACCGTGCTCGACATCCTCGCCCGGCCGGAGATGAAAAGGAAGCTCACGGAAGCCGGCTTCGACGTGACCGCCAAGGACGGCAAGGGCCACGCCGCGCGCATCGCCAAGGAAGTCCCGATGTACAAGAAGATCATCGAGGACGCGGGGATCAAGAAGCTTTGATCGGACTGTTGCTGCCGGGCGGCCGGCCGCGGCCTTGAAGCGCCGGCGCCCGGCGGCGCGCACGTGGCGGCTGCAATCGACGATGGCCTGCGCCGCACACGCACAGCAGGCCCAAGTCGCGGCCGCCCGGCACGCCTTTCCATGTCCGTAGCCATGCCGAGTGTGGCACCGTGGTCACACTCGCCTGTGAGTAATTCACCCGGCGGCGAAATGACATCGCCTTGGTCGTGCTATAGAATATAGGTTAGGTGAGGTTTGGGTGGGGGCTCCGGCTATGCCATGCATTTCTGTGGCCATTTCGGGTAGATGAGCCACAATCGTGAAATCTCGACCCATCATCGCCGTCACGTGCTTATCCTTCGAGGCCAGGGTGGCCGCGGGGCCGGGGATTTCCGTGCTCTGTGGCACCGCACAACGCTATGCCGACAAGCTTGAGGCGGCGGTCAAGAGCGGCGGGAGCGGCATCATCAGCATTGGCATTGCGGGCGGGCTCGCACCGGGGCTTGCGCCTGGCGACTGGGTGGTGGCGTCGCACGTGGTGGCCGATGGACTTCGCATCCCCACCGATACGCCCTGGTCGAAGCGCCTGCTGCAGGCCTTGCCCAGTGCGGTCTATGCCGACATCGCCGGTGCCGATCTGCCGGTGGTGTCGCAGGACGACAAGCGCAAGCTGCATTGCGAGACCGGAACCGTGGCGGTGGACATGGAATCGCATATCGCTGCGCGCATTGCCGCCGCCCACGGCGTTCCTTTCGCCGCCTGCCGCGTGATCATCGATCCAGCGGAACGGACGCTGCCGCCGGCCGCTCTGGTGGGCATGCGTCCCGACGGCAAGCCGGACGGGATCGCCGTGCTGCGCTCGCTCCTGCAGCAGCCCCGGCAGCTGTTCGCGCTTCTGCGGGTCGTGGCCGATGCGCGCGCGGCGCGCACGGCGCTGTTCCGCGGCCGGCGCCTGCTCGGGGCGCACCTGAGCTTCCCGCATCTGGAGGAGATGGGGCTCGCCCCATCCCGCTCGGCGGCCGCATAAACACCTCGACGCGGTGAATATTGCAGCGTGCGCCCTTTGGACGCACGTTTTCTTTTCGCTCGACTGGCCTGGCCCCGGCTCGCTCGACTTTCGTCGATCGCGGAACGTGAAGGATTCGCCATCGGCATGGATGGCGTTATCATGCGCGCGCGACTGATGCCACGAGGGGAACCGGTCGGGGGGCCGGACAGGTTGGTGGAATCGCAGGCGGGAACCAGTGACCAGGCTGCTCGAGATCCGGGATTTGCGGACGCAGTTCTTCACATCGGCCGGTGTGGTGAAGGCGGTCGACGGCATTTCCTACGACGTCGATGAGGGTGAGACCGTCGCCATCGTCGGCGAGTCAGGCTGCGGCAAGTCGATCAGCGCGCTGTCCGTCCTGCGGCTGGTGCCGGATCCGCCCGGCCGCATCGTCGGCGGCAGCATCCGCTACCGCGGGCGCGATCTTTTGGCGCTGAGCGACGAGGAAATCCGTCACGTCCGCGGCCGCGACATCGCCATGGTGTTCCAGGAACCGATGACATCGCTCAATCCGGTCCTGACCATCGGCCGGCAGTTGACCGAGACGTTGCAGCAGCATCTGGGCATGACCCGCGAACAGGCCAATGCGCGCGCCGTCGAGCTGCTCGGCATGGTCGGGATCGCCGAACCGGAGCGCAGGCTCAAGCAATACCCGCACCACTTCAGCGGCGGCATGCGACAGCGGGTGATGATCGCCATGGCGCTGTGCTGCAATCCCAAGCTGATCATCGCCGACGAGCCGACCACGGCACTCGACGTCACCATCCAGGCGCAGATCCTGGAATTGCTGAAGGAGCTGACGCGACGCATGGGGGTGGCCTTGATCGTGATCACCCACAATCTCGGCATCGTCGCCCGCTACGCCGACCGCGTGAACGTGATGTATGCCGGAAAGATCATCGAGAGCGGTTCGGCCCCTGACATCTATCACGACCCGCGCCATCCCTACACGCTTGCGCTGCTGCGTTCGGTGCCGCGCATGGACCAGCCGCGCCGCGCGAGGCTCGACCCGGTGCATGGCCAGCCGCCGGATCTCTCGCGGCTTGACGACGGCTGCGCCTTCCGGCCGCGCTGCAGCTTTGCCGGCCCGCGCTGCGCCGCCGAGATCCCGCCGCTGATGGCAGCCGGCCAGCCGTCGCACGCGGCGGCCTGCTGGCAGTCCGCCCACGTGGCCGCCGCGCTGAAGAGGGCGTCGTGAGCCTGGCGCGCATGGCTGCGACCGGAGAGGCGCCGATGGCGTCTGCCAAGATTGCCATGGATGCGGCACTGGAGCAGCGGCGGCGGACGCAGATGCGCCTGGCGCAGGCGCCGGTGCTGGTCACCGTCCGGAACCTGAAGATGCATTTTCCGGTGACCGAAGGCGCGCTGTTCCGCCGGGTGGTCGGCCAGGTGAAGGCCGTGGATGGCATCAGCTTCACCATCCGCAAGGGCGAGACGCTCGGTCTTGTCGGCGAGTCGGGCTGCGGCAAGACCACCACCGGCCGCTGCATCCTGCGGCTTGAGCACGCGACCGACGGGGAGATTCTGTTCGACGGCAGGAACCTGCTCGAGCTTGATCGCAAGGAGATGAATGCGCTGCGGCGCAAGATCCAGGTGATCTTCCAGGACCCCTACAGTTCGCTCAACCCGCGCATGAAGATCGGCGACATCATCGCCGAGCCGATGCTGGTGCACGGCACCGAGCCGGACCGCGCGGCGCGCGAGGCGCGCGTCGCCGAATTGCTGCGGCTGTGCGGCCTCGATCCGCGCTTTGCCGACCGCTACCCGCATGAGATGAGCGGCGGCCAGCGCCAGCGCGTGGGTATCGCCCGTGCGCTGTCGGTGCGGCCGGAGTTCATCATCTGCGACGAGGCGATTTCGGCGCTCGACGTGTCGATCCAGGCGCAGATCATCAACCTTTTGGAGGATTTGCGCGATCAGTTCGGCCTGACCTATCTGTTCATCGCCCACGATCTCAGCGTCGTTCGTCACCTGTGCCATCGGGTCGCAGTGATGTATCTGGGCCGCATTGTAGAACTGGCCGAGTGCGACGAGCTCTACGGCAATCCGCGGCACCCTTACACGCAGGCGCTGCTGGCGGCAGTGCCGGTCCCCGATCCGGAGATCGAGAGAAGGCGCGCGCACACGATCGTCAAGGGCGAGGTGCCGAGCCCGATCAATCCGCCGAGCGGATGCGTGTTCCATCCGCGCTGCCCGCTCGCCGTCGGCGAATGTTCGCGTGCAGTGCCGGAGCTGCGCGAGGTGATGCCCGGCCACTTCGTCGCCTGCCCGCGTGTGTAGCAGTCGCAAGGAGGTCGAGAACAAACGACAACACGACAACGGCCGCAGGACACGCAGAAGGTCCGGGCCGCCGGTCCTATGGGAGCAAACGCTTATCCGTGTTTCAGTGTGGGAGGGAAGCAATGACATCCAGTCGCCTGATAAGATCGATGCTGACCGCGCTTGCCGGTGCGGCCGTCGCCGTCGTGTTCGCGGGGGCGGGTGCCAATGCGGCCGAGCCGAAGCGGGGCGGCGTTCTCACCTTCGTCGTGCCCGACGAACCGCCGAGCTGGGACGGCCATCGCGAGACGACGTTTGCGCTGATCCATCCGTTCGCGCCGTTCTACAGCCTGCTGATCAAGGTCAATCCGGACAATCCGTCCTCGCCCACGGACTTCGTGTGCGACCTGTGCACGGACATGCCGCAGCCGACCGACGGGGGTAAGACCTACACGTTCAAGCTGCGGCAGGGCGTCAAGTTCCACGACGGCACGCCGCTTACCGCGCATGACGTCGTGGCCAGCTACAAGAAGATCATCTGGCCGCCGCAGGGGGTGACCAGCGCCCGCGTCGCCTACTTCGTCATGGTCGAGAGCGTCACCGCGCCGGACGACCACACCGTGGTCTTTAAGCTCAAGTATCCGTCGGGGGCCTTCATCCCGGCGCTGGCGACGCCCTACAACTTCATCTACGCGAAGGCCAAGCTCGACCAGGACATCCGCTGGTACGAGAAGAACGTGATGGGCTCCGGTCCCTTCAAGTTCGTCTCCCGCGAGGCCGGCGCCTTCGTCAAAGGCGAGCGCAATCCGGACTTCTACGTCAAGGGTCGCCCCTACCTCGACGGCTTCGAGGCCATCTTCTCCAACAAGCAGGCCGTGCGCGTGCAGGCGATCCGCGGCGACCGCGCAGCGATCGAGTTCCGCGGCTTCCCACCGAAGAGCGCCGAGGATCTGGTCAAGGCGCTCGGCAACGAGATCACGGTGCAGGAGAGTCCGTGGAACTGCGTGCTCTTGTTCACGCCGAACAGCAAACGCAAGCCGTTCGATGACGTGCGGGTCCGCCGTGCGCTGACGCTGGCGGTGGACCGCTGGGGCGGCTCCAAGAGCCTCTCCCAGATCGCCATCGTCAAACCGGTCGGCGGCGTGGCATTCCCGGGCCATCCGCTGGCGCCGACCAAGGCGGAGCTTGAGACGATCGCGGGGTTCTGGCCCGACATCAACAAGTCGCGCGCCGAAGCCAAGCGGCTGTTGGCGGAAGCCGGCGTCCCCAATCTGAAGTTCACGCTGATCAATCGCGCCATCGACCAGCCCTACACCATCGTCGGCACCTGGTTGATCGACCAATGGCGCCAGGTCGGCGTGACGGTGGACCAGAAGATGGAGCCGACCGGGCCGTTCTACGCCAAGCTGCGGTCGAACGACTTCGACGTCACCATGGACTTCAACTGCCAGTCGGTGATCAATCCGCTGCTCGACGTCGGCAAGTTCCTCTCCGCCGACAAAGGCAACGAGAGCTACGGCGGCTACATCGATCGGACGCTCGACAAGATTTTCGACGACATGAACCGCACCGGCGACGTGGCCGAGCAGAAGAAGCTCATGCTGGCGTTCGAGCGGCGCGTGCTGGACGAGCAGGCGCATGCGTTCGTCACCCTGTGGTGGAACCGGATCATCCCGCACCGTTCCTACGTGAAGGGCTGGAAGATCAGTCCGAGCCACTACCTGAACCAGGACCTGGCGAACGTCTGGCTCGACAAGTAGCCGTCGCGGATCGGCGGCGGGGAGGGCGTTCGGGTTCCGCGCCGGCGGCGCGGGGCCCGGGGGCCGTCCCCCGCCCAGCGGCGAGACCGGTCATGCACCAGTACATCCTCAAGCGGCTCTTGCTCATGATCCCGACGCTGCTCGGGGCGGCGCTTCTGGTGTTCGTGCTCATGCGCCTCATTCCGGGTGATGTCTGCGTGCTGCGCATGGTGGGCGGATCCGGCTATGTCGATCCCAAGGCGATCGATCTGTGCCGCACCGAGCTCGGTCTCGACCGTCCCTATGTGGTGCAGTTCCTGGACTTCATCTGGGGCTTCATCCGCTTCGACTTCGGCAAGTCGATGTGGACCGGCCAGCCGATCGTCGAGGAGATCGGGCTGCGGTTCGAGTTGTCGCTGCAGATCGCCATCATGGCCACCATCACCGCGATCCTGCTCGCGATTCCGCTCGGCACCATTTCGGCGGTAAAGCAGAACACCTGGATCGACTATGCGGTGCGCGGCTTCAGCATCGCCGGCATCGCCATGCCCTCCTTCTGGCTCGGCATTCTCATCATTCTCGGCCTACTCATCAGCACCAAGGCGGTGTTCGGCTCGCCCTGGATGCCGCCGATCAAGTACGTACCGATCTGGGTGGACCCGCTCTACAACCTCAGCATGACGATCTTCCCGGCGCTGGCCACCGGCTATCGCTACTCGGCAGTGGCGACGCGGATGACCCGCTCGGCGCTGCTCGAAGTGCTGCGCGAGGACTATGTCCGCACGGCGCGCGCCAAGGGACTTGTGCAGAGGCTGATCATCCGCCGCCACGCGCTGCGCAATGCGCTGCTGCCGGTCGTCACCATCATCGGTATCGAATTCGCGTTCCTGATGGGTGGGCTCGTGGTCACCGAACAGGTGTTCAACCTCAACGGATTGGGCAAGCTGTTCGTCGCCTCGGTGACCAACCACGATTACGCCATGACCCAGGCCCTGGTGATGCTGGTGGTCGCGATCTTCGTGTTCACCAATTTCCTCGTCGACATCGTGTATGCGTGGCTCGACCCGCGCATCCGCTACCGCTGAACGGAAACGATGCCGTGACCGCTGTGGACGCAAGAATCGAGCTCGAGCCGCTGGAGCGCCCACGGATCGGCTGGCTCAGGCGCACGCTGCAGTTCTGCCGCCGCAACCCGCTCGGCGCGGCGGGCGCGCTCGTGATCCTCGTCATGTTCGCGATGGCGGCGCTCGCCGATTTCATTGCGCCTTACGATCCGGTCGCCAATGCCTTCGACCGCCTGCACCAGCCGCCGAGCCTGGAACACTGGTTCGGCACCGACCAGTTCGGCCGCGATGTGTTCTCGCGCATCGTCTACGGCGCGCGCACCGCGCTGCTGGTCGGATTCGCCTCCTCGTGCGTCGGCGCTAGCATCGGTCTCGTGCTGGGCGTGGCGAGCGCCTATTTCGGCGGCCGCATCGATTTGGCGTTCCAGCGCGTGCTCGACGTGTTCATGGCGTTCCCGCTGATCATCATGGCGCTGGCGGTGATCGCGATCTTCGGCACCGGCGCACAGAACGTGATCATCGCCATCACCATTCCGTTCATCCCGCGCTGCGCGCGCGTGGTGCGCTCGGCGGCATTGGCGATCCGCGAACTGCCCTATATCGACGCCGCTCGCGCCAACGGCTTCAGCCATTCGCGCATCATCCTGCGCCACATGGTGCCGAACGTGATGGCGCCGTTCCTGATCATGATCACCGCCTTCGTCGGGCAGGCGATCCTGCTCGAGGCCTCGCTCTCCTACCTCGGCCTCGGCGTGCAGGAGCCGACCCCGGCCTGGGGCCTGATGCTGCAGGGCGGCGCCGAGGAATATGCCGAGAGCGCCCCCTGGATCGCCATTTTCCCCGGGATGGCGATCAGCCTTGCGGTGTTCGGCTTCAGCCTGTTCGGCGACGCCGTGCGCGACGAGCTCGATCCCAAGCTGCGGTCGCAGTAGCGGCATCGCCTGCCATCGATACGCCATCTGCTGCACCGCCGCATCGGTCGATGGGCACGGGCGTTAACCCCGTTTCCATCCGGCCGCGGCCGTGCTGCAATGCGCCGGCGCTCGAAACGGGGGACACGCGATGGACGTGCTTGTCATCGGCTTCGGCATCCTCATCCTGATCTGGATCCTCGTGCTCTGGGGATCGAGATATTTCGGACCGAAGACCTGACGAGGCGCGGCGCCACGCCCGGCTGGCCGTCGAGCGCGCGGGCGGCGTCCGCGGCATCGGCGCGCGTCCCGGAAGATGCGCCGCGCGAGGCTCGCTCACAGCGACGTTCCCGAGGCAGCCGCCCGGCACGCGCCTGCCGTGTGGTCCAAGCGGCGCCGCCGGGTTTCAGGCCTCCTTGAACACGTCGATCTCGATGGCGCCGGGGAACATGGTGCGCCAGGCCTGGAAGTAGGCCTGCACGCGCGGATCGCTCGCAATCTGCCGCCGGTTCAGCTCCAGCGTCTCCGGCACCTCGTAGTCGATCTCCTGCAGAAAGCGGGTCGGATCGTCCACGTTCTGAAGCAGGCGGACATGGGCATCGCCGAACATCTGGTAGAGCGGCGCCGAGGACTTGATCATCGCGATCATCTGATCGGTTGCGCCCGGCAGCGTGAACTTGAAATGCAACGTGCGTCGAACCTTTTTCTCGCCGTCTGTCATGGCCGCCTGCCGTCTGAATGGATCCTGCGGATGCTGCTCCGCGGCGGGAAGACCCCGCCCACGCGAGTATAGCGGGCCCGGCTCGGTCCGGCGGAAGGCGGGCGGTCAAGGGCAGGTTGGGCCCGGCCGACGAATGCGCGTCCGTCTGAAAAGCCGGCCTTAACCACGAAAGCGGTCAGCGTATGAACCTTTTTTCAGGGTCTTTCGACTATGCAACAGGACAATCATTCGCGCAGGGGAGCGTCGCCATGTTGCACTTTCACAAGTCTCTGAGGAACCAGGGACAAATCGCCTTTTCGGCTGCCGCCCTGGCGGCGCTGTTGGCGTTGCCGGGCGTCGGCCCGGCGCAGGCGGCGAACAGCCCCTTTACCGCCCTGTCCGGCACGTGGTCGGGCGGCGGCGTCATCACCATGGCGAGCGGAGCCAAGGAGCGCATCCGTTGCCGCGCCCAGTATGGAGTCGATGGCAGCGGCTCGAACCTCGACCTGCGGCTGCGCTGCGCGAGCGACAGCTTCACCTTCGAACTGCAAAGCAACGTGGCCCACAACAACGGCGTCGTCTCCGGCACCTGGGCCGAGACCACCCGCGCGGTCGGCGGCAGCCTCGACGGCAGCGCCAAGGGCAATCGCATCCAGGTGCGCGTGACGGGCACGCTCTCGGCGCTGCTCGCCATGAGCACCAATGCCAACCAGCAGTCGATCTCGATCCAGGCGCCCGGCAGCGAAATGACTTCGGTCGCGATCTCGCTGAGCCGCGGCCGGTAGTCGCGTCGCGTTTTGTCCGGCGGGCGCGCGAGCGATCGCGCGCCCGTTCGATTCGCCGTGCGCGGCCGATCCCTTGGCGGGGTCGCTCAAATCCGACCGCTGCCGGCCCCGGCTATTTTCGCAGGCCGGCCGCCGCCACCACCGCGGCCCAGCGCCTCTGCTCCGCCTCCATGTGGCGGCGGAAGTCCGCCGGCGAACCGCCGAGCACCTCGACCGATTGTGCCCTGAGCGACTTCACCACCTCGTCCGACCGCAGCGCTTCATTGGCGGCCTTGGCCAGCTTGTCGACGACCGGCAGCGGCGTGCCGGCAGGCGCGGCGATGCCGAACCACAGCACCGAGACGCAGTCCGGCACACCCGCCTCGATCATGGTCGGCAGATCGGGGACGATCGTGCCGCGTTTCTCGTCGGTGACGCCGAGCGCCACGAGCTTGCCCGCGCGCACGTGGCCCATGACGGTGGAAGCCGGCGAGAAGTAGCCATGGATGCGCCCGGCGAGCAGGTCGGTCACCACCTGCGGGCTTCCGGTGTAGGGAATGTGGGTGATCTTCACCTGCGCCAGGTGCTTGAACAGTTCCAGCGCAAGATGGGTCGAACTGCCGACCCCGGAGGACCCGAAGGAGAGCGAATCCGGCTTCTGCTTGGCGTGCGCGATCAATTCCTTCACGCTCTTGACGCCGATCTCGGGGCTCACCACGAGCACCGTCGGCGTCGAGGTCAGAAGCGCAACCGGCGCGAAATCCTTCATGATGTCGAATTGCAGATTGGCGCTCATCGCCGCGTTGATCATATTGGCCGCCGAGGCCACGAACAGCGTGTAGCCGTCCTTCGGTGCGCGCGCGACCTGCAACGCGGCGAGACTGGAGGCCGCTCCCGGGCGGTTCTCGACCACGATTTGCTGGCCGAGGATCTGTCCCATTCTTCCGCCGACCACGCGCGCGGATATGTCGGCCGTGGTGCCGGCGGGAAAACCGCTGATCAGGCGGATCGGCTGGTTCGGATAGTCCTGCGCGGGCGCCGGCACCGCGACCAACCCCAGGGCAAAAGCCACCGCGATCGCAAGCATCCTGGTCATGGCGTCCTCCCCGTCCCAGTCCAGCGTGGCGGCTAGCCAACCATGTTTCGGCCCGGCGCGCCAGCCGCGCCCCGATCAGTCGAGAATTCACCGCACCACATAGGGCGACAGCGTGTGCACCATGACGATGGTGACAAGGTAATAGAGCCAGTGCAGAACATAGCAACACGCAAGCCCGTTCGGCACGCGCAGCAAGAGCTGCGGAAACACGTATCCGAACGCGGTCGCGGCGACGACGAAGCGCACCACATAGCCGAGCGGCATCCCGCCGAAGGCGAGCAGCGTGTGCATGGTGCCAAACAGCACGGCGCACGCGAGCGAAATGCTGCGGACCGCGTAACCCCCGGCCGCGAGCGCGAGCACCAGCGCCGCCACCAGCATTTGCTGGAACAGAATTTCGATTGCCTTGGGCACGAAATACCAGGCGGTCACCCGCATCAGCTCCGGCGGCTCCCACGACTCGGTCCACACCACCTTGGGCAGCGCCGGCAATCCGTGCACCGCAAACAGCACGATGCCGCCCAACAGGCCGATCAGGACGATGTGGGTCAGCACCGGATTCTCGGAGGTCGGCCAGTTGCGGTAGAGCGGCCAGAACACCGGGAGTGCAATCGCGACCCACACGGCATAGTAAAGTGCGATCGCGACCGGTTCGACGTTGTAGCCCGTGCGAAGTCCGAGCAGCGGCAAAAGGAGATAATAGCCCGCGTCAGCCGTGATCCATGCGGCGCCGATCATCACTAGCGCGGGCTTGAGCGCCAGCGCGCGGCCCTGCCGCGAAATCTTGTCACCGGCCCGCGACACTCGTGCTCCAGGATTGCTTGTGCCGGTCGCTATTATGCGCGAGTCTTGGCGTGGGCAAAGAGGGGCGAGCCAAGTGGAGGCGGCATGACGACCGTATCCGGCAGTCCGGCGCTGCCCGAAGGAAAAGCCGCGACGCTCCTGCGTGGGCTGTGCGTCGGCGCCGCGGCGCTCATGGTGCAGGCTGCCGTCCTGCTCGCCATGGGCCAGCCCATCATCTGCACTTGCGGCACGGTCAAACTCTGGCAGGGCGCCGTGCTGAGCTCAGAGAACTCGCAGCATCTGACCGACTGGTACACCTTCTCCCATGTCATCCATGGCTTCGGTTTCTATTTCCTGACCTGGACGATTCTGCCGCGCGCTTCGCTGCTGCTGCGTCTTGCGCTGGCGGTCGGACTGGAGGTCGGCTGGGAGATCCTGGAAAACAGCCCCTATGTGATCGAACGCTATCGCCAATCGGCGCTGGCGCAAGGCTATGTCGGCGACAGCGTGATCAATTCGCTGTCCGATACATTGGCGATGACGCTGGGTTTCCTGTTGGCGCGACTCTTGCCGGTGCCGGCCACGGTCTCGCTTGCCCTCGCCATGGAACTTGCCGTGGGCTACTGGATTCGCGACAACCTTGCGCTCAACGTCATCCAGCTGATCGCCCCGATCGAGGCGATCTCGATCTGGCAGATGGGGCTGTGACGCGCTACTCCGCCGCCTGCGCGGGCGGCGCCGAGTCGATGAAGCCGCCCGACTGCCGCCGCCACAGCTCGGCGTAATGGCCGCCGGTGCGCAGCAGCTCGGCATGCGTGCCCTGCTCGACGATGCGGCCGCGGTCGAGCACCACGAGCCGGTCCATGCGCGCGATGGTCGAAAGCCGGTGGGCGATCGCGATTACGGTCTTGCCCGCCATCAGCGTGTCAAGGCTCGCCTGGATCGCGCCCTCCACCTCGCTGTCGAGCGAGGAGGTGGCCTCGTCCAGCACCAGGATCGGCGCGTTCTTGAGGATCACGCGGGCGATGGCGATGCGCTGGCGCTGGCCGCCGGAGAGCTTGACCCCGCGCTCGCCGACATGGGCGTCGTAGCCGCGCCGGCCGCGCCAGTCCTCAAGCTCGACGATGAATGCGTGTGCCTGCGCCTGCCGGGCCGCGGCCACGATCTCCGCGTCGGTCGCATCGGGGCGGCCGTAACGGATGTTGTCGCGGATCGAGCGGTGCAAGAGCGAGGTATCCTGCGTCACCACCGAAATCTGCGCGCGCAAGCTCTCCTGGGTGCAGGCGGCGATGTCCTGCCCGTCGATCAGGATGCATCCGTCCTCCAGGTCGAAGAAGCGCAGCAGCAGGTTGACCAGCGTCGACTTGCCGGCGCCGGAGCGGCCGACCAGCCCGATGCGCTCGCCGGCCGCGACCTTCAGCGACAGACCATCGATCAGGCCGCTCTCGCGGCCGTAGCCGAAGCGGATGTCGCGAAATTCGATCTCGCCGCGCGTCACATTGAGGGCGGCGGCGCCCGGCCGGTCGGTGAGCGCGATCGGCTTGGCGATCGCGCTCATGCCCTCCTGCACCACGCCGATGTTCTCGAAAATCTCGGTGACCCGCATGGCCACCCAGCCGGCGATGGAAATGATCTGCCAGGACAACGGCAGCGCCATCGCCACCGCGCCGACCTCGACCTTGCCCCGCATCCAAAGCCAGATCGCCATTGCGCCGGTGCCGGTGACCAGCATGGCGTTGAGCAACGAAAGGCTGAACGAGAACAGCGTGTTGAGCCGCAGCGAGGCATGAAACAGGCCGGTGTGCTCGTCGAAGGCTTCGCGCACATAGGCGTCCTCGTCGCGGGCGCGGGCGAACAGCTTGACGGTGAGAATGTTGGTGTAGGTATCGACGATGCGCCCGACCAGCCAGGAACGCGCCTCGGACACGTCCTTGGAGCGGTCGCGCATGCGCGGCACGAACAACCGCAGCATCAGCACGTAACCTGCGAACCAGAGCAGGATCGGCAGCGCAAGCCAGGCGTCGGCCGATGCGAGCAGCACGAGCGCGGCGCTGCCATAAACCAGGATGTACCAGACGCCGGTGATGAGCGCGACGAGACTCTCGCGCACCGCCGGCCCGGTCTGCATCACCTTGTTGGCGATGCGGCCGGCGAAATCGTTCTGGAAGAACGCCCAGGACTGGCGCGCCACGTGCCAATGGTTCTGCCAGCGGATCATGTTGGCGACGTTGACGGCGATCGCCTGATTGCTGACCAGGTTCTGCGCCATGATCGCCAGCGGACGCAACAGCAGCACCACGACCGCCATGCCGAGCAGCGCAGGCCATGATTCCGTCCACAGCGTTTCCGGCCGGCTCGACGTGACGAGCGTGACGATGCGGCCCATGAAGGCGGGGATCGCCGCATCGAGCAGCGCCACGATCAGGCCGGTGACGAACAGCGCCGCGAACAGGCCCTTGGCCTGGCGCGCGAAGTGCCAGTAGAACGCGATCAGGCTGGCCGGCGGCTGCGGCTCGGCCGGCGGATCGGTCGGGTTGAGGACCCGCTCGAACAGACGGAACATGACGCGCGATCAATGCACCAAAAGCGCGGTGCCGAACAGTGGGTCTTGCACAGGCCTTGAGCTTGGCTCGCGCGCAGGCCGCGCTCGTCGACAGCACGCTGGCGCGTGAACGCCGTCTTGCGCTGCGTCGCCCAGCGCGGCTCGTGCGAGGGCGAAGGAGAGCGCGGGAGCCGCCTACTGCCGCTTCAGCGTGTAGACCACGCGGTTGAGGTTGAACATCGCGGTGTCCTGGTCGCGAAAGTGAAAAGTGAACCTGGCATTGACGCAGCGCACGTCGACGCTCGGAACGTCGCCTTTGGCAAAGCCCATGCGCGCGGCCTCCGCCGCTGGATTGGGTTCCGGCAGGTTGCCGTTGAACAGCGTGTCGACCGGCAGGTTCACCGCGTCGTAGGCGACGCGACGCTTGCAGTTGAACAGCTTGAACTTCGAACTGACCGCCGCGGGCTTGAAATCGATCTGCACGTTGAGCATGCGCCTGCCTGCGGCGGCGAGGTCCTCGCGCTCCTCCGGCTTGCTCCAGGGCGCAGGCACGGCCGCGACGATCTTCCAGGTCCCGATCATCGACACGTCCGCGGCCAGCGCCGTGGCGGGATCTTGCAGGAGCGCAGCCGAGACAGCGAGCATGGCCAAGGGGTGCAGTGGAGCGGATCGCTTCATGAGGGGCGTTCCATCGGTTGAGCGACTGCGACGGCGCGCAGGCAGGTCGGACACAGGCAGTCGGCCGTGGATGACGCCGGCAGCGGCAGCCGTGTCACCTCTTCGCCGCACCAGCAGCCGCCATCGCGGCCGCCCGTGCCGCAGGCGAACGCGGCGCCGCAGCGCGCGCAGGCGATGCGGCGCGCGGGCATTCCGGTTCCGGCCGCGGCGCGCACCATGGATCAATGCCGCACGATCACCTTCGTCCCGACCTCGACGCGGTTGTAGAGGTCGATGACGTCGTCGTTCACCAGGCGAAAGCAGCCCGAGGACACCGCCTGCCCAATGGTTTCCGGCGCGTTGGTGCCGTGGATGCGATAGACGGTGCTGCCGAGATACATCGCGCGTGCGCCGAGCGGATTGCCGGGCCCGCCGGCCATCCAGCGCGGCAGGTAGGGCTGGCGCGCGATCATCTCCGGCGGCGGAGTCCAGTCCGGCCATTCCGCCTTGCGGGTGATGCGCAGGATGCCGGTCCAGGTGAATCCGTCGCGGCCGACGCCGATGCCGTAGCGCAGCGCGCGTGTCGGCGACTGGATGAGATAGAGGAAGCGCTCGGAGGTATCGATGATGATCGTGCCGGGCATCTCCTGCGACCGGTAGTAGACCGGCTGGCGGCGGAACTGGTAGGGCAGAGCGTCGGCGGAACCGCGTTCCTGGCCGGGATCGACGTCTGGCACCGTGGGCTCGGGGATGCGATCGAGCGGGCGGAAGAACTGCGCGGCAGCGGGCGAGACGAAGCCCAGGACGGCCGCGGCGGCGATCGCTGCGAGCGGAATTCGCACACGCATGATGTGAAAAACCCCGGTCTGCGACGTCGGTGGCGCGGCACGGTGCCGCGCGCGTTCGGCCGCATCAACCATGCCGGCGTGACGGCATTGGGGCGGCGGGCGCGCCGGGCGCGCCCGCCGTCTGATGCTTTCGGTCACAGCGTTCCGCGGGCCGGGCTCGTGCCTTCTTGCCGATTCTGCCCCCGCGTCACTTCTGGCTGAACTGCTGCGCCACCTGTTCGAGCGCGGGCTTCCACAGCTCCTGCTGACTGCGCACGAAGGCCAGCGCCTCGGCCGCCGTCGCCGGATGCACATAGGAGCCGCGCGCGGCAAGCTTGTCTTTGACCTCCGGCGTGACCAGCACCGCGCGCAGATCATCGCTCACCTTGCGGATGATCGGTTCCGGCGTGCCGACCGGCGCGACCACCGCCTGCCATCCCGCGGCCACGAAACCCGGAATGGTCTCCGCCACCGTCGGCAGGTCGGGAAGATGCGGCAGCCGCTTCTCGGAGGCGATGGCCAGCGCCTTGAGCGTGCCGGCCTGGTAGGTGCCGGCCAGGCCCGAGTAGCCTTCGATCACCATGGAGACGCGGCCGCTGATGATATCGGAGATGGCCTGCGCCGAGCCGCCGGTATAGGGCACCATCTGCAGCTTGATGCCGGTGCGGATCTGCAGGAGTTCGCCGGTCAGATGCGTGAGCCGTCCGACGCCGGTGACCGCGTAGGACACGCTGTCGGGCTTCTTCTTGGCCAGCGCAATCAGTTCGGCGAGCGTATTGACGCCGAGCGCGGGGTTGATGCCGATCGACATCGGCTGATCGGCGGTCAGCCCGATCGGCACGAAGTCGCGCGGCAGCACCAGCGGCAGGTTGGGAGCCTTGCCGGGGATGGTAAGGAACACCGACAACGCCGGCGCGTAGAGCGTGTAGCCGTCGGGCAGCGCCTCGGCCGCAACCTTGGCGGAGATTGCCCCGCCCGCACCCGGGCGGTTGACCACCACGACCTGCTGACCCCAGTGCTTGCTCAGACCGTCGGCGATGATGCGCAGGCTCGTATCGATTGCGCTGCCCGGGGCCGAATCCGAGATGATGCTGACCGGCTTGGCCGGATAGTTCTGCGCCACGGCGGCGGGCGCAAACAGCGCCGCGACCGCAACCGCGGCGACGATGATGATCCGGTACATGGTTTTCCCTCCAGTGGTTGATTTGCGGCCCGCCGGGCGTCCGGCATGGCCCGCGATCTTGCTGCCGCGGCCGCGGCGCCCCGGCGGATCGGTCGCGTCAAAGGCGCCACGGTGTGCGCCGGCCGCGGCTCCCCGCTCTCGGCGGCCTCGATCCTCAGCCGCTTCTTCGGCTCGGCCCGCTCCGCTCCGGCCGTTCAGGTGCCGGGCGCCTTGATGCCGGCCTTCTGCATGATCGGCCACCACTTGTCGATTTCCGCCTTGTGGTGGTTGTAGAGCGCCTGCGGCGTCATTCGGTCACCGGGCGGAAGCGTGTGGCCGATCTCGGTCAGGCGCTTCTTGACCGATGCATCCGCGAAGGCCTTCACCACCGCCTCGTTGAGCTTGGCGATGACCGGCTTCGGCGTGTTCTTGGGCGCCCACAGGCCATGCCAGAACTCGATGTCGACGCCCGGCAGCCCGCCCTCGGCGAGGGTGGGCACGTCCGGCGCTCCCGCCCAGCGCGTCTGGCTCGCAACGCCGATCACCTTGACCTGGCCGCCGCGGTAGAGTCCGAGCGTCTGACCTCCCTCGAGACAGGCGAAATCGGCCTCACCGCCAGCCAGGGCCTGCACCGCCGGTGCGCCGCCGCGGTAGGTCACGAGTTGGAAGTTCGTGCCGCTGCGGTTGGCGAGATCGACCAGACAGACATGGGCGGCGCTGCCCACCCCGACCGAGCCGGCATTGGCCTTGCCCGGATTGGCCTTGAGCCATTCCACGAGCTCCTTGGCGGTGTTGGCGGGCAGATCCTTGCGGGCGACGATCCACAGCTTGGAGGAGGTCAGCAGCGCGACCGGCTCAATGTCCTTGAGCGGATCGAACTGTATCGGGAAGGTGCGGACGGCGCCGACATTGACGGTCCAGTTGCCGACATAGAGCATGTGACCGTCGGGCTCGGCCCGCGCCACCTGCCCAAGCCCGATGGTTCCGGCGGCGCCCGCCTTGTTCTCGACCACCACGCTCTCGCCCAGCGTCTGCCGCATATGCTCGCCCAGGACGCGCGCCACCGTGTCGGTCGG
>Ga0073934_10002638_pt1 | contig 36357 bp, 34 predicted proteins | sample LarsenN4metaG_FD_76834 | JGI IMG/M metagenome (GOLD analysis project Ga0073934, IMG submission 76834) | Hot spring sediment bacterial and archeal communities from British Columbia, Canada, to study Microbial Dark Matter (Phase II) - Larsen... ... | reverse complement strand
TGATCACGCGCTTCACCTCTGAGCCTTCTGCGGAATACAACCCTATATGGGCGCGCGACGGCAGCGCGATCGTGTTCGCCTCGACTCGAACAGGTGCCGGCGATCTTTACCGGCAGGCTTTAGATGGTAGCGGCGCCGCGGAACCGCTCCTGCAGACGCCGCTCGAAAAATGGCCGGCGGATTCTTCTCGCGACGGCCGGTTTTTGCTCTTCAACGCCAGAAACACCGAGGGTCGACTCGATCTTTGGGTGCTGCCATTGGCCGGCGGGCGGAAACCGTATCCGTTGATGGAGACAGGGTTTGACGAGCAGAACGGGCAGTTTTCACCCGATGGCAATTGGATCGCTCTTGAATCGAATGAGTCCGGACGATCGGAGGTGTATGTCAGGCCATTTCCCCGGCGCGGCGAGCAGCTGCAGATCTCACACGCCGGCGGCGCCCAGGCCCGTTGGCGAGAGGACGGAAGGGAATTGTTTTATATCGCCTTGGACGGGCAGCTCATGGCGGTTCCAATCGAGATTACCTCCGATCGCGCACTGCAGGCCGGCACACCATCGTCTTTGTTCCCCACTCGCGTCGGCGGCGCGATACGAAGCAATCAGCGCCAGACGTACATCGTCTCAGAAGACGGCCAGCGCTTTCTGATGAATACGTTGAGTGTTGAAGCGCCTCCTCCGCTCGCGGTGATCTTGAACTGGACCCCGCCCTGACGTGCCGCCCTTTCTGAGTCGGCGATTCTGTCGAGTAGCTGGAATGGAGTGGGTCCCACATGGGTCCTGAGCGCTGGCGACAGATCGAGGCACTGTATCACGCGGCCGCGGCGCGGCCACTGGGTGAGCGCGCGGCGTTTCTGGCCGCGGCGTGCGAGGGCGACGAGGGGCTGCGACACGAAGTCGAGGCGCTGCTCGCGACACCCCGCTCCGCTGAAGGCATCCTCACGGCGCCGCGATCGCGGTCGCGGCACAGGTGGTGCGCGACGCTGCCACCACCGTGCTCACCGGTGGGCAGTTAGACGTGCATCACCTGAAAGAGTGAACGGCGCCGGCGAGCGCGCGCGACATGCGGCTGAGCCGTTGACAAGGCAATCAAGATCCTGCTGCGCACCTTCAGCTGCGCTGCGGCGGGAAGGCGGATCTGGAGGGCGCTCAGGGGAGCAGGCGCAGGGCGAGTGCGGCAGCCACAGGCTCGAAGTGCCGCCGGTCCGTCGTCGCGACGCGCGGCACGCGGAGCGACTCGGCGAGCGCCACGATCGCCGCGTCCACGAAGCCGAGATCGAGATCCTCGAACTGCCGATTGAGATCCGCCACCCGCGCGTACGCTTCCTTCGGCACATCGACGACCAGGTAGTGGCCCTCGACAATCCCCGCATAGAAGGTCCAATGGCTCCGCGAGCCAAGTCGATGGCGGATCAGGTGATCGACTTCCGGGATGACAGGCGCAGGGAGGATCAGACCGTGCTCTTCGTTTTGAATGAGCGTCCGCGCCCGGTCATGCCACGCGTCGCTGCGGTCATAGTAGGCGTAGACGATTCCCGAGTCGAGGAGCAAACTCATCGCGATCTGCGCCGCGGACGCGATCGCACCGGCGTTCCGCCGAATCCCGTCTCGGCGAGCACCTCGTCGACACGCTCGGCAGTGTCCCGTCGGCCGCTGGCGAAGGCGCCGGCGCCCGGCGGCGCCGGCCGCGGCTCGCGCGCGACGTAGGCGCGCAGCGCGTCGCGAATGAGTTCCGCCATCGACCGCTTCTGCCGCCGCATCTCGAGCTTCAGCAGCACCTCGAGCTCGGGTTCGAGGTAAATGGTCGTACGCTTCATATGCTGATGCTAGCATATACATCAGGTGCGCCCTTCCGCATTCACTTGGGCGCTGGGCAGGCCGGCTCGTCCCGGTCACTGAGGGGGAGACAGGACGCGGCGCAACTGGCGCCAGGCGCAGCGGACGTGGGAGCCCTGCCACCCGGCAGGCGTAGAATGGCGCCCTTCTGCCCATGGATCCCGAGCGCTGGCGGCGGATCGAGACGCTCTATCACGCGGCGGCGGCCCGGCCGGCGCACGACCGGGCGGCGTTTCTGGCCGAGGCGTGCGCGGGCGACGAGCGCCTGCGGCACGAGGTGGAGGCGCTGCTCGACGCGCCGCCCACCGCGAACGGGATTCTGGCGGGCCCGGCGCTCGCGATGGCAGCGGAGCTGGCCGGTGAGTCGACGGCCGTCCTGACCGGTCGGCGGATCGGCGTGTATCACCTGCACGAACGGATCGGTGCGGGCGGCATGGGGGAGGTCTATCGGGCGCGCGACACGCGCCTCGGGCGCGAGGTGGCGATCAAGATCCTGCCGCGCGCCTTCACGGCCGATCCGGATCGACTGGCGCGGTTCGAGCGCGAGGCGCGCGTGCTGGCCGCGTTCAACCATCCGAACATCGCGACCATCCACGGCATCGAGGAGGGGCCGGCCGAAGCCGGGGGCCACGTACGCGGCCTCGTGATGGAGCTCGTCGACGGCGAGACGCTGGCGGAACGAATCCGACACGGCCGGTTGCCGGTGGGCGAGTGTCTGGCGATCGCCCGTCAGATCGCGGAGGCGCTCGACGCGGCCCACGAAAAAGGGATCGTGCACCGCGATCTGAAGCCCGCCAACGTGAAGGTCACAACGGGCGGCACGGTGAAGGTGCTCGACTTCGGGCTGGCGACGGCGATCCCGGTCGGCGTTGTGGCGACGGGTGCGCCGACGGTCGCGGCCCATCGGACGCGCGAAGGCACGATCGCAGGCACGGCCGCGTACATGAGCCCTGAACAGGCGCGCGGGCAGGCGGTCGACAAGCGGACCGACATCTGGGCGTTCGGGTGCGTGCTCTACGAGATGCTCACGGGTCACGCCGCGTTCGCGCGCGAGACCCTTCCCGATACGCTTGCCGCCGTCATTGGCAGCGAGCCGGACTGGCGACAGGTGCCCGGCGACGTGGCGCCGCGGATTACGCGGCTCGTCCGCCGATGTCTCGACAAGGATCCGCGACAGCGGCTGCGGGACATCGGCGACGCGCGCTTCGAGCTGCAGGACGCGCTGGCGGATCCGCTGCCCGCCGACGCTCCACCTCCGCTGCGTGAAATGCGACGGATGCCTCGTTTCGTCCTGGCATCGGTCTCGGCGCTGGTCGGGGTGCTCGTGGCGGGTGCGGTTATATGGAGCGTGGGCGCGCGCGGCGGACTGCTCGCCCCGCCGGATCCGCCGGCGGTCCCGGTACGCGTACACCGGCTCACCGATGCGCGCGGGATGGAGGAGTTCCCTGCCCTGTCCCCGGACGGCCGGTCGGTGGCCTTCGTGGCCGACGCCGGCGGCAGCCGCCAGATTTTCGTGCGCCTCGTTGCCGGCGGCGGCATCCTGCAGCTGACGGACGAGGCTGCGGACCATCTCTATCCGCGCTGGGCGCCCGATTCGGCCTCGATCCTCTATTACTCGCCTGCCGCAGACGCCAGTACCCCGGGCGCGATCTGGGAGATCTCTGCCCTCGGCGGCGCGGCGCGCCGGATCGCGAGCAGCCTGGGCGGCGCCGACATCAGCCACGATGGCTCCCGGATTGTCTTTCCACGCCTGACGACCGGAGGCATGGAGCTCGCCGTGTCCGGGCGCGACGGCTCCAATCTGAAGACCATTGCACCGCTCGAACCGGGGTACTACTACCTCACGCCGCGATGGTCGCGCGACGATCGCCTGATTGCGTATCAGCGCGGGATCGCCAACGCCCACGAAATCTTCGTGGTGCCCGCCGCTGGCGGACAGCCGCGCCAGATTACGCAGCACGGCGCGCTCATCGAGGGCCTCGCATGGGCGCCCACAGGGTCGCGCCTCATCTTCAGCTCGAGTCAGAACGCCACGATCTGGTACCTGCCGCCAACCAACCTGTGGAGCATGGATGCAGACGGCGGCAATCTGCGGCAGCTCACGTTCGGCGAGGTTTCCTACGCGCATCCTGACGTCCACCCGAGCGGCGTCATCGTCGCGAGCCGCGTGCGCCGCGTCTTCGACATCTGGCGATACCCCGTCGATGGATCGCCGGCGGAGAATGTTCGGCGCGGCGTCCGCATCACGGATCAGACCAGTCATGTTCACACGCCGTCGGTGGCGCCCGACGACAGCGAGGTCGTCTACGTCTCCGACAGCGGCGGCCATGCCAACCTCTGGGTGACCAGCCTCGCCACCGGCAAGCCGCGGCAGCTGACGTTCGAACGCGATCCCGAACGCCGGATGGGACTGCCGCTGTGGTCGCCGGACGGCCGCTCCATCGCGTACTTCATCGCGCGCGGCTCGTCGTACGAGTACTTTGTCATCAACGCCGACGGGAGCGACTCCCGATTTCTGATGCGCGATGCCGGTTACGCCACGTGGTCTCCCGACGGAAAGTGGCTGTACTTTTACGAGTATCCCGCCGGCAAGTACCTGAAAAAGGTGGCGGCGGACGGTGGGGAGCCCATCGTCGTGCGGGAGGACAGCGCCTCGCGGCCAGCCATCGCCCCTGACGGCGAAACGCTGTACTACGTGCTCGAGCTGCCCGTCGTCACCGGCGGCTCCGACCTCGAAATTCGAGTCGCCCGACCGGAAGGGGCGCCGTCTCGCCTGCTGGCGCGTATTCCGGCCCACCGCACCACGCACTGGCAGACGTTTCAACCGGTCGTGTCGCCGGACGGCCGGTGGCTGGCGTTCGTCCTCGTCGACGGCGCGACCAGCAATCTGTGGGCGATATCGACATCGACCGGACAGCTGCGGCAGCTGACGGCGTTCGCGCGCGGGCCGACGTTCATCACGCGGCGCGCGTCGTGGTCGTCCGACGGGCGCTTCATCTTCGCCTCCGTCGGCGAAGGGGACAGCGATGTCGTGCTGTTGGACGGACTGTAGCCATGACCGTGCGCCAGCGTGCCCCGGGAGCCCGATGGCCGAGGTGAACGTCGGATGATTCGTCTTGCTGGCCGTCAGTGAGGCGGCCTCGCCGGCGAGACCGACCAGACCCACGATCGCCGCGCCGCAGGTCAACAGCATCAGTGTGCGAGCGCCATGTGTAGGCTCCTCCGGTTCGGGGCCGGCCCATCCCGGCCTTCACAGATGGAGGCGGGAAATCACGGCGAGAACGTGTACACCCCCTCACGGCTGCGGGGGGGCGTAGAATGCGGGCTATTCAGCCATGGATGCCGAGCGCTGGCGGCGAACTGAGTCGCTCTATCACGCGGCGGCGGCGCGGCCGGCTGATGAGCGAGCGGCCTTTCTCGCCGCGGCGTGCGGGGACGACGAAGGGCTGCGGCGGGACATCGAGGCGCTGCTCGCCGCGCCGGCGACCGCCGACGGGATTCTGGGACCGTCGGCGCGCGCCATGGCCGCGGAACTGGCGGGTGATGCGACCGGCCCCCTCCTGACGGGGCGGCGACTCGGCATCTATCACCTGTACGAACGAATCGGCGCCGGCGGCATGGGCGAAGTCTATCGGGCCCGCGACACCCGGCTCGGGCGCGACGTGGCGATCAAGATTCTGCCCCACGCCTTCACCACGGACTCCGATCGCCTCGCCCGCTTCGAGCGGGAGGCACGGGTGCTGGCGGCGGTCACGCATCCGAACATCGCGACGATCCACGGCGTCGAGGACGGCGGCGGCGTGCGGGCGCTCGTGATGGAGCTCGTCGATGGGGAAACGCTCGCTGAGCGGATTCGCCGCGGGCCGATGCCGATCGCCGAGTGCGTGGCAGTCGCGCGGCAGATCGTCGAAGCGCTCGATGCGGCGCACGACAAGGGGATCGTGCACCGCGACCTGAAGCCGGCGAACGTGAAGATCACGACGGCGGGCGCCGTCAAGGTACTCGACTTCGGCCTCGCGACGGCAGCGCTGCTGCGGGGAGCGCTGGCCAGCGCTGCTCCGACCGTCACGGCCACCGGCCCGGGCGCGATCTCGGGCACGGCGCCGTACATGAGTCCCGAGCAGGCACGCGGTCAGCCTGTCGACAAGCGGACCGATATCTGGGCGTTCGGCTGTGTGCTGTACGAGATGCTCTCCGGTCGCGCGGCATTCGCCCGGGAAACCGTGACTGATACGCTCGCCGCCGTCGTCAGCGACGCGCCGGACTGGACGGCCTTGCCGGAAGGCATCCCGCGTCCGATGTTTCGCCTGATACGCCGCTGTCTCGCACGAGACCCGCGGCAGCGTTTGCGCGATATCGGCGATGCGTGGCTGGAGCTCGAGGAGCCGCTGGCCGAGCCGGTAGGCGCGGCCCCGCCAGTCGGCAGACGGTCCCGAGTGATCGCGGCGGTCGGCGTGCTGGCTGTCGGCGTGCTTCTCGGCGCGCTGGCGACATGGGTGCGCATGCCATCAGCGACCGTGCCGAGCACGGCGGTACGATTCGTTCTCACGCTTCCATCGGGGACGCAGCTAGGCGGCCTCGACTTTCCGAGCGTGGCGCTCGCACCGGACGGATCACGCCTGACGTACGTCGCCGCCCGCGGCGGGCAGACCCAGTTGTTCGTCCGCGAAATGGATGCGCTCGAACCGACACTTCTGGCCGGTACCACTAATGCCGTGGCGCCCTTCTTCTCGCCCGACGGACGCTGGATCGCGTTCTTTGCCGACGGGCAGCTGAAAAAGGTCGCCGCCTCGGGCGGCGCGGTGATCACGTTGTGCGACGCGCCGGTGGGGCTCGGCGGCAGCTGGGGACCGGACGACACCATTATCTTCGCGCCGACGACCGGTTCGGCGATTTGGCGCGTGTCCGCCGGCGGAGGCCAGCCGCAACGCCTCACGACGCTCGACGTCTCGCGAGGCGAATTCAGTCATCGCTGGCCCCAGTGGCTGCCCGACGGCGATACAGTGCTGTACACCGTTGGCATCGTTGGAAGTTGGAACGACGCCGAAATCGTGGCGCAGTCGCTGGAGACCGGCGAGCGTTCACTGGTGCTGCAGGGTGGTACGAATCCGCAGTACCTTTCGGGCCACCTCCTGTACGCGCACGACAGCCGCATTATGGCGGCGCCCTTTGAGACACGCGAACGGGCACTCAGGGGCCCCGCGGTAACCGTGCTCGACGACGTCGTCCAATCGGCCGACGGCGCAGCGCAGTTCGCCGTATCGCACGGTGGCCACGCCGTGTTCGTTGCTGGCGGATCCGAAGCTGGCCGGCGCAGGCTCGTGTCCGTCGACTGGGATGGAGCGACGACGCCATTTGCGGCTCCGCTCGGACTGTACGGTTCGCCCCGTGTGTCTCCCGACGGCCGCCGTCTGCTGCTCACCGTAGAAGGGGCAATCCCGGACGTGTGGACCTACGACATCGCCATGGGATCACTGACACAGGTGACGTTCGAGGCGGGCGCGTCGGCGCCCACCTGGACGCCAGACGGTCAGCGGGTGCTGTTCAGCTCGACGAGAAACGTCCCGCCAAACCTGTTCTCGAGCGCCATCGCCGAACCGGGATCTGCCGCGCGGCTTGCCGCCAGCGACAACGCGCAGATGGCCGGATCGTGGTCACCCGACGGAAACACGCTCGCCTACGTCGAGCGCCGGCCGATCACAGGTCGTGACATCCTTCTGCGCGTGCGCGGGAGCGGCGAGCCGCGGGCGTTTGCGGCGTCACCCGCGGACGAGAGCGCGCCACGCTTTTCCCCGGACGGGACGTGGCTGGCCTACGTGTCGAACGAGCGGGGTCGTAACGACGTGTACGTGCGGCCGGTGGCCGTCGGGGGACGCGCGCATCAGATTTCGGTCGACGGCGGCAGCGAGCCCGTGTGGGCGCCGCATGGAGCGGAACTGTTCTACCGCGAGGGCGACCGGTTGACTGCGGTCTCTATGACTATGGCGGCCGGCGATATCCGCGTGGGACAGCCGCGGGTGTTGTTCGACGCCCCGTTCGCGAGGGGCACCATGGATTCGCCCAACTATGACGTGACGCGCGACGGCCAGTTCGTGATGCTCCAGGGCCAGCCTCGCGACGCCGCTCCAACGGCCCTGCACGTCGTCCTCGATTGGGCGGTCACACTTGCGGCGGCGTCACTTCGGTGACGGCGTGGTGGCGCGCCGGGGCGGCTCGCTGACTGCAGCTTCGTACTGGAATGGCCCCGTTGGCCCCTCCGCGCCGTTGATGGCGGCTATCAGCGCGTCCACGCCCGTCACCCGCGCATCGTAGGTGACCAGGGCCTTCCCCTCCTGCCAGGTCACCTGGACGCGCGTCACCCCGTCGACGTCGAGCAGTGCGGACCGCACTGCCGCGATACAGCCCTCTCAAATCATGCCGTCGATGCCGATCGTCACCTCCATCATCGGTGGAGTGGTGGTGCAGCCGACCAGGGCGCCACTTACGGCCAGCAGCAGGTGACGTCTCGAAATGACTGACATGCGTGTGTTCCTCAAGCGAGCGCGTTGGTGAAGACTGGACGACCCCGGATTATGGCGCCGTCGACCAGGACGGTCAAACGGCGGGCGTGCGGAATAGCGATGATCGAACCAGATACCAACGCGAGCGCGTGAATTCGCGGGCCGTGCGGAAGCGCGGGGAGAGAACCTTCAGCGGCCGCGGCGCGGCACACCGAGCTCGGCGAGTTTGGCGGCGACCGCCTGCCCGTGCGTGGCGGGACTCACGTGCTTGTCGACGTAGGCGATACGTCCCTGCGCGTCGATGTAGAACGTCCATCGCGAGGCGAACGGCTGGTCGACGTTGACAACGCCATAAGCCTCGGCCACCTGTTTGGATGGATCGCTCAGGATCGGGTAATCGACGGCAAGCGATTGCGCGAAGGCCTTATTGGTCTCGGGAGGATCGACGCTGGCGGCGAAATAGGCCACGTCGAAGGACCGAATCTCGTCGCCGCTCGCACGGAGCGACTGGCATTCCGCCGTTCATCCCGCCGAGAATGCTTTGGAAAACCACGCCAGCACGATCGCCTGTCGCCCCGTGTAGTCGGCAAGGCGATACGTGTGACCATCAGAGCCGACGAGTGAGAAGTCCGGTGCGGTGTCTCCCGCCCGCAGTTCGCGCGCCTGTGTGGGGGCCGAGTTGGTGGCGGTGTCGGGGCGTGGTGCCGCGCGATCACCGCAGCCGCCAGCGCCAATGCAGGCAGCGACGAGCCATGCGCCGCACGGACGTACACGCATCGGGGGGCGGAGTATGGCACGCCGCTATGATCGGGGCGGTGCCGCCTGACAGGCGCGTGACCCGAACGTGTACGGCGCTGTGACGGATCCATTTGTTGTTGACAGCCTCGGTGACGATCGGCGCTTTCGAGAGCTGGTGCGCAACACGAAGCTTCCCAACTGAGGCAGAGAAACTACCGTTTCGTCGCGCTGGCGGAATCGATCCAGCCGAACGAGCGCTCCACGGCCTTGCGCCACGTCCGGTAGGCGTCTTCGCGCCGATCCGCGCTCCAGCGCGGTTCCCACGCGCGACCGGTCGTCCAGTTCTGCCGCAGGGCGTCGAAATCTCGCCAGAATCCCACGGCGAGTCCGGCGGCGTATGCCGCGCCGAGCGAGGTGGTTTCAGCCACGGAAGGTCGGACGACGGGCACACCCAGAACATCCGCCTGCAGCTGCATGAGCAGGTCGTTGGCCGTGGCGCCGCCGTCGACCTTCAGCGATTCGAGCCGGATCGCCGAATCCTGTGACATGGCGTCGACGACGTCCCGCGTCTGGAAGCAGATGGCCTCGAGGGCTGCGCGCGCGAGGTGCGCCTTGGTGTGGAAGCGCGACAGCCCCACGATGGCGCCGCGCGCGTCGGGCCGCCAGTACGGCGCGAACAGTCCCGAAAATGCGGGCACGAAACACAAACCCGCGCTGTCCGGGACGCTCGCCGCCAGGGGCTCGATGTCGCTGGCCGTGCGGATGATTTCCAGCTGATCGCGCAGCCACTGGACGGCCGCGCCTGTCACTGCAATCGAGCCTTCGATGGCGTAGACGGGATCGACGTTCTCGAACTTGTACGCCACCGTGGTCAGCAGGCCCGCATTCGACGGCACCAGGCGGCCGCCGGTGTTCAGCAGCATGAAGTTCCCGGTGCCGTAGGTGTTCTTGGCGTCGCCCGGCGCGAAGCACGTTTGACCGACGGCCGCCGCATGCTGGTCGCCAAGGTTGCCCGCGATTGGCACCTCCGTGCCCGCCGGGCCGTGCGCTCTCGTCGTCCCGTATGCCGACGGGGAGGACGAGGCGCAGATTGCCGGCAGCATCGCGCGCGGCACACCGAACAGGTCGAGCAGGTCATCGTCCCAGTCGAGCGTCCGCAGGTTCATCAGCTGCGTCCGGCTGGCGTTCGTCACATCCGTCACGTGCAAGCCGCCGTCGGGGCCGCCCGTCAGATTCCAGATGACCCACGTGTCGATCGTGCCGAACACCGCCCGTCCGCGCTCGGCCGCGGCCCGTACGCCATCGACGTGGTTCAGAATCCACTGCAGCTTGGTCGAGGAGAAATAGGTTGAGGGCGGCAGTCCTGTGCGCGAGGTGAGCATCGCGCGATTCGGTTCGAGCGCGGCGACGGCGTCTGCGGTCCGGGTGTCCTGCCAGACGATTGCCTGGTGCCACGGACGCCCTGTGGTTGGGTCCCACACGACCGTGGATTCCCGCTGGTTCGTGACGCCGAGCGCGGCAAGGTCTCTGCCCGTCAGGCCCGCGCTGCGCAGCGCGCCGGCCATCGTCTCGGCGACGCGCGCCGCGATCTCGATCGGATCGTGTTCGACGCGCCCCGGGCCGGGCAGCAGTTGGCGGTGCTCGATTTGGCGGCGGGCGACCTCGCGCCCGGCAGCGTCGTACACCATGAACCGCGTGCTCGTGGTCCCCTGATCGATGGCGCCGACGAAATCCGCCACAGTGAGATTGAAGCACAGAGTGCGAGGCTCACACGGTTCGGCTAAAGCCGGACCGACGTCCGTGGGGAGGCGTAGAATGGCGGCCATGCAACAGCTCCTTTCTGCTGCCGGTGTTCTCGCGCTCGCCGTGGCCGTCGCCCTGGGCACGTTGGAGCGGCCCGTGGCGCAGACGAACGGCGGCGGCGTGCCGACCTTCGACTGGGATCCGCTGTTCTTCCAGGACCTGCCGAACCGCTGGACGACGGGGCAGGTCGGCGGCATCAGCGTGGACGACCGGGATCACACCTGGATCGCGCACCGGCCGGCCAGCATCGCGCCGACGATGCGGACGGCGGCGGACAACCCCAGGGCGGCGCGCTGCTGCACGCCGGCGCCGCCCATCCTCGAGTTCGATCAGAACGGCACGTTCGTGCGCGCCTTCGGCGGCCCGAGCGACCGCTACGAGTGGCCGACGACCGAGCACGGCGTCTATGCCGACCAGAAGGGGAACGTCTGGGTCGCCGGCAACGGCAAGGGCGACAACCACATCCTCAAGTTCACGAACACCGGCACGTTCGTGATGCAGATCGGCAGGCGCAATCAGGCCAAAGGGAGCAACGACACGGCCAACGTCCACGGCGCCGCGGCAATGGTCGTCCACCCGAAGACCAACGAGCTCTTCGTGGCCGATGGCTATACGAATCGCCGCGTCATCGTGTTCGATGCCGACACCGGCGCGTACAAGCGGCACTGGGGCGCGTATGGCAGACCGCCCGACGATGCCTACAAGATTCCGCCGCGTCCGCAGCTCATCGTCGGGCCGCCGCAGGCGTCGTTCGCCAATCCGGTGCACGCGATCGTCGTTTCGAATGACGGACTCGTCTACGTCGGCGATCGGTCGAACAACCGCATCCAGGTCTTCAAGCTCGACGGCTCCTTCGTCCGCGAAGTGTTCATCAACCGCGACACGCTGCAGAACGAGGGCACGGTCCACAACTTCGCGCTCTCGCGCGACCCGCAGCAGCGGTATCTCTTCGTCGCCGATGGATCGAACAAGGCGCTGCTGACGCTCGACCGCGCGTCGATGACGCTGCTCTCGACCTTTGGCGGGCAGGGCGGCCACAACGCGCGGCAGTTCTTCCATCTGCACAGCCTGGCATCGCAGCCCGACTCGAAGGGGAACCTCTATATCGGGGAGGTGAACGACGGGCAGCGGTACTACCGGCTGCGGAACACGGGCCTTGGGAGGCCGCAGAACCCAGGCTATTCGGCGGTGACGGCACCCTGAGCGATGCTGGATTTCGTCACGTACGACTTCGGTTACAGCTGGACGTTTCGGTACGCGATGGTTCTTCCATTGGCCGTCGCGAGCATCCTGGCGGCGACCGCCGTCTGGCGATCCTGGTCCCGGTGGGTGCTGCTTCCGATGGGCCTCGTGGCGGCGTGGACCGCCGCGGCGGTCGTGGTCCTCAACGTGATGCTCAACGGCCCGATGACGCTGCCGACGGAGCGCCTCCTGACATCAGGATCGGGACGCGTGCTCGACGTCGGCGCCGGATCCGGGCGTGCCGCGATCGGCGTGCTGCTCGCGAGGCCGCGCGCCACTGCCACAGGCGTGGATATCTACAGCGGGTACTGGGGCATCGATGACAACACGCCCGAGCGATTCATGCAGAACGCCCGGATTGCCGGCGTCCACGAGCGCGCGGCCGCCCGCATCGGCGATATGCGCCAACTCCCGTTCGACGACGGCGAGTTCGACGCGGCGGTCAGCTCGTATGCCATCGATCATCTGCGCCAGGCTGATCGCCCGAAGGCCATTGCGGAGGTCGCGCGCGTCCTCAGGCCCGGCGGCGAGTTCCTGCTGATGCTGATCCAGGTCGATTGGAAGACCTGGCTCGTGTCACCCGTGGTCGCGCACCATCCGTCGCAGAATCCGGAACCGTGGCGTGCGCTCCTTCAGCAGAATGGCTTCAGCGTGGAGGAAGAAGGCACCCGCTTTACGACGCTGTACTTTCTCGCGAAGAAAAGGGCAGGTGGTTGATGAGGCTCGCCATGCACCCGGCGCCGAACCCGTTGTCGATATTGACAACGGCCACGCCGTTGGCGCAGCTGTTCATCATCGCGAGCAGCGCCGCCACGCCGCCGAAGCTCACCCCGTAGCCGACGCTCGTCGGCACGGCTATCACCGGCACCTTCACCAGCCCCGCGACGACGCTCGGAAGCGCCCCCTCCATCCCGGCCACGACCACGACGACGCGCGCACTCTGGAGCCGCCCGTGTTCGGCGAGGAGCCGGTGGAGGCCGGCGACGCCGACGTCGTACAGCCGATCGATGCGGTTCCCCATGACGACGGCGGTGACGGCGGCTTCTTCGGCCACGGGCAGGTCGGATGTTCCCGCACAGACGATGGCGATCGTGCCGTGGCCCGCGTCGACGCGCCCCTGCGCGTACGTGATGGCGCGCGCGTCGGGGTGATACTCGGCGCCCGGCACGCGGGCGCGCACGGCATCGAAGGCGTCGGGCTGTGCGCGCGTGACGAGCAGCGTCTGTCCCCGCGACACGATCTTTTCCGCGATGGCGGCAATCTGCGCCGGCGTCTTTCCGAGACCCAGTACGACCTCGGGGAATCCCTGACGGACCTCGCGATGCGTGTCGACGCGCGCGAACCCCAGATCGACAAACGGCGCCGCGCGCATGGCCGCGAGGATCCGCGCCGCGGCCGCCGACGGCTCCAGGCCGCCCTCGCGCACACGGTCGAGCAGCTCCTGCAGCTCCGAATCCGTCATGGGCTGGCAGTATAATCATTGCACCGTGCCTGGTGTGGATCGTCCCACCATATGACGTCGCTCGAAACGCTCACGCTCGCGACCTACTTCTTCGTTCTCGTCATTCTCGCCGTGTACGGGTGGCACCGGTATTACCTGGTCTACCTCTACATGAAGAACAAGGATCGCCAACCGGTGGCGGCGGGATCCTTCGACGTCCTGCCGCCGGTCACGGTTCAGCTTCCGATCTACAACGAGATGTACGTCGCCGACCGGCTCATCGATGCCGTCTGCCGACTCGACTATCCGCGCGACCGTCTCGAGATCCAGGTCCTCGACGACTCCACCGACGAGACGATCGCCATCGCGCAGCGCGCGGTCCGGCGCCACGCGGAGGCCGGTGTCAACATCTCGTACACGCACCGGACCGACCGGCGCGGCTTCAAGGCCGGTGCGCTCGAGGCGGGACTGAAGGTCGCCTCGGGCCAGTACATTGCGATTTTCGACGCCGATTTCATTCCGCCCGCTGACTTCCTGCGCCGCACGATCGACTACTTCACCGACCCGACGATCGCCATGGTGCAGGCGCGCTGGGGGCACATCAACGAGAACTACTCGCTCCTCACCAAGATCCAGGCGATCCTGCTCGACGGCCACTTCGTCCTCGAGCACGGCGGGCGCAACCGCTCGGGCCTGTTCTTCAATTTCAACGGCACGGCGGGCATCTGGCGGCGCGAGGCGATTCCCGACGCGGGCGGGTGGCAGCACGACACGCTCACCGAGGACCTCGATCTCAGCTACCGGGCGCAGCTGCGCGGCTGGAGGTTCATCTTCCTGCCGGATCTGGTCTCGCCGGCCGAAGTGCCGGTCGAGATGAACGCCTTCAAATCGCAGCAGCACCGCTGGGCGAAGGGGTCGATTCAGACGGCGCGCAAGGTGCTGCCGCGAATCCTGCGCTCGAACCTCCCGCTCGGCGTCAAGGCGGAGGCGTTCTTCCACCTGACCGCCAACTTCAACTACCTGCTCATGTGCGTCCTGTCGGTGCTGATGGCGCCGTCGATGGTCATCCGCTACAACATGGGGTGGTATGAGATGCTCCTCATCGACGTGCCGCTGTTCTTCGCGGCGACCGCGTCGGTGGCCAACTTCTACATGGTGTGCCAGCGCGAGCTGCACAGGGACTGGACGAGCCGCCTGAAGTACCTGCCGTTTCTGATGTCGATCGGCATCGGCCTGACGGTCAACAACACGCGCGCCGTGCTCGAAGCGCTCTTCCGCAAGGAGACCGAGTTCGCGCGCACGCCGAAATACCGGATCGAAGGCCAGGCCGACGAGTGGATCGGCAAGAAGTACCGCCAGAGTGTCGTCGCGCAGCCGATGATCGAACTCGCCCTCGGCCTCTATTTCACCGCCACCGTGTTCTACGCGCTCGCCAACGGGATCTACGGCACCGTTCCCTTCCTCGTGCTCTTTCAGATCGGGTTCCTCTATACCGGTCTTCTGTCGATCGTGCAGCAGTACGCCCCGAACGAGGCCCTGCTGAAGCCGGTCGAGGAATAAGGAGCGTCACATGAACTTTGCACGCGTGGCGGCCGCGGCCGTGGTCGCCTGGATTGTGTCGATTGCGATCGGGTTCATCGTGAACATGTACATCCTGGCGGACCTGGCGAGGGCCAACGCCGCCGCGATGCGCCCGGAAGCCGACCTGATGGGCAATCTGCCGGTCGGCTTCGCGTTCCTGCTCCTCGGGTTCTTCGCATTCGCCTACGCCTACGCCAAAGGCTACGAAGGCGGCAACGGCGTCATGGAAAGGATTCGCTTCGGCGTCGTCGTCGCCTTCATCGTGATCGGCTTCGGCGTGATCTGGCAGTGGGTGGTGTTTCCGATCAGCGGCAGCTTCGGCGCGGCGATTGCGATCGATACGGTCGTCGAGATGGCCATCTACGGCGCGATCGTGGGCGCCATCTACAAACCGGTCGGCATTCCCGCGTGACGACGGTCGACAAGCCGAAAGCCGGGCTCGCGGACGTCGTCGCCACGTCGTCGGCGATCTGCTATCTCGACGGCGACCGCGGCGTGCTCGCGTACTGCGGGTACGACATCCACGATCTGGCGGCGTCGGCCACCTTCGAAGAAGTCTGCTGGCTGCTGTGGCACCGGCGGCTGCCGACGCGCGCCGAGCTGGGGGATCTGCAATCGCAGCTGGCCGCGGCGCGGCCGCTGCCCGAGGCGATTGTCCGGCTGATGAAGTCGCTGCCGGCAGTTGGCGGCATGGACGCGCTACGGACGGTCACCTCGGCGCTTGCACACTACGACGCCGAGGCCGCGGACACGTCGCCGGCGGCGCAATATCGGAAGGCGGTGCGTCTGACGGCGCAAATCGGCTCCGCGGTCGCCACGTGGGGACGTCTCCAGGCGGGCGGCGGGCCGATTGCCCCCGACCCGGCACTCGGGCATGCGGCGAACTTCCTCTACATGCTCAAAGGGGAGCGCCCCGATGCGACGGCCACCCGGGCGTTCGACGTCGCGCTCACGCTGCACGCCGACCATGAGCTGAACGCGTCGACGTTTGCCGGGCGCGTCGCGGCGGCGACCCTGACCGATCTCTACTCGGCGGTGGTGGCGGCCATCGGCACGCTCAAAGGACCGCTGCACGGGGGAGCCAACGCCGACGTGATGCGGCTGCTGCTCGAGCTCGGGCAGGATGCCACGGCCGACCGCGTCGATCAGACGATTCGCGCCAAGCTCGCGCGCAAGGACAAGATTCCCGGCTTCGGGCATCGGGTGTACCGCACCGAGGATCCGCGCGCGACGCATCTGCGGCGCATGTCGCACGACCTCGGCACGCGCGCGGGGAGCGCGGCGTGGTACGACCTGTCGCAGCGCATCGAGGCAATCGTCAAGGGCGAGAAGAAGCTGAACCCGAACGTCGACTTCTACTCGGCGTCGACCTACTACGCGCTCGGCATTCCGATCGATCTCTACACGCCGGTCTTCGCCGTCAGCCGCATCTCCGGCTGGACGGCGCACATCCTCGAGCAGTACGCCAACAACCGGCTGATCCGGCCTCGGGCCGACTACACCGGACCGGCCTACCCGCAGCGCTTCGTCCCGCTCGAGCAGCGCTAGCGGGGCCCGCGTTCGGCGGGGCCCGCCTCGACCGTGACTCCATATATGGAGTAGCCTCTCCATATGCAGAAAACGACGCGCGCGCCGGCCCTTCAGCACGGCTGGATGCCGGTGGCGCCGGCCGAGCGGCAGGATCCTGCCGTCCGGCGGAAGCTCTCGGCGCCCGCGCTGCGCGCGTTCTTCAGCGTCGCGCGGGCCTGGGGGGCGAACGTCCACCAGCAGCGCGCGCTGCTCGGGTGGCCGCCGCCGTCGACGTTTCACAAGTACAAGAGCGGCGACGCGGGCGTGCTGTCGTTCGACACGCTGACGCGTATCTCGCTCGTCCTGGGCATCTATAAGGCGCTGCACATCTTGTATCCCGAGCCCGCGTTCGCGGACCGCTGGATGCAGATGCCGAACAGCAACGCGCTGTTTGGCGGCCGGAGCCCGATCGAGTTCGTCTCCGACGCGGGCCTCGACGGCCTGTTCCAGCTGCGGCGGCTGCTCGACAGCCGGCGCGGATGACCCTCCGAGCGGCGGGTCTGCCGGAGAGCACCATCTCGTGGCGCGGCGCGAGCCGGCTGATTCCGACGCGCGACCCTGCGGTGGGCCTGTTCGATCGCATCGCGTCGGCTGGCGACCTGGACGCGATTCTCGAACTGGAGGCGTGGACCAACGATCGCATCAGCACCGAGCTCGGCATGCTCGCGGTGCTGCCACGAGACGAGTGGGTTGCCGGCGAGCCAATGGCCTCAGTGGTCATGGCCGCGTACTGCCATCCGAAGCCGGGCGGTGGCCGCTTCTCGACCGGCGAGCGCGGCGCCTGGTATGCGGGACGCACGGTCGAGACGGCGCTGGCCGAGTCGGTGTACCACCGCACGCGCGAGCTCGCCGAGGTGGGCTTCTTCGAGACGCGGATGCAGATGCGGCTCTATCGCGCCGACTTTCGCGCCATGTTTCACGACATCCGCGGCGCCCGGCGGCGCCATGCGGCGCTGTACGATGCCGACTCGTACACGGCCTCGCAGCGCGTCGCGCAGACGCTCCTCGAATCCGGGTCGAACGGCATCGTGTACGACAGCGTGCGCCATCCCGGCGGCGAATGCCTCGCCTGCTTCCGTCCGCGCCTCGTCCGCCGCGTCCGGGTGGCGGCGCACTACGAATACGTGTGGGACCGCAGGCCCGAGCCGCGCGTGCGGCGTATCGCCTGAACGAATGGCCGCCGGCCGGTGTATAAGAGTGCCGAATCGAGGAGATCACCGATGAGAACAATGTGGCAATCGTTGGCGCTTGGTGCGGCGTTCGTGGCCGGGTTCGCCGCGCATGTGGCACTGGGACAGCCGGCGGCGCACGCGCAGGCCTCCGCGCGCGTCTTCGAGCTGCGGACCTACACGCCCGCTGAAGGCAAGCTCGACTTACTCCACTCGCGCTTTAGGAACCACACAGTTCGGATCTTCCAGCGTCACGGCATGTCGAGCGTGTGGTACGGGAAGCCGATGGATGCGCCGTTGTCGCAGACGACGCTGATCTATTTGCTGGCGCATCCGAGCCGCGAGGCCGCAAAGAAGAACTGGGATGCATTCCGCGCCGACCCCGAGTGGGCGAGAGTGGCGAAGGAATCCGGCGTGGGGCCCGTCAAGGTGGAATCGGTGTTCCTCGAACCGACGGACTACTCGCCGATGAAGTAGCACGTCGAGATGGCCACGAAAGCCGGCGCGAGGACGTCTTCGGCCGCTCGCGGCAGGCTCAGGTCGATGCGCGTGACCGACGGGTTTCGCGCTTTCGTGCTCGAGCAGCTGGCACGCGTCAAAACCGTGCGGGCGCGCGCGATGTTCGGCGGCGTCGGACTCTATGCAGGCGACGTCTTCTTTGGGCTGATTGCGGCCGACACGCTGTACCTGAAAGTGGACGACAGCAACCGCGGCCTGTACGAGGCTGCCGGCATGAGGCCGTTCAAGCCGTACGCGGACAGGGCCATGACCATGCCCTACTACCAGGTGCCTGCCAGCGTCCTCGAGGACGGCGACACGCTGGCCGAGTGGGCTCGCACGTCGGTGCGCGTGGCCGATCGGGCTCGCGCGCGGAAGCCGAAAGGCCGGCGCTGACGCAGCGGACCGCGCAGGCGCCGGGCGGTGGTAAATTCCTCGCATGCCGCCGGTCGTCATCGAGAACCCGATTCTCAACTCCCCCTTCGACGAGCCGACACGTCACTTCAAGTTCGGGGATGAGGGCATCACGAACGAGGTCGTCGAGGAGCGGCGCACCAGTTCGTACTTCATCCCCATCGCGCAGCCGAAGAAAAAGGGCAAGCAGCTCCAGTTCGAGACCGAGTGGACGAGCGACCGGCTCGAAGAGAATCGACTCGTCAACCTGATTCGTGAGCGGGTTGGGCAGTGGCGCCGGGGCGGTCACGTGGGCGTCACCGCCACAACGTCGCGCCTGCTAACCTACTGGACCAATCCCGAGCGCGAGAAGAAGCTCTTCTTCTGTCAGATAGAAGCGGTCGAGACCGCGGTCTACATTGCCGAAGTGGCGCGTAAGTACGGCGACGCCTGGATCGAGAACGATCTGCGGTTGGCCAACGACACCGCCAATCCCGGCCTTCCCCGGATTGCGCTCAAGATGGCGACCGGCTCGGGAAAGACGGTCGTCATGGCCATGCTCATTGCCTGGCAGGCGCTCAACAAGCTCGACGATCGGCGTGACGCGCGCTTCTCCGACGCCTTTCTCCTGGTGACGCCAGGGATCACCATCCGGGATCGTCTTCGCGTGCTCCTGCCGACGGATCCAGACAACTACTACCGGCAGCGCGACGTCCTCCCCTCGGATCTCCTAGAGCGTCTCGGGCAGGCTCGCATCGTGGTAACGAACTACCATGCGTTCCTGCTACGCGAGCGGGGTGATGCAGCGCGCCTGACAAAGGCAATTCTCGCCAACGGCGAGACTGGCGCGTTTACCGAAACACCAGACCAGGTCGTTAGGCGCGTCTGCCGCGACTTGGCGGGCAAGAAGCACATCGTCGTCATCAACGACGAAGCTCACCACTGCTATCGGCGGAAGCCCGACGGTCAGGCGGAGACCTTGACCGGCGAAGAGCGATCGGAGGCCGAAAAGCGGGACAAGGAAGCGCGGATCTGGCTCTCCGGGCTCGAAGCCGTGAAGAATAAGATCGGGATCCGGACGATCTACGACCTGTCGGCGACGCCGTTCTTCCTGAAGGGCTCGGGCTACCCCGAAGGGACCCTCTTTCCGTGGGTCGTCTCGGACTTCTCACTGGTCGATGCCATCGAGAGCGGGATCGTGAAGGTGCCGCGCGTGCCGGTGGCCGACAACTCGATGCTCGGCGAACAACCCACCTACCGGGATCTGTGGATCCGTATACGCGATGGACTTCCACGGAAGGGGCGGAAGACCGACGCCGTGACGGGCGAACCGAAGCTGCCCGCGGAGCTCCAGGGTGCGCTTCACAGCCTGTACGGTAACTACGAGCAGGCGTTCAGGGGGTGGGAGCAGAACAGCGAAGCGCGTGCGCGCGGACTGACCCCACCGGTGTTCGTCGTCGTCTGCAGCAACACGAATGTGTCGAAGCTCGTGTTCGATTACGTTGCCGGCTGGAGCAAGATGCTGCCGGACGGTTCGGAGGTGGTGGTACCGGGCGCGCTGCCGCTCTTCAACAACGAGGATGGCGGAGCCTGGTCCGCACGGCCGAACACGATCCTCGTCGACTCCGAGCAGCTCGAATCGGGCGAGGGGATGTCACCGGAGTTCAAGCGGATCGCCGCCGCCGAAATCGACGAGTTCAAGGCGGAGTACCGGCAGCGGTTCCCCGGCCGCAGCGCGGACGACTTGAGCGACGAAGATCTGCTTCGCGAGGTGATGAACACGGTCGGCAAGGCCGGGAAGCTCGGCGAACACGTTCGCTGCGTGGTCTCGGTCTCGATGTTGACGGAAGGATGGGACGCCAACACGGTGACGCACATCCTCGGTGTGCGTGCGTTCGGCACGCAGCTCCTGTGCGAGCAGGTCGTCGGCCGCGGCCTCCGGCGCATGAGCTATGCCATGACCGACGAAGGCCGATTCAGCCCCGAGTATGCCGAGGTGTACGGCGTGCCGTTCTCCTTCATTCCGACGTCGGGATCGACGACGGCGCCGACGCCAGGTGCGCTTCCGACGCGCGTCAGGGCACTGGAAGATCGGATTGCGTGCGAGATCACGTTCCCACGGCTCGTGGGGTACCGGTACGAGATTCCCGCCCGAAGGCTTGATGCCCGCTTTTCCCGCGAGTCGACACTCGCGCTGTCGACGGCGGATGTTCCGACCAAGACGGAGAACCGGCCGATCGTGGGCGAAGGGAGCATCCACACGCTGGACGACTTGCGGAAGCGGCGCGAGGCGGAAGTCGCGTTCCTCCTGGCCAAGCTGACGCTGGAAAAGTACTTCCGGCAGGACGGCGAGGAGCGGCGCGATCGGCCGTCAGAGCACCGCTTCGACGCCGAGGTGCAGGCGTGGCTGTTTCCGCAGGTGCTCGCGATCACGAAGCGCTGGCTGGCGGAGTGCGTCACCTGCAAGGACAACACGTTTCCGCAGCTCCTGCTCCTCATCGAGTTCGCGCACGACGCCGCCGACCGCGTCTACAAGGCGATCGTGGCGAGCTCGGAAGGCACGCCGGCACTTCGGCCGCTGCTTCGGCCTTACGACACGATCGGGTCCACGCGCTATGTGGACTTCGATACGACCAAACCCGTCTATGCCACGGATCCCGCGAAGTGTCACGTGTCGCACGTGGTGGCGGACACCGGCTCGTGGGAGCAGAAGCTGGCGCAGGCGCTGGAGGAGATGCCCGAGGTAACGGCCTACGTCAAAAACCAGGGGCTCAACTTCACCATTCCCTACACGCTGAACGGGGAGGAGAAGCAGTACTACCCGGACTTCATCGCGAGGATTGGCGATGTGAGCCTCGTCATCGAGGTCTCTGGCGAAGCCCGGAAGGACAAGGCCGCGAAGGTGAGCACAGCGCGGACCCTCTGGGTGCCGGCCGTGAACAACCACGGCGGTTTCGGCCGATGGGGGTTCGTTGAAATCACCGACCCCTGGGATGCGCAGCGGACCGTTCGCGCCGCCATTCCGGCTGCGGCGGGTGCTGCGTCAGGCGCCTGACGACGATAAAGTAAGAATCGTGGGGAAGGTACTCGTTCCAGTCACTCCGGACGTGCTCGATTGGGCTATCCGCGAGAGCGGTTTCTCGCGAGCCGAGGTGGCCAGAGGTGCGGGCGTCGACGAGGCGCAGCTCGAACGGTGGCTCCGCGAAGAAGAGCAGCCCACGCTGACGGCCATGCGAAAGGTGGCGAGCAAGCTTCATCGTCAGCTTGCTGTGTTCCTGCTCCCGACTCCTCCGAAGTCACAGGGCGTCGGCGTCAGATTCCGTCACCCGATTGGATCGAAACATGAGCGCGCGCTGACGCCGGACGAACGTCGCTTTCTGAGGCGGGCGAGACGCCTGCAGGAGGCGGAGGCGTGGCTGGTCTCCCAGCTGGAGTGGGGCTACGCGCCGTTGGAGCGCGTCTCAATCGACGACAGCGCGGAAGACGTTGCGGCGCGCTGGCGATCCAGGATGCGGATCACCATCAGGGCTCAGAAATCGTGGAAGACGCCCTCGATTGGCTTCGAGTCATGGCGATCGGAGCTCGAACGGGCCGGCGTGACGGTCGTCCAGTTCGCCATGGGCCCTAAGGGCTGCCGCGGCTTTTCTATTTGGGACGAACGCGCGCCGCTCGTGGCTGTCAATACCGCGTGGCCCGACGAGGCGCGCATCTTCACGCTGTTCCACGAGATAGGTCACCTTCTGACCAGGACGGACTCGGCCTGCGCCACGGCCCCGATGGTTCCGCAGGCCGGCGATCCGACAGAACGCTGGTGTGAAGCCTTCGCTGCTGCTGTGTTGATTCCATCCGCGGCACTGGCCCAGGTCGGAAAGGTCGAGACGCTTTCCCTCTTGTCCCGGGTCGCGCGCGAGATGAAGGTCAGTCTACGCGCCATGGCTCTCAGACTTATCTCGCTTCGCAAGGCATCGTGGCCGCTCTATCAGAGCATCCCGCCAGCCGCCGACGCGAAGCGCCGCGGTGGCGCAGGTGGAACCGGACGCAGCCGCGCGGAGATGCGCATCGACGAGTTCGGCCGGCGGGCGACGGAGCTGTTCGTGGCGGCTGTGCAGCGAGATGTGATCAGCGAATCGCAGGCGCTCGACGTCCTTGACATTCCGTCCGGCACATTCGAGCGAATCGAAGCGGCCGCGCCCGTTGGCTGTCGCCCCTGATCTTCGTACTCTATCCTCGCGCCCGGTCCGCTTGTGACCACCGCTGTCACGTCTCGGCGATAGATGGAAGGTCATGGCGGACAAGCCACTTCGCCTCGACGAGATCGGGTATTGGTCGGAAGTCAAGCTCGACATCATCAGGAAATACGCCAAGGCGTACTCGACAATCATGGCGAAGCAGCGTTCGATCAAAGGGCATGTGTATGTCGACGCATTCGCAGGTGCCGGCACGCACATCTCGAAGGCGACGGGCCAGCTTGTGCCCGGTAGTCCCCTGAACGCGTTGGTAATCACCCCCCCGTTTACCGAACTACACCTCATTGACCTCGACGGAGGGCGGGCGCGGCGCCTCCGCGAGTTGACTAAGGATGACTCCCGTGTGACGGTTCACGAAGGCGACTGCAATCAGCTGTTGCTGCAGGATGTGTTTCCGAGATGCCAGTATCGTGAGTATCGACGCGCCTTGTGCCTGCTCGACCCCTACCGCTTGAACGTCAGCTGGGATGTTCTCGAAACGGCCGGCAAGATGGGGAGCGTTGAGGTGTTCTACAACTTCATGATCATGGACGCCAACAGAAACGTGCTCTGGCGCGACCAGAGCAAGATTGTGCCGTCCGAGGCTGCTCGCATGGATGTCGTCTGGCCGGGCTGGCGTTCAGCCGCGTACAGAACGACACACGATCTGCTCGGTGAGTTGGAGGAAAAGGCGACGAATGAGGACATCGCGGAGGCATTCAGGCGTCGGCTCGAGGAAGTCGCTGGCTTCGCGTACGTTCCACCGCCCATGCCGATGCGGAATTCCAGAGGCGCCGTCGTCTACTATCTCTATTTCGCGTCCCAAAACATGACGGGCGCGAAGATCGTCGGAGAGATCTTCGACGCTTACCGTTCGAGAGGAGCCGTCTGATGGCTACGCACTCTCCGATCGAGTGGACCGAGGCGACCTGGAACCCGGTGACCGGGTGCGACAAGGTCAGCCCCGGATGCGCGCACTGCTACGCCGAACGGCTGGCCAAACGCCTGCAGGCGATGGGCCAGAGCAATTATGCGCGTGGGTTCGAGGTCACGCTGCAGGAGCGCATGCTGGAACTGCCGCTGCGCTGGCGGAGGCCGAAGCGGATCTTCGTGAACTCGATGAGCGATTTGTTTCATGCGGACGTACCGGCCGAGTTCGTTCAGCGGGTGTTTGCCGTCATGTGCAAGGCCGACTGGCACGAGTACCAGATCCTCACAAAACGTTCCGAAAGGCTCGTCGGGCTGCATCGATCGCTGCCGTGGGCACCGCACATCTGGATGGGCGTCAGCGTCGAGAACGCGAAGTTCACCTACCGTATCGATCACCTGCGACACACCGATGCGCGGGTGAAGTTCCTTTCTCTGGAGCCGCTGCTCGGACCGCTGCCTCGACTCGACCTCCGCGGCATCCATTGGGTTATCGTAGGCGGCGAGTCGGGGCCTGGCGCACGGCCGATGGTCCGATCGTGGGTCCTCGACATCCGCGATCAATGTCTGGCGGCCGGCACCGCGTTCTTTTTCAAGCAGTGGGGCGGCGTGTTCAAGAGTAGAACCGGGCGCGAGCTCGAAGGGCGTACGTGGGACGAGATGCCCGCACGCCCCGACGGCCGCGACATCCGGTGGCCCGTTCCTGTGCTGGAGCAGCGGTCGTAGGAATAGGAATGGCCAAGAGACCCGCAAGGGCCAAGGGACCGACGCCCGTCGAGGCGATCAAGCACAAGGAGTCCCGCGTCAACATCCCAACCGAAGAGTTGCGCGACTTCGTGGCCGACGAGGAGCGCGCGCCGAAGCGGATGCTGTATCCCCGCGACCCGTCGCTCGACCCGCAGCTCGTGTGGAAAGGGAAGGACGAGCAGGACGCCAACCCGCTGGAAGTCCCGGTCGTCCCCATCTACATCCAAGAGAAGGTGCACCCGCAGGCGCTCATCGAGAATCTGCGGGAAACGGCCAAGGCCGGCGAACCGGAACCCGAGCTGACGCTCTTCGACGACTTCAACGGCCTCGAAGACGACTTCTCGAAAAAGGTGGACTTCTACAGCCACCGCGCCGACCGGCAGCCGCACTGGTCGAACCGGATGATCCTCGGCGACTCGCTGCTGGTGATGACGAGCCTCGCCGAGAAGGAGGGGCTCAAGGGGAAGGTCCAGACGATCTATTTCGACCCGCCGTACGGGATCAAGTTCGGCTCCAACTGGCAGGTATCTACGCGCAAGCGCGACGTCAAGGACGGCAAGATCGAGGATGCGACGCGCCAGCCGGAGCAAATTCGCGCCTTCCGCGACACATGGAAGCTGGGGATCCACTCATATCTTTCGTATCTGCGCGATCGCCTGACCGTCGCGCGCGAACTGCTGACCGAGAGCGGCAGCATCTTCGTCCAAATTGGCGACGAGAACGTTCATCTCGTGCGGTCAGTGCTCGATGAGGTGTTTGGGGCCGACAATGCGTCGCTGTCATTGTGGTGAAGAAGACGGGAGGACTTATCCAGCGTGCAATGCCGGCGGTCGCCGATTTCGTCCTGTGGTATGCGCGAGACACGACGGCTCTCAAGTGGCGGCCTCAATACTCGGACAAGGCTGAGGAACAGGAAGAAGACTACAGCCATATTCAGCTCGCGAGTGGTCTCCGAAGACGAATGACGGCTGAAGAGGCGCGTGATCGGTCTCGGTTGCCCCCAGGGGCGCGTGCATTCCAAACCACCTCCCTTGAGTCAGAGAATCCGACATTCCCGTTTGAATATCGCGGGCAGATATATGTGCAGCGTTGGAAAACGAATGCAGCCGGTCTGGCGAAACTTGCGGCTGCTGAGAGGTTATGGCTTCGAAGCTTCGCTACGTGAGGTTCTTTGACGACTTTCCCGTTGTGCCCGTGCCGAATGTTTGGAGCGACACCGTTTCCAGTGGGTATCGCGATCCCAAGATTTACGTTGTGCAAACCGTCGACCGGGTCGTTGAGCGGTGCCTGCTGATGAGCACTGGTCCCGGAGATCTCGTCCTCGACCCTACCTGCGGGTCCGGCACGACTGCGTACGTCGCCGAGCAGTGGGGTCGTCGCTGGATCACCATCGATACGAGCCGCGTGGCGCTCGCGCTCGCCCGCACGAGGCTCATGGCGGCGCGGTACCCCTATTACCTCCTCGCCGACTCGCCGCAGGGCGTTCGCAAGGAAGCGGAGGTCACGGGCAAGGTGCCGCCTGAGTACAAGACGGAAGGTGATGTTCGGAAGGGTTTCGTTTACAAGCGCGTCCCGCATGTGACGCTGAAGTCGATTGCCAACAACCCGGACATCCGCGAAGGCATGACGCGCGAGGAAATCGACGCCGCCATCCAGCGCCACGCCGAAACGGAGCTGCTGTACGACAAGCCGTACGAGGATCCGAAGCGGATCCGCGTCGCCGGCCCGTTCACGGTCGAGAGCCTCTCGCCGCATCGAGTGCTCGCGGTGGACGAGGAACGGCCGGTGGCCGAGCGCGAGGGGCAGCGCGACAACGCCGTCCAGTTCGAGCAGATGATTCTCGACAACCTGCGCAAGGCGGGCGTGCAGAACACGGTGAAGAACGAGCGCCTGGCCTTCGCGCGCCTCGACCCGCACGCAGGCCGGTGGCTCCAGGCTGCGGGCGAGTACGTCGACTCGGACGGCAAGCCGAGACGTGTGGCTGTCTCGATCGGTCCGGAGCACGGCACCGTCGGCGCGCAGCACGTCAAGGAGGCCGCAAAGGAAGCCGTGCAGGGCGTCGGCTTCGACGTGCTCGTGATCTGCGGCTTCGCCTTCGACCCCCACGTCTCCGAAGAGGCGAAGCGGTACGGGAAGCTCACGGTGCTCGTCACGAAGATGAACCCTGATCTGTCGATGGGTGATGAGCTGCTCAAGAAGACCGGAGCCGGCAACCTCTTCATGGTCTTCGGCGAGCCGGATATCAAGATCAGCACCGACGATGTCGAGGGGAATCTGACGGTTGAAGTGCGCGGCGTCGACGTCTACGACCCCACGACCGGACAGATCCGCAGCCACTCCACGGACGACATTGCCTGCTGGTTCATCGATACCAACTACGACGGCGAGAGCTTCTTCGTCCGCCACGCCTACTTCACGGGTGCTGACGAGCCGTACGAAAAGCTCAAACGCGCCCTGCGGGCCGAGATCAACGAAGCAGCGTGGTCGTCTCTCTACAGCACCGTCAGCCGTCCGTTCGCGCCGCCGGAGACGGGGAAGATTGCCGTCAAGGTGATCAATCACTACGGCGACGAAGTGCTGAAGGTGTACGACGTCGTCGCCGTCCCTGCCTGAGCGTCCTGAGGCCTTGGGCCTGAGGCCTGGCGCCTGACAGTTATAATTTCATGATCGCACCTCCCCGATGGACCAGGCCCGCATCCGGAACTTCTCGATCATCGCGCACATCGACCATGGCAAGTCGACGCTGGCGGATCGCTTCCTCGAGCTCACCGGGGCGCTGGAAGCGCGCGAGATGGAGGCGCAGGTCCTCGACGCCATGGATCTCGAGCGCGAGCGCGGCATCACGATCAAGGCGCACCCGGTTCGCCTGAACTACACGACGAAGAGCGGCGACGCCTACGTCCTCAATCTCATCGATACTCCGGGCCACGTCGACTTCAGCTACGAAGTGACGCGATCGCTGGCCGCCTGCGAGGGCGCCCTGCTGCTCGTCGACGCGGCGCAGGGCGTGGAGGCGCAGACGCTCGCCAACGCGTATCTCGCCTCCGACAACAACCTCGACATCATTCCGGTCATCAACAAGATCGACCTGCCGAGCGCGCAGCCGGACGAGTGCAAGCGGCAGCTCGAGGAGATCATCGGTCTCGACGCGTCGGGCGCGCTCCTGGCGAGCGCCAAGGAAGGCACCGGGACGCGCGAGATCCTCGAGGCGGTGGTCGAGCGGCTTCCGCCGCCCCTCGGCAATCCCGCCGCGCCGCTCAAGGCGCTCATCTTCGATTCCTGGTACGACGCCTACCGCGGCGTCATGATCGTCGTTCGCGTCATCGACGGCGTGCTGCGCCCGAAGATGAAGGTGCGGCTGATGGCCACGGCGCAGGACTACGAGATCGACCAGCTCGGCGTCTTCTCGCCGAAGGCCCTGCCGGTCGACGAGCTCGGCGTCGGCGAGGTCGGCTTCGTCGTGGCCAACATCAAGCGCGTGGCGGACGCCAAGATCGGCGATACGGTCACCGAGGCGGCGCGGCCGACGCCGGAGCCGTTCCCCGGCTTCAAGGAGCTGAAGCCGATGGTGTTCGCCGGCCTCTATCCGGTCGAGGGCCACGAGTATCCGGAACTGCGCGAGGCGCTCGAGAAGCTGCGCCTCAACGACGCGTCGTTCCACTACGAGCCGGAGACGTCGGCGGCGCTCGGCTTCGGCTTCCGCTGCGGCTTCCTCGGCCTGCTCCACATGGAGATCGTCCAGGAGCGGCTCGAGCGCGAGTTCGGCATGGACCTCGTCACCACGGCGCCAGGCGTGCTCTACCGCGTGACGACGACCGATGGAGAAGTCCACGAAGTCGACAGCCCGGCGAAGCTCCCCGAGGCCGGGCGGATTGCGAAGCTCGAGGAGCCGATCATCACCGCGATGATCCTGACGCCCTCGGAGTACGTCGGCGCGATTCTCCAGCTCTGCCAGGACAAGCGCGGCGTCCAGCAGAAGCTCGAATACCTCAAGTCCGACCGCGTGCTCATCACCTACGAGCTGCCGTTCAACGAGGTCGTGCTCGACTTCTACGACAGGCTGAAGACGATCTCGCGCGGATATGCCTCGCTCGATTACCATGTGACCGGCTACTGGGAATCTCCGCTCGTCAAGATGGACATCCTGGTGAACGGGGAGCCGGTCGACGCGCTCTCGATCATCGTGCACCGCGACGCCGCCTACGAGCGCGGGCGTGCGCTGGCGGCAAAGATGCGGGAGCTCATCCCGCGGCAGCTCTTCGAGATCGCCATCCAGGCGGCGATCGGCAGCCGGATCATCGCGCGGGAGAGCGTCAGGCCGCTGCGGAAGAACGTGCTCGCCAAGTGCTATGGCGGCGACATCACGCGCAAGCGCAAGCTGCTCGAGAAGCAGAAGGCGGGCAAGAAGCGGATGAAGCGCGTCGGGCGCGTCGAGATCCCGCAGGAGGCGTTCCTGGCCGTGTTGAAAGTGGGGACTGAATGACGACGGACGCTGGTCCGGCTAGAGCCGGACGCCACGAGCAGGAGAAGCCCTACAAGAAGTCGACGGCACGGGAGTACTTCGAGTCGATCTGCATCGCCGTCATCCTCGCGCTGTTCGTCCGCACGTTCGTCGTGCAGGCGTTCAAGATCCCGACCGGGTCGATGGAGAACAACCTGCTCATCGGCGATCACCTGCTGGTGAACAAGTTCGTCTACGCGCCGACCGCCTCGCGCCTCGAGGCCACGCTGCTGCCGATCGACCCGATCCGCCGCGGCGACATCGTCGTCTTCAAGTATCCCGAAGACCCCGAGCGCGACTTCATCAAGCGTGTGGTCGGGCTCCCGGGCGACACGATCGAGCTCAAGAACAAGAAGGTGTACGTCGACGGCCAGCCGCTGGACGAGCCATACGTCCAGTACTTGATTCCACCGAGCGAGGAAGGGGAAGCGGATTTCGACGTCCGCGTGCAGTACGGCCCCGTGACGGTGCCCGAGAATCACTACTTCATGATGGGCGACAACCGCGACAACTCACAGGACAGCCGCTACTGGGGGTTCCTGCCGCGCGACTACGTCAAGGGGAAGGCGCTCTTCGTCTATTTCTCGTTCGGCGACGATTCCCGGCTGGGCGGGATTCGCTGGAGCCGGATCCTGCATCAGATTCACTGAAGCGCTTCGCGCGCGCTGCCGGCGTCGGTCTCCGCGTCCGCCGCGAGCTGCGCGCGCTCGGCCGACACGCGCTGTGCGAACGCCCCGTCTGACACGCTTTGCAGATTGACGTCGACGTTCATGCCCGCGCTCCGCAGCGCGGCGGCCAGCAGCTCCACCGCCGTGCCGGTGTCGGTCGATGCGTTGCGGGTGCCGTGGGTCGCCACGACGACCGCTCCGCGGAGCGCCTGCTGACAGAATCGCATCGTCTCGAGCGGCACGCGGGTCGCCCCTTGCATCGCCGCGTCGATCATCGCGCGCCGCGTCTCCCGCTCCACAGCGGTTGCCTTCGGCAGCCGCATCGCCTCGAGCACCGCTGCGTACGCGCGGCTGTCGTCATCGACGAGCTCGAGGAGCGAATCACGCAGCGGACGCAGGCGCGCGGAGGCTTCAGCAAGGTCGGCCGCCTCCTCCGGAGCGCCGGTCCTGGTCTTCGGCAGCCCCGCCACCATGACGAGGAGCGACACGCCAAGCGCGCCGGCGAGCGCCGCGGCAGACCCGCCGCCCGGCACGGGTTCGTTCGAGGCAAATGCGTCGAGAACGTCGACCAGGGCCATCGAACGAAACGAGGGCTCCATGAACCTCGAACTTACCACCAACCACTAGACCCCAACCACCAACCGGCCACGCTTGACGACGGCGCGAACGGGAGACGTGCCGACACGGATGAGGCTGGTCAGATCGCCCTCGAGGATCACCGCGTCCATCAGCTTGCCCGCCTCGAGGCTGCCGATCGTGTCCGCGCGGTCGAGCGACCACGCGGCATTGAGCGTCGCCGCGACGAGCGTCTCCTCGAGCGTCATTCCCATGGCAAAGCAGGCGAGCGTGATTGCAAACGGCATCGCGGCGGAGAGTCCGGCGCCCGGATTGAGGTCGGTGCCGAGGGCGACGGGGACGGAGCGCTCGATGAGCATCCGGGCCGGCGCATAGCGGCCGAGCTTGAGGTAGAGCGCCGCGATCGGCAGCAGGACGGCGCACACGCCCGCCGCAGCCAGCCGCGCGGCGCCGTCCTCGTCGACGAAGATCAGATGGTCCGCCGACCGCGCGCCGACGGCGGCGGCCACGTGGGCGCCGCCGCTGGCCGCCAGTTCGTCCGCGTGGATCCGCGGCTTCAGCCCCGCCCGTTTGCCGGCGGTCAGAATCGCCGTCGACTGTTCGGGCGTGAACGCCCCTTTCTCGCAGAAGACGTCGCACCATTCGGCGAGCCGGGCCTCGGCAACCCTCGGGATCATCTCGTCGATGACGAGGGCGACGTAGTCGTCCGGCCGGCCGCGGTATGCGGGCGGCACCTCGTGCGCGCCGAGAAACGTCGGCACGAGATCGACCGCGTGTTCCGCGTCGAGCCGTCTGATCGCGCCGAGCTGCGCCAGCTCCGAGGCGAGCTCGAGGCCGTAGCCGCTCTTCACCTCGCACGTCGTCGTCCCCCAGGCAGCCATCTCGTCGAGCCGCGGGCGGGCGAGCGCAACGAGATCGTCCTCAGAGGCGGCGCGCGTCGCGGCCACCGTGCGCGCGATGCCGCCGCCCTCGGCCGCGATGTCCGCGTACGTCGCGCCGGCCAGCCGCCGCTGCAGCTCGTCACGCCGGTCGCCGGCGTGAATCAGATGCGTGTGGGCGTCGACGAACCCGGGGACGACCGCGCATCCACGCGCGTCGAGCCGCACGGCGTGAGGCTCCAGCTGCACGTGAGTGCCGAGCGCGTCCGTCGGGCCGACGAAGACGATCCGGCCGTCGCGCGCGGCGATCGAGGCGTTGCGCACCGCGGTGATTTCCCGCTGGGCCGGACCGCGCCGCGGTGCCGGCCCTGCGCAGGTGGCGATCAGGTCGGCGCGGTCAATCAGAAAGTCCGCACGCTGCACGAACGAACTCCTCCGTGACGCCCTCCACGCGTACGCGTTTGAGGCGCCCGCGTTCGCCGGAGACAATCGAGATCGCCCGTTTCGCGACGCGAAGCGCCTTCGCCAGCACCTCCACGAGCTCGGCATTGGCGGCGCCGTCGACCGGGGGCGCCGCCAGCCGCACCAGCAGCGCGCCGTCGCGCGTCCCGGCCAGACCAGACCGCGCGGAACGCGGGATGACGCGCACCGACAGGATCACGCCGCCGGGAACGTCGGACGTCATCGGGCGATAGTATTGTGTCCCCGACGAAAGGACGGGTCATGATGAGACGCCATGTGATGCGCGCGCGATGGGTCCTGCTGTCCTCGGTGGCTCTGCTGTCGGCCGGGGCGGCCGGACAAACGCCGACCGCCTCCGTGCCGAACTGGAAAGGCCCGAATGGGCCGATCGACCTCCGGCTGCAGGATCCGGCCCTGATCGGGGCTCTGGATCTCCACGCGCATCTGGATCCGGATATCAGCGGCGGCGGCCAGGTGCCGCGCGCCATGGACGCCGTCGACATGGCGCAGATCGCCAGGGCCCGGGGGATGCGCGGCTTCGCCCACAAGACACACATGGACGTCAGCTCGGCGGCGTCTGCCCACTTCGCGCGCAAGGCGGTGCCGGGCATCGAAGTCTTCGGGCGTTTCGCCCTCAACGTCACCTCCGGCGGGCTCAATCCGGCGGCGGTCATGCAGTTCACGTCGATGAAGGGCGGCTGGGGGCGCATTGTCGAGATGCCCACGCGCGACGTGCGCCTCCCGCAGAACGACAACAGACCCTGGGTCACGCCGTGGGCGGCCCTCTTTCCGAACATGCCGCGGCACGTCCCCACGGCGCGCAACGGAGAGCTGCTGCCCGAAGCGAAGGCTATCATCGCGCTCGTGGCGACGCTCAAAACCGAAGGCAGCGGGCGCGTCGTGCTCGCCACGGGCCACGCGACGCCCGAAGAGCACGTGCTGCTCGCCCGGGAAGCGCGGCGTTTCGGCGTGCCCGTGCTCCTGACGCATCCGGGCGACAACGTGACGGACGCGCAGTACCAAGAAGTGAAGAAGCTGGGCGCGTTCGTGGAGGTGAATGCGGACTTCTACCAGGAGGGCGAAAGCGCGGAGGAGAAGATCGAGTTTGCCGTGAAGCAGATCAAGCGCCTCGGCGCGGAATCGATCGTGATGGGCACCGACTGCGGACAATTGAACAACCCGCTGCCGCCCGACTGCATCGCGCTGGCCGCCCGCGCGCTGCGCGCGCACGGGATTACCGATCGTCAGCTCGACGCGATGCTCAAGGAAAACCCCGCGCGTCTGCTTGGCATCCCCCCTCCCGGGTCGCGGCCCGCGTCGCGACCGACCGCGTCGCTCGGCTAGGGCGCGATTCGCAAACCGGGCACGTACAAGAGCAGCGCGCAGATGCGCGCCGAACTGGACAGGTCGAAGCCGGAGCTCGGGATCGTCGCCGGCCAGTCTACACAGGTCGTCGAGGCCGGCGGCGGCCGCATCATGGTCCGACGCCGGGTCGCAGGACCCAACAACGCGAGCGTTCATGATGACGCAACCGAGGTATATCAGTTCGTCGCGGGGGGCGGCACGCTCGTTACCGGTGGAACGATGCCGGACGAGAAGGACCGGACGGCCGGCATCAAGGGCGGCGTGTCGCAGAAGGTCCAGGCGGGCGATTTCGTCGTGCTGCCGCCGGGCACGCCGCACTGGTTCAGTCAGATCGACGGCTCGGTCACGTACGTTGAGACACGGTTTCCGGTGAAGTAGACTGGCGCGTACCCATGAACAAGCTCCTTTCCATCGTAGTGTGGGTCGGGATCGCGGTGCTGGGCGCCGTCGGCTTCGGCGTGCTGGCGCTCTCGCGCGGGGAAACGATCAGCGCCGGCTGGCTCGTGGTCGCGGGCGTCTGCACGTACCTTGTCGCCTACCGTTTCTATTCGCGGTACCTGGCCTTTACGGTGTTCGGCCTGGACGATCGGCGCGCGACGCCGGCGGAGCGGCTCAACAACGGCCGCGACTTCTGTCCCACCAACAAGTGGGTCGCCGCGGGTCATCACTTCTCGGCGATCTCGGGCGCCGGCCCGCTGGTCGGTCCGACGCTGGCCGCGCAGTTCGGCTTTTTGCCCGGCACGATCTGGCTGATCGCGGGCGTCGTCCTCGGCGGCGCCGTGCAGGACATGATCGTCCTCTGCGCCTCGGTGCGCCGCGACGGCAAGTCGCTCGGCCAGATGGCGAAGGACGAGGTCAATCCGGTCGCCGGCATGGCGGCGATGATCGCGGTCTTCGCGATCATGATCATCCTGCTGGCGGTGCTCGCGCTGGTCGTCGTCAACGCGCTGCGCGACAGCCCGTGGGGACTCTTCACGATCGCCGCCACCATCCCGATCGCGCTGCTCATGGGCGCCTGGATGAACAACATCCGCCCGGGCAAGGTCGCCGAGGCGACGACGATCGGCGTCGCCTTGCTGCTGGTCGCGCTGTTGGGCGGGCAGTGGGTCGCGGAGCATCCGACGTGGGCGTCGGCGTTCACGTGGTCGGGCACCGACCTCGCCTGGGCCGTCATCGTCTACGGGTTCGTCGCGTCGGTCCTGCCCGTCTGGCTGCTGCTGGCGCCGCGCGACTATCTGTCGGCGTTCCTGAAGATCGGCACGATCTCGATCCTCGGGGTCGCGATTATCGTGCTGATGCCGCCGATCCAGATGCCGGCGGTGACGCAGTTCATCGACGGGACCGGCCCCGTGTTCGCCGGCAAGCTCTTCCCGTTTGCGTTCATCACGATCGCCTGTGGGGCCATCTCCGGTTTCCACGCCCTGATCTCGAGCGGTACAACGCCGAAGATGGTGACGCGCGAGAGTGACGTCCGCCTCATCGGGTACGGCTCGATGCTGATGGAATCGTTCGTCGGCCTGATGGCGATCATCGCCGCCACCACGCTCGATCCGGGCGTCTACTTCGCCATGAACGTCGGACCGGCGATTCTCGGCAACACCGCGGAGAGCGCTTCGCAGGCCATTGCGCAGTGGGGCTTCATGCTCCGGCCCGAGCAGATGGACGAGCTCGCGAAGCAGATGGGGGAGGCGTCGCTGCTGTCGCGCACGGGCGGCGCGCCCAGCCTGGCGGTCGGGATGGCGGGAATTCTCGGCGGGGTCTTTACCGGCGCCGGCCTGGCGATCTGGTACCATTTCGCGATTCTGTTCGAGGCCGTCTTCATCCTGACGACGGTCGACGCCGGAACGCGGGTGGGCCGCTTCATGCTGCAGGAGCTGCTGAAGCACGTCTGGGCGCCGCTCGGCCGCTACTCGTGGTATCCGAGCATCTTCATCTCCTCGGCGCTCGTCGTCGCCGCGTGGGGCTACTTCCTGTATCAGGGGGTCGTCGATCCGCTGGGTGGCATCAACTCGCTGTGGCCGCTGTTCGGCATCGCCAATCAGCTGCTGGCGGCGGTAGCACTCTGTGTCGTCACCACGATTCTGGTGAAGATGGGGAAGCTGAAGCACGCGTGGGTCACGATCGTGCCGCTGACGTGGCTTGCCGCGGCGACGCTCACCGCAGGCTGGCAGAAAGTGTTCTCGCCGGCGCCGGCGCTCGGCTTCCTGGCGCACGCGCGCTCGCTCGCCAATTCGACCAATCCCGACGCGGGACGGATGATCGTCAACGACTACGTCAATGCGACGCTCGCGCTCTTCTTCATGGCGGTCGTCGTCATCGTCATTGCAGCGTCGCTCCGAGAGTGGTGGATGGTCGCGGCGAACCGGAAGGCGCCGAAGGTGAACGAGGCGCCGTACGTCGAGACGAGACTCGACACTGTTACGGCTTAGGGGTCCGTTTACCGAAGATCGCGGTACCGACGCGCACGATCGTCGCGCCTTCCTGAATGGCGACCTCGAAGTCGCCGCTCATCCCCATCGAGAGCTCGCGCAGCATCGCCGCCGGTACCCCGGCGGCGAGCCACTCGTCCCGCAGCCCGCGCAGCCGTCTGAACCACGGGCGCGAATCTTCCGGTGTCTCGGGATAGGGCGGGAGCGTCATGACGCCGACGACGCGCGCGGCGCGGAGGCGCGCGGCGGCCTCGAAGAGCGTCGTTGCCGCGTCAGGCGCGATGCCGTGCTTCGTCTCCTCACTTGCCAGGTCGACCTGAATCAGCAGCTCGGGCGATGCGCCGGCGTCGGCGGCGGCCGCGTCGACCTTGCGCAGCAGCTCCAGACTGTCGATCGACTGAATCGCCGCGAACGCCTGTGCCGCCCGCCGTGCCTTGTTCGTCTGGAGATGTCCGACGAGGTGCCACCGGAGCGGCAGATCGCGACACGCCTGGATCTTGTCGAGCGCCTCCTGCACGCGGTTCTCGCCAAAATCGCGCTGCCCGGCGGCGTGCGCCTCGCGGACGAGATCGGTCGAAAACGTCTTGGAGATGGCGACGAGGAGGACGGAGGCCGGGTCCCGTCCGGCCGACCGGGCCGCCGCGGCGATGCGCGTGCGGACCTCGGTCAGCCGGTCGGCAATCACGTTTAGGTAGTGCCCCGTCAAGTGGTGGAAATTAGTCGAGCAGTTTCCGCAAGTTCACCACGGCGTGGACGCTGACGCGGCCGTGGACGGCAAAGAGCGCCGCCCACCGCCGCTTGGAAACCACAGA
>Ga0073934_10002636_pt1 | contig 36376 bp, 40 predicted proteins | sample LarsenN4metaG_FD_76834 | JGI IMG/M metagenome (GOLD analysis project Ga0073934, IMG submission 76834) | Hot spring sediment bacterial and archeal communities from British Columbia, Canada, to study Microbial Dark Matter (Phase II) - Larsen... ... | reverse complement strand
CCCCGCCCCGCCTTGACGGAAGTCTTCATTTGGCCGGGCGGCGCACGACGACACTCCCATCAATTCATGGCAAATTCACACGCGGTCCATTAGATCTTCACATCCATGCTGTACTCTACTATCCGAACCATAGGGGGGGAGGGACCTCAAATGTGCTTGATGATCCATCTCCCGGGGCATCAGGACCACGCCGCCCAACACGTGCCGACGCACCCGACGGGGGCGGTGACCAATGACGAGCTCCTGGGGATCCTTCGGCGCCGCTATGCGCTGGGAGAGATCACGCAGGAGCAGCTTGCGGAGATGCAGCGCGTGCTCGGGCTATCCGCCGAGGCAGGGTTGGCTCCGCGACCGTCCCAACACGCGCAGCACGAGGCATCATAACATCGCAAGCGGAGAGCTAGCTCCTCCCGATCGGTCATGCCCTTCCGGTCAGCCGCGGAGGGAGCGGAAGGAAGTCTCTGGTCCTTCCTGCATACGTCCGAAATTCATTGCCGAACCGGCTCGCGAGGTATGCATCCTCCCTCCTGGCGAGCCGAACGTAGGCGATCACGAGGATGGGCCACATTCCGAGCCCTATTGCCGTCGGCCAATGAATCAGCCACCCGCCGGTGATCAGCAGAATACCAAGGTATTGCGGGTGGCGTAGATAAGCGTAGATTCCTTGAGTGGCCAGCCGATCCCCGGCGCGATACACCTCTCGCCAACCAAATACGACTAGCAAGACCCCCAGGAAGGTCACGAGCGATCCGAGCGGCATGCCGACCCTGTGCATATACAGCATGAACTCCTGCTCAAAGAGCGTCAGACCGAAGGCGCTGGAGACGAAGTAGGCGGTCAGCGGAAACCCGAACATCTCCGCAAACAGCGACACAATGAACGCCGCGTAGACTCCATGCGATCGCCAATCCCCGCGCGTATGGACGGGCAAGAGGGCAAGGAAGATCAGGAAGGCGGCGATGGAGCCCGCGACCAGGGCCCACCGGCCGCGCTGAATGGCCAGGTCGGCCTCTCCCAGTTGCCCGGATACCTGCAGTGCGACGGAGTGGCCCACCGCGATGAAGAGGGCGGCGATGACGACCGCCGCGCCGAGTAGCGCAGCACCCGCAAGGAGTTGCCTGACAGGCACTGACTGCGGCCGATTCACCGCTCTGCTCCCTTTTAGCATTCGCGCTTAGACATTGCCAGTCCGCACTGAACCAGCTTGACAGAGACCAGTTCGTCGCGCAAGATAATGGATAGATCATTAGATTCATAGATTTGAATTTTAAGCAGAATCCCCCCCCAATGGCGCCTGCCTCGAAGAATCGTACCCTCTTCGACTTGCACGCCCAGATCTGTCAAGCCTTGGGCAACGCTAAGCGCCTGGAGATCCTGGACGCCCTGCGCCACGGTGAGCGGTCCGTGGGGGAGTTGGCCGCGACCCTGGGCATCCGCAAGGCGAACGTCTCGCAGCATCTCGCGGTCCTGCGTGCAAAAGGTATCGTCGTCACGCGGCGGGATGGACAGGTCATCTATTACCGGCTTGCCTCACCAAAGGTCTCGCGCGCCTGCGATCTGATGCGGGGGGTCCTGCTGGAGCGCCTGGCGCAGAGCGGGCGCCTGGTCAGGGCGGCCGAGGCGTAGCTCAGCACCGGGTCAACCCGGCCAGGTGCAGAGAAGGCGGTGTAGAGAATATCCAGCGTGATGATCGCAGTCCTCGGCGGGGGCGTAGGGCGGCCTTGTGGCCGCAAACGCCCACTCCGGCGGCTGCTCCCATCACGGCATCGTGTGGTCCTGATCGAGAAGAACCTCCAGCACGCCTCTGTCCCCTCGTTCCTGTGGATCATGGTGGGGGATCGACACCTGGAGCAGGTCGCCCGCGACCTGCGCACACTCAGCGATCCCGGCGTTACGTCGAGGTGAGGAGATGTCAGAAATGCAGAAGCGGCAGATCTACATCGGGCTTGGTGTGCTCGCCCTGGCCGCCGCGTTCGTCCTGCCGGTGTTCACGCAGCCCGTTTCAGCGGACCCGGTGGGTGGGGCGGGGGGTGGATGATGGGGGGGCCTCGCGTATCGCAGAATGCCGCGCCGGTGATCTCCATTGACGCGGCCGCCGCGCGGGCGCGAGAGGCGCTGGAGGCGTACGGTACCGCGGCTCTCGTCGTCGCCGAGGTCATGGAGTTCAGCAACCATTTCTACGTGCTGGTTAAAGAGAAGGGCACCGGGATCGGAGCCCTCGAGCTCATCGTCGAGCGCAACGGGTTCGTTCATCCCGAGCCCGGTCCGAACATGATGTGGACCACGAAGTACGGTCACATGGCCGGCTTCGGCAGTTGGGGTATGATGGGTGGCGGCATGATGGACGGCTGGGGCTCCGGCTACGGCCCTGGCTATGGTCCCGGACCCCAGGGCTTCTCCGGTCCCTGCGGCCCCAACACACAGCAGCCGCTGAACCTCACAGCTCAAGCGGTGAGCAAGGACCGGGCCAGGCAGATCGCCACGCAGTATCTCACGCAGGTCTTCCCCGGGACGACCGCTGATGACGGCACTGCATTCTACGGGTACTTCACCTTCGATGTCGAGCGCAGTGGCAGGCCCGCGGGGATGCTCAGCGTGAATGCATACACTGGTCAGGTCTGGTACCACAACTGGCACGGGACCTTTGCGGCCGAGAAGGACTTCTAGGAGGGGGATGCGATGACCTCACGTGATTGGACGATTGTCCTGCTGGTAATCCTGGGCGCCGTGGTGCTGCTGCCCGTTCTGGGGATGTCCTTCTGGGGCGGCGGCATGATGGGCGGGGGGGCCGGGGCCCGGCTTCGTCGGCGGGTTCGGCGGAGGCTTCGGGCTGCTGGTCCTGCCTCTCGTCGTCGTCGGCGTCGTCCTCGTCGTCTCAGGACTGACGCGCAGGGAACCCAAGGGAACAACGCCGGACGAGCCGCTCCAGATCCTGCGCGGGCGGCTGGCCCGCGGCGAGATCACCAAGGAGCAGTTCGAGGAGCTCAAGGAGGCGCTGAAGTAGGAATGCGTCGCCGCACGGTGATGGTCGTAGATGCGCGTCGATCCCGACGGAGAGCATCTTGTGCACCGTCCTATGGTAACTCGTATCCTTCGTCGCCCTGTGCTCGGGCGGCTGCTTTATCAAACCTGGCTACCGGCGTCTCGTCACCTCGACGGTCCCTGTCATGCCGTTGAGCAGGTGCTGCCGGCACATGTATCTGTAGGCGGCCGGCTTTGTGAAGGTGACCGAGGACCGCTGGCGGGTCGCCATGGTGGGACTGTCCTCCCCAGTAGGTGTCGATGCCGGTCGTCGTGCGCCCGGTGAGGTCCTGATTGACCCAGGTGACTCGTGTACCGTCTGACCTTCAAAGAGGCCGGTTCGAAGCGATTGTCGAGGATCCGCACCACCACTTCCGGTCCGGCCTGGGGCGCGGCCGGCCAGCGTCAGGGATCAGCGACATGAACGCGGCGCTGAACGGGGTGCCGAGCCTGAGCGCCCCGGACGGCTGGTGGATCGAAGGGCACGTGAAGGCGTCACCGGCTGGGCAATCGGCGACAGCGCGGATCCGCCGGGGGACCCCGCCGCGGAGGCCGCTTCATTGTACGGGAAGCTCGAGCACGTCATCATGCCGATGTTCTATCGAAAGCCGGCCGAGCTTGCGATTCGTCATGCGGTCGGCCATCGCCCTCAACGGCTCCTTCTTCAACGCGCAGCGCATGGTGCGGTAGTACCTGTGGAATGCCTACCTGCGGGAGGATGGCTGACCCACCGCGTCGCTCCGCGCCGATGTGTGCGCTACAATGCAGGCGTGTCCAAGATCCTTGTCGTGGATGATGAAGAAAACATCGTCGACCTCCTCTCGTCCTATCTGCGGAGCGAAGGATTCCAGGTGGAGGTAGCGACGGACGGCCCGACGGCGCTGGCGAAGGCGAGGGCGTTTCGTCCCGACGTCGTCGTGCTGGACATCATGCTCCCCGGCCTCGACGGCATCGAGGTCCTGCGTCAGCTGCGCAGCGAATCGCCGGTCTACGTGGTGATGCTCACCGCCAAGACGGAAGAAGCGGACAAGGTCGTCGGCCTGTCGGTCGGCGCCGACGACTACGTGACCAAGCCCTTCAGCCCCCGCGAGCTCAGCGCCCGCATTCGGGCCATGCTGCGGCGCGGCCGTGGCGCCGGCCCGGAGGAGCCGCGGGTGCTGAGCTTCCGGAACTTACGCATCGACTCAGGACGGCGGGAGGTCTGGACGGACGACGAGGCGGTCGAGCTGACCACGCTGGAATTCGACCTCCTCTACGCGCTGGCGGCGTACCCCGGCCGCGTCCTGTCGCGTGAGCAGCTGCTCGAGCGCGTCTGGGGCGCGGACTACTTCGGCGACGACCGCGTGGTCGACGCGCACATCAAGAAGCTCCGGCACAAACTCAACGACGACGCCACGCAGCCGCGGTTCATCCACACCGTCCGGGGCATCGGCTACAAGTTCGGGGCGGAGCCGGTGTGACCGGGGTGCGCGCGCTGCGCCGGTTGGGGCCGAAGCTCTTCATCTCCTACCTGCTGATCGTCGTTGTGGGTTCGATCGTCCTCTGGACGACGGCGGAGGCCGTGGCCCCCGCCGCGTTCAGCCGGCACCTTGCGGTCATGGCGCGGGCCATGGGCCAGGCGCAGATGATGGGAGACCTCTTCGGGGCGTTCCTGCGGGCGATGAATACGGCCCTGGTTGTGGCCGCGACGGCCGCGTTCCTGGCTGCGGTGGCGGTGAGCATTTTCGTCACCAGGCGCATCGTGGCCCCCATCCAGGCGATGACGACGGCGAGCGCACGCATCGCTGACGGACGGTATGGGGAGCGAGTCCCGGTCGCATCTGATGACGAACTGGGCGAACTGGCGGGGCAGTTCAACCGCATGGCCTCGACGCTCGAACAGGTGGAGCGGATGCGCCGCGATCTGGTCGCCGACGTGGCCCACGAGTTGCGTACCCCGCTGGCGAGTATCGACGGCTACATGGAGGCCTTGATCGACGGCGTCGTCCCGGCTGAGCCCGCAACGTTTCACCGGGTCCGCCGCGAGGCCGCGCGCCTGCAACGGCTGGTGGCCGACCTTCAGGAACTCTCGCGCGTCGAAGCGGGTCAGCTCCCCATCCATCTGCGGCCTGTCGCGGTGCGCGACCTGGTGGACGCGGCGGTAGGCCGCCTGCGGCCGCAGTTCGACGACAAGGAGATAGTCCTGGAGACCGACGTGGCCCCCGGCCTCCCGCAGGTGCGCGCCGATCCCGATCGCGTCGGTCAAGTCCTGACGAATCTGCTGGGCAACGCGCTCCAGCACACACCGCAGGGCGGCCGCGTCACGATCCGGGCCCACCCGGCGCAGGGCATGATCGCGATTGCTGTCGCGGACAGCGGGGCGGGCATCGCCCCGGAGCATCTCCCGCATCTGTTCGACCGCTTCTATCGCGCCGACCGCTCGCGCGCCCGGAGCAGTGGGGGGAGCGGGATTGGGCTGACGATCACCCGCCACCTGGTTGAGGGTCACGGCGGTTCGATTCGGGCGGAGAGCGAAGGCCCCGGCCGGGGAGCTACCTTCACGTTCACGCTTCCTCCGGTTACGTAGTTCGGCGTTCACAGAACGTTCACGCAGCGGGCATCTGCCGTTCACGCACCCTCCGTACGCTTCAACGTGAGAAGCCGTTCCATGGGGGGATGAGAGATGGCGGCGCGGGTGCTGGTGAAGGCGCAAGAGACCTATGCCGACCCGGTGTTGGCGCGGGTGTTGTTCAGCACCACGCGCTTCGCGTGGGTGTGGGCGATCATCCGGGTATGGCTGGGCTATCAGTGGGTTGAGTCAGGTCTGGCGAAGCTCGGGAACCCGGCGTGGACGGGAACCGGGCTGGCCCTCAAGAGCTTCTGGGAACGCGCGGTACAGCTCCCGCCGCCCCCGGCACGGCCGCCGATCGCGTTTGACTGGTACCGCAGCTTCATCCAGTCCCTGCTGGACGCACAAGCCTACACCTGGTTTGCGAAGCTGGTGGCCTATGGAGAGCTGCTTACTGGCGCGGCGCTGATCCTGGGCGCGTTCGTAGGCGTCGTGGCCTTCTTCGGCGGGTTCATGAACTGGAACTTCATGATGGCCGGGACAGCCAGCACGAACCCCGTGTTGTTCACTACGGCCATCCTGTTGATCCTGGCGTGGAAGGTCGCTGGCCACTACGGTGTGGATCGGGTGCTCCTGCCCGCCATCGGCACTCCGTGGAGGCCGGGAAAAGCGTTCGTCGGGAGGCTCCAGGAGTCTACCTAGCGTCGTTGCACGCGGCAGCGACGTGCGCGGGGGCGCACCTGCGCCCTCGTTGTCTTCGCGAGGCGCACGACCTTTCATCTGGCGTTCACATCGACGGCATCCGCCGTTCATGCGGCGCTGATACCTTGAGAGCCAGATCAACGGAAAGGAGTGATCAGCGATGATGGGGGCATTCGGTATGGGCGGCGGAGGGACCCTATGGATCATCCTGCTGAGTGTGGCCATCTGGGCGATTGTCAGTGCCACGAACAGGACCGGAGCCCGCTTGGCGGCCGGTTCGGCGCGGGACGTCCTGGATGCGCGGCTGGCGCGCGGCGAGCTGTCGGTCGAGGAGTACAAGACGCTCCGCGAGACGCTGGGGTAGGGGGACGGCGCCATGGCGTTCGGCCTGATGTGGCTGTGGATGGTGGCGTTCTGGATCGGCGTGATGGTGCTGGCGGTCTGGGCGGCGGGACAGCTCTTCCCCCACGTCCCGTCGCCTCGCCTGCCCACCCCGCGGGAGATCCTCGACGCGCGCTTCGCCCGTGGCGAGCTGACGCGAGAGCGGTATCACGAACTGCGCAAGGAACTGACCTAGACCCAAGGAGGAGTGGCGATGCATGGCATGGTGGTGGTCGGTGTGCTGCTGATCCTACTGGCGGTGGCCGGATTCGGTGCCATGGGCGGGTGGGGCAGTGGTGGCCCCGGCTGGATGCCGCACATGGGATGGGGGCAGTGGGCACCCGCTGGATCGACGGCGGCCCCGATCGCAGGGGCGGATGGAGAGACCGTGTTGCTCGTGGACTTCGGCTTTCGCCCGGGCGAGATCCGCGTGCGCGCAGGAGAGCCGGTCAACCTGGAACTCGTCAACGACGGACGCATCTTGCACGACCTGACGATCCCCGCACGGGGGTTCCGCGCCGTCGTGGGGCCGGGCCAGCGGACGACGGCGGGGCTCAGCGGCGTCCCCGCGGGAGCGTACGAGTTCTACTGCAGCGTGCCGGGGCACCGCGAAGCCGGCATGGTGGGACGGCTGGTCGTGAGCCCGTAATTGTCTTGTCCGATTGATGCTTTCGCCCTAGTGTGAGTGGACCGGCAGCCCGTCGTGGGCGTGGCCCGCGATGCGATGATACTGCTCGCCGGATTCCCCCTCCGGATCGACGTGGATCGTCGCGCCCGCCAGATACTTGAGGTGGTGCAGCAGCTGATGGTGCAGTTCTTTGGCGATGCCGTGGCCGTCCGCGACCGACAGCTGGGGCGCGACCGTCACATTCACCTCCGCGTGCAGGCGGTGGCCGATCCATCGAGCGCGCACGTCGGTCACCTCCCCGATGCCGGGCACGTGCTGGGCCGCATGCCGGATCTCGTCGATGACCTCCGGGTCGATCCCGTCCAGCATGCGTGTAAACACTGCGCGGCCTGACTGCCACACGATGCGCAGGATGGCCAGGGTGATCCCGAGCCCCACGAGCGGGTCGGCCAGCGGATACCCGAGCCAGACGCCCGTGGCGCCGACCAGCACGGCCAGGCTGGTCCAGCCGTCCACCCGGGCATGGTAGCCGTCGGCGATCAGGGCCGCGCTGCCGATCTCCCTGCCCACCTTGATCCGGAACACGGCGACGGCCTCGTTGCCGATGAAGCCGACAATCGACGCGGCGGCGACCGCCCACAGGTACTCGACCGGCCGCGGATGGATGAGGCGGTCGATCGCTTCGTACCCTGCGACGGCGGCGCTGAACAGAATCGTGAGGACGATGATCACCCCGGCCAGATCCTCGGCCCGTCCGTAGCCGAAAGGGAACCGCCGCGTCGGCTTCAGGCGGGCCAGCGCGAACGCGATCCACAGCGGAATGGCGGTGGAGGCGTCGCCGAAGTTGTGGATAGTGTCGGCCAGCAGCGCCACGCTCCCCGATAGCCACACGATGACGACTTGCAGGAGCGCCGTCGCCATCAGCCCGAGGAAGGACCACTTGAGGGCCCAGATGCCGCGGCTCGTGGTCGCGATGGAGGGGTCAACCGTCCCGTGGGTGTGGCCGCCCCCATGATGGTGTGCGCCGTGCGTGTGGCGGTTATCGTGATGTGTGTGGTCCGGCACGTCAACGGCCTCCTCGAGGATCTGTTCCCACCGGATCTGTCCCTCATAGTAGCAGAGTTTTCCTCAGAGCTCCTCGCCTACACGGGTCAGGTCGTGGTGAGCAGCAGCGGCGTGCCCAATGGCCGGCGCCCTAGCCATCCTGAGGTTCCTTCTGGCACGTCGGGACCTGGCCTCACCACACGGCCGGGCCTTGCCGCCCGAACCATAGCGTCTTCATCTACAATGATGGCAACCGGACCTATGAACAGATCCCGGCACTGGTTGTCATCCATCCTGCTCGCCTTGGTCATGGCGGCCACGGGGATGGTCATTGGACTCCAGGCACGTACCGCCGTCGCTCTCCACCGCGATCTCCGCATCCTTCCAGCCCAGCTTGAGGAGCTCGCCTATCGGCTGCAGCATTGGGATCGGCCGCGAGAAAAGCTGGAAGCCACAGTCTACGACCTTCGGACCCGGCTCGCCGAATATGAGGTCGCGGCGAGTGAGCGCCAGACCCACCTCGCAGCGCTCAGCCGTCAGCTACAAACGTGGAGGGGCCTGGCCGGCTTGACCGGGGTAGGGGGGCCAGGTGTTATCGTACGTGGCGTTGTTACGGGCGTTCAGTTTCCCCGTTGGCATTCAGACGATAGACCGACTCATCATCCCGGCATACCGGGGAACGCTGCGGTTTGAATATGCGCGGCCGGCGGAAGAACGTCCGTGAGAGACGTAGAGGTGTCCTCCGAACGACGCACTTCCCAGGCGCTGCGGCCAGGTTCTGCACGAAGACGGACCCGAAGGGACGTGTGCGGGCTGCTGCGGTCTGCGTCGCCCTTCAATGTGTGCGTTACGATGAGGCAGAATCGCCGCCGGCGAACGGACGGCGTTAGAGAGGGCACGGCAGCATCGGCACCTTCCGGTTCTACTCCGCAGGCGGGGTCTGGGGAATTCAACGATGACGAACTGGACCGCCATGGCCGCGGACCCCTCCACGCACACGGACCCACCTCGTCCGCCAGCGCCCGGGCCATCGGGCGGGAGAGGATCTGCGCGGTACCTGCGTCGATTTCCACCCGGCGTAGATCGCGGCCCGACGTTCTTCGTGGCCCTGCTGCGTCGACTCGTGCGCTATGATTGGGAGTCGACGTGTACGAAGAGGCCTGAGTCTTCCAGGCAGCGTTGCGTCCGTGCTCGCGGCCACGCCGATGGTGGAGGATGCGCGTTTTGATGAGTGACCTCGGCGCCTTTGCGGTCCGCGCAGGTCTCGTCTGTGCACTGTACGCGATCGCTGCCGCGCTGGTCGGCGTCCGCCGGCACGACGAATCGTTCCTGAGTTCATCGAGGCGCGGCGTGCTCGCGGCGGCGGCGTTTCTCACGCTGGCGTCGGTCACGCTCGTCTGGAGTCTCGTCGCGGCGGACTTCTCGATCCGCTACGTGGCCCAGAACACCAGCCTCACCACGCCGTTCTTCTACCGCATCTCGGGGTTCTGGGGGAATATGGACGGGTCCCTCCTCCTGTGGGCGTGGATTCTCAGCGCCTACAGCGCGATCGCCGTCGTGACGAACCGGCGCCACAACGCCGTCCTGATGCCGTACGTGATCGCCGTGCTGATGGGCGTTCTGACGTTCTTCCTCGTGCTCCTGGCCACGGCGGCGGATCCCTTCACCCGGGTCCAGATTCCTCCTCCGGACGGCCGGGGGCTCAATCCTCTCCTCGAGGATCCGGGCATGTTCTTCCATCCGCCCACGCTCTACCTCGGCTACGTCGCCCTGACGGTGCCCTTTGCATTCGCGGTCGCGGCCCTCCTGACGGGCCATCTCAGCGCGGAGTGGATCGCCGGCACGCGCCGCTGGGCCCTCGTGGCATGGTACTTCATCGGACTCGGTCTGGTGCTCGGCGGGTGGTGGGCCTACCATGTGCTCGGGTGGGGCGGATACTGGGGTTGGGATCCGGTTGAAAACTCGGCGCTCATGCCGTGGCTCGTGATGACGGCCTATGTCCACTCCGTCATGGTCCAGCAGCGCCGGGGGATGCTGAAGGTATGGAATCTCGCCCTCATCATCCTGGCCTTCGGCCTGTCGATCTTCGGGACGTTTCTCACCCGGAGCGGCGTCGTCTCCAGCGTCCACGCGTTTGCCCGCTCGTCGATCGGTCCCGTGTTCACTGCGTTTCTGGGTGTCGCCATGCTGGGCGCGTTCGGGCTCCTGCTGGGCCGCATGGATCGGCTGCGTGAGACGCACTACCTCGAGTCGGCGCTGTCCCGCGAAGGCGCCATCCTGTTCAACAACGTGGCGCTGGTCGCCGCCGCTGCAGCGGTCTTCCTCGGGACCACGTTCCCGATGTTCACCGAGGCCATCCAGGGCGTCCGTATCCTGGTCGGGCCGCCGTACTTCAATCAGGTTTTCGTGCCCATCGCTCTGCTGGTACTCTTCCTCATGGGCGTCGGGACCTCCATTCCCTGGGTTGAGGAGAGGCTCCCCCGTTTGGGACGCCGCCTTGCCCTTGCCGCCACGGTGGCGGCTGCGGGCGGCGTGCTCCTGCTGGTCTTCGGCATCCGCAAGCCCGCGGCGCTGAGCGGTTTCATCCTAGCGATGTTTGTGGGCGCGGTCACGCTTGCCGAATTCGCCCGTAACGCGGGCAGCCGGCGGCGGCTGGGCGAGTCCCTCCCTCAGGCGGTTTACGCGCTGTTCCGCGTCAACCCGCAGCGGTACGGAGGCTACGTCGTCCACCTCGGCGTGCTTGTGATGGCCGTAGGGATCACGGCATCATCCGGCTTCTCCCGGCAGGTTGAGGCGAGTCTGGCGCGTGACGACCAGCTGCGGATCGGGAGGTATCAGATTACGCTGCAGCGCATCGCGCCCTACCGGGACAGCACCCGAATCGGCGTCGCCGTCCAGCTGGGCGTCGCCAACGCGGGGCACGCGCTCGGCGTTCTCGAGGCGGCCAAAGTCGTGCACATCTCGTCCCAGCAGCCCCTCAACCTGGTGGGCATCAGGTCGTCGCCGCGCGACGATCTCTACGTGATCCTGACCGACGTGGCACCCGGCCAGGTCCGGTTGCGGGTGGTGCTGACCCCGCTCGTGTTCTGGATCTGGACAGGGATGGGTGTCATCAGCCTGGGAACGCTCATCGCCGTGCTTCCCGAGTTTCGGCGACGGCCCGGCAGTGTACCAACAGCGGGAGGGCGGGGGTAGCGTGACGGAGGCCCTGGCGAGGGCGGGGTCGGCCGCGCGCGGCGCGCGCGATTGGGCTTCTTCATCGGGCTTGCGCTGATGATGTTCGCCGCCCTACATGCTCGTCGTGACAGTGCCCGAGGCGCCGGGACGTCGAAGGCGCGGGCGGGTGGTCCAGCTGAGCGTCTGCTTCATGCCCGATCCCCAAGACGGGGGCCGGTCCGCATGCGCATCAGCTTGACTGACTCAACCCCAGGCAACCCCCTCACAGCAGCGGCATCCTTGCCTGCGCTCCGGTCTGACACAGCAGAAGGCACGGGAAACCCAGGCATTGGCGGGAGCTTTCCCTGGCCTTTCAGGCCAGGGTAATTCCACGGATGTCGGCCCTGGACGGATCAGGTGTGACGCCAGCTACAGATACTGCAGCGGGTTGAGGGGACGGCCGTTTATGCGCACCTCAAAATGGAGGTTGGGCCCCGTGCAGCGCCCCGTGCAGCCAACGCGGGCGATCAGTTGCCCAGGGCGAACCGGCTCGCCGACGCGGACGAGCAGTGCCGAGGCATGGGCGTAGAGTGTTCTGACAGTCGGGCCGTGATCGATGATCACGACACGGCCGTATCCTCCATACCACCCGGCAAACGCCACGCGGCCGTTCTTCGCTGCGTAAATCGGCGCGCCCCGGGGGGCGGCGATGTCGATCCCGAGGTGTCGCCGCGAACGGCGCCAGCCGAAGCGGGAGCTAATCCATCCTCGAGCTGGCCACAGGAGTCCCCGCGCAATCCCCGACGCCCCCCGACTCGGTGCGGACTCGGCGACGCTTGTGCCGCGCGATGCCTGGGCAGGGATGACGAGTCGCTGACCCGGCCAGATGGGATCGGCGGTATCGAGGCGGTTGGCGGCGACAATCGCGTCGACGGATACTCCGTAGATCAGGCCGATCTCCCAGAGAGTCTGTCCGTCTCGGACCACGACAGCCGCTGGTCGCACCGTGCGGACGTGCTTCGGGGCCGACGAGGACGCCGTGTCCACTGGAATCGAGAGTTGCCGTCCGACCTGGATCTCATCCACGCGGCTCAGCCGGTTGACTTCGGCGATGGCCTCGATCGTTGTGCGATACGCGCGGGCGAGGTCCCACAGCGTGTTTCCGCCGCGGACGACGATCGTCACGCGATCGGCGGAGGCCGGCCGCGCCGAGCGCATGGAGGGAGGTGATGTCAGGGGGTCGGCAGGTTTGAGGGCGGCACCGATCGACGCAGCGCTCTTCGCGCCTGGTCTCTGAGCTACTTGGTTTAGGACCCGTTCCGCATACACCTGGCGGCGGGCCGACCGCAAAAACGGGAGATTGGCTGCCGACAAGGTGACGTTGCCTCCGACGTCCAGTCCGGAACGATTCCCGGCCAGACCCATGAGGACGAATAGGATCACCGCCAGCCGCAGCCCCGATCGCATCGCCGGCCTCGCCTGTACCACTCGAATTGAAATCCTGTTGTCCTAAAGGCTATTAAGGTTCGGTCTGCGTCTCACTCCTGCCCCAGGCCCTTGAGTCTTAGGCCCGCCGTTCACTCAGGAATTCCCGTGACGGCCTGCGCCTCTGAGCGAACCCGATTGCCGAATTCGTTCTGATGGTGCGGCGAGTCCTCCATGACCCTCTGCGCCGCCGGAAACCCTGCCGCGATGGGCAGACTGCCGGTCGTCACCGCCTAAACTCTCTTGACCCCCGCCAAAACCCCATGTATGATTTTAGCCGGCGCTAATTTAGACGGGGCTAATGTGAGCAGGCTGACGAGACGCAGCTTCCTGACGAAGAGTGCGGCTTGGATGGCGGGTGTGTTAGCCGCCGGGCGGGCGGCGGATCTGCCCGCTGCTGCTTCGGGCGCGGCCCATGCGAAGGACCAGCAGGCGGCGGCTCACGCCGGGAACATGACCCTCGGTGACGTAGACATCAAGCGCTTGCGCTTCGACCCCTCCCGCTACCTCACCCACTTCGACCGGGGCAAACCGACGAGACTCCCTGACGGGCGGACCCTTCGCGAGTACACCATCGTCGCCTCGGGGCGGGAGATCGAGATCGTGCCGGGAGTGTTCTTCCCGGCGTGGGTCTTCAACGGCACGGTGCCCGGACCGACGCTGCGGGCGACGGAGGGAGATCTCCTTCGCGTAACGCTCATCAACGCACACGACCATCCCCACACCCTGCACTTCCACGGCTTTCACACGGCGGAGATGGATGGGGTCCCGGGTATCGGCCGGGGCGACATCCTGCCCGGGGAGAGTTTCACGTACGAATTCGAGGCGTCCCCCTCCGGCCTGCACCTGTATCACTGCCACTCGCTGCCGCTCAAGCGGCACATCCACAAGGGGCTGTACGGTACGTTCATCATCGACCCGAAGCAGGGTCGCCCGCGGGCGCGTGAGCTGGTCATGATGATGAACGCCTTCGACACCAACTTCGACGGCGAGAACGAGGTCTACGCGGTCAATTCGGTCGCCTTCCACTACGCGAAACATCCGATCCGGGTGAAGCGCAACGAGCTGGTGCGGATCTACCTCGTGAACATCACGGAGTTCGATCCCATCAACTCCATCCACATCCACGGCAACTTCTTCCACGTCTACCGCACCGGGACCCAGCTACGCCCGACGGAGTTCACGGATACGATCATGCTGTGCCAGGCGGAGCGGGCCGTCCTGGAGTTGCGGTTCCCGTACGCAGGAAAGTTCATGTTCCACGCCCACCAGAGCGAGTTCACGGAGCTGGGGTGGATGGGGCTCTTCGAGGTGACAGAGGATGGCGCGGTCTAGGTGGCTGTGGGGGCTTCTCCCCCTCGTGCTGCTGGCGGTGCTGGTCGTCCTGCTCATGCGGGTCGGGCCGGTCGGGGTCTTCCAGGCGGCGTTCCCCCCGGTCGAGGAACTGACCATCGATCGGGTCGCGCTCTCCCCAGGCCGGTTTGTCATCTACGTCACCAACGGGGGCCCGCAGCCCGTCACGATTGCCCAGGTGCTCGTGGATGACGCCTACTGGCAGTTCGCGATCGAGCCGTCGGCCACCGTCGCCCGCCTGGGCAATGCCAGGATCACGCTTGAGTACCCATGGGTGGAAGGCGAGGCGCACGTCATCAAGCTGATCACCTCCACCGGCCTGACCTTTGAACATACGGTGGAGGTGGCCACGGAGACTCCGCGGGTGGACGCCCGCTATCTCGGGACGTTCACACTGCTCGGCGTCTACGTCGGCGTGCTGCCGGTGTTCCTCGGGCTGCTGTGGCTGCCGTTCGTGCGCAGTCTGGACCGGCGGTGGGTGGGGTTCTTCCTGAGTCTCACAGCCGGGTTGCTGCTCTTCCTCGGCGTGGATGCGCTCGATGAGGCCTTGCAAGTTGCGCGGGGGTTGCCCCCGGCCTATCAGGGCCTGTCGCTGGTGCTAACCGGGGTAGTCGGGACGGCGCTGCTGCTAATCTGGATCAGCCGCCGCACGGCTCGCGGCGACGAGGTGGCCCGGCGCTTCGCGCTGGCGTTGCTCGTCGCGCTCGGGATCGGCCTCCACAACCTCGGCGAGGGCCTGGCCATCGGCGCGGCCTACAGCCTGGGGAAGGTGGCGCTGGGGACGTTCCTGGTCATCGGGTTCACCATCCACAACACCACCGAAGGCTTGGCCATCGTCACGCCGATCGCGCACGATCGGCCGCGCCTGTCCACGCTGGTCATGTTGGGTCTGGTCGCCGGCGCCCCCACGATCCTGGGGGCCTGGATCGGCGGGATCTCGTACTCGCCCGTCCTGGCCGCCCTGTTCCTGGCGGTGGGCGCCGGAGCCATCTTCCAGGTGGTGTATGAGCTCGTGAAGATGATGGTCGTTGAGCGGGGCGCCGCCGCCTACAGCTATCAGCTCGCCGGGTTTGCGGTCGGGCTGCTCGTGATGTACCTGACCGGGTTATTCGTGGCGGCGTAGCCTCATGCTGACGCAGGCGATCGAAGACTACGTGAAGGCGATCTACAAGCTGCAGCGCGAGGGGCAGCCCGTCACGACGACCGCGATCGCCGCACGGATGGGGGTGGCCGCGCCATCGGCATCCAACATGATCAAGAAGCTTGCCCGTCTCAGGTTGGTCGAGCACACGCCCTACCACGGCGTCGTCCTCACTTCCGGCGGCGAGAAGATCGCCCTCGAGGTCATCCGCCACCACCGGCTGCTTGAGCTCTACCTCTCCCAGCACCTCGGCGTGGGCCTGGACCGGCTGCACGACGAGGCGGAGCGGCTGGAACATGTCCTCTCGGAAGATCTGGAGGAGAAGATCGCGGCCGCGCTGGGGGAGCCGACCAGAGATCCGCATGGTGATCCCATCCCGTCCCGGCAGGGCGCGGTCGACGACCGTCCGTACCCGCTGCTTGCCGAGCTGAAAGAGGGGGAGCACGGCGTCATCGCCCGCGTGAGCGATCAGGACCCCCGGGTGCTCCGTGATCTCGCCGGAGAGGGACTGCTGCCCGGCGCGAGGGTCCGTGTCGTTGACGTCGACGAGGATGGCACCGTGCGCCTGCAGGGTGACGCGGGCGAGCGAAAAGTCCCCCGGCGCCTTGCGGAAGCGGTATACGTCACCGCCCGCGGGGGATCGCGCCGCAGCTGAGCTCTCGCTTCAGCGGGAGCCCAAGAGCAGCAGCGTACCGCTCCCCAGGAACCACAGCCCCCACCCGAGGGCTATCCAATTGCGCCTGAAGAATGCGTGACGTCCTGCCAGTAGCCCGGCGAGCCCACCGGTTGCCGCCACTCCCGCCACGACCGCCAGCTGGTCTGTAACCCAGCCTACAAGGATGGCCGCGGCAGCCGCTTCTCCCACCTCGATCAAAGCCTGTGGATTCGACGGAGGCGACGGTCTTGCCGTTCGGCGGAGGCCCTCACGCAGCGCGTGAAACCCCGTTTCGAGGAGGACGAGTCCTGCAGCTAGCCTCGCCCCGGAGGGCGGGAGAAATGAGCGGACCTGGAAGAGCGCCACGATCGCCCCGCCCGCGATGCCCGCGGCGAGGACTATCCGGATAAGCGAGGTCCTCTCGCGCGGCGCCAACCCTGACGCTGCCCGGGCGGCGGCGAAACCAGCGGCGGCGACGGCTATCCACTCAGGGAGCATGCATCCGGCTGCGGCCTCCGCGTCGCGTTCCCTGCTGGCCCCCGGGAGCCCTGGGAGGACTGCCGTCGGCGGCCCCTCGCGAGGTTGTCGTCTCGGCCTGCGGTGCCTCTTGACGCCGCCACAGGACCGGCGCTATAGTTCTTGTTAGATATCTGAACACTTGTTCAAGTATGCCTCCGACCCAGGTCAAAGACAACCCGACTTCTGAGACGCGGCACGCGCACGTCGTCACACCCGGGCTCGTCCGCAGAGTGCGCAGCCGGATGAAGCCGGAGGAGACGATGGCCTTGCTGGCCGAGACCTTCCGCGTGCTCGGCGACCCCGGACGCGCCAGCATCCTCTTCGCCCTGCTGCAGGCCGAACTCTGCGTCTGCGACCTGGCCGAGGTCGTCGGCGCCTCCGAGTCGGCGGTGTCGCACCATCTTCGCATCCTCCGGTCGCTGCGCCTGGTCCGCGCCCGGCGCGACGGCCGGCAGGTGTACTACGCCCTGGCCGACGAGCACATCCGCACGCTCATCGCCGACGGCCTCGACCACGTCGAGGAGCTGATCTGACCTCATGGTCTCGACCACGCTCGACCTTCCGGTCATCCTCCCGCAGGACACCAGCGCCTGCGAGCGGTGTGTGACTGATCTCCGGCAGCGCCTGGCCGCAGTGCGCGGCGTCGAGTCCGTGGATGTGGACGCACGGCGCGGCCGGCTCACCGTGCGGCTGGACCCGGACACGACCACGCTGGCCCGCGTCGAAGACGCGGCGCGACGCGCCGGAGTGGCGATCACGCGGCAGTTCCGGCACGAGATGATCGAGCTCCAGGGGCTGGACTGCGCGGACTGCGTGTTGGTCATCGAGCACGCGCTGGGGCGGCTCCCCGGCGTGCTCTCCGTGGCGGTGAACTACGCGGCGTCGCGGATGTGGATCGAGTATGATCGCGAGCGGCTGAACCGGCAGGAGATCCTCCGCCGCGTTCAGGTACTCGGCTATCGCGTGCGGGAGGCGGCTCACCGGGGTGGGGAGCACCGGGCCGAGCTTGTCCTCTCGCTGGGCGCCGGCGGCCTCACCGGCGCGGGCGCCCTGGCCGGCGCTCTCGGCGCGCCGGCATGGACGGCGACGGGATTGTTTGCCCTCGGCTACGCCGCGGGCGGCTGGATCCCGCTGCAGGGGACCGTTCGAGCGCTGCGCCAGCGCCGGTTCGACATCGACGCCCTCATGGTGATCGCCGCCCTGGGAGCGGCCACGCTCAACCGGTGGGCCGAAGGCGCCGTGCTGCTGTTCCTCTTCTCGCTCGGCCACGCCCTCGAGCACCTGGCCATGGACCGGGCGCGCCATGCGCTGCGCGCGATCATGCGGTTGGCCCCTCGGGAGGCGGTGGTCCGGCGGAACGGGACCGAGGAAACTGTCGCGGCAGATCAGGTGCAGCCGGGCGACGTGGTCGTGGTCAAGCCGGGTGAGCGCATCCCCCTCGACGGAGAGGTGGCGCAGGGCCGGTCGACCGTGAACCAGGCTCCCATCACCGGGGAATCGATGCCGGTCCTCAAGGAACCCGGATCGGGCGTCTTCGCCGGGACCATCAACCAGGAGGGCGCTCTCGAGATCAGGGTGACGCGCGGAGCCCGGGAGACGACGCTCGCCCGGATCGCGACGCTGGTTCAGGAGGCCCAGGCGCAGAAATCCCCCACGCAGCGCTTCACCGAGCGGATCTCCCGGTACCTGGTGCCGGGCGTGCTGGCCGCTGCGGCGCTCGTCCTGGCCGTCCTGCCGCTGCTGGGGATGCCGTTTCGGGACGCCTTCTATCGCGCGATGACCCTGCTGGTGGCGGCTTCGCCCTGCGCCCTGGCTATCGCCACGCCGGCGGCCGTGCTTTCGGCGATCGGCCGCGCCGCCATGAGCGGCGTGCTCGTCAAAGGTGGGGGGCATCTGGAGGAGGCGGGCGCCGTCAGCGTGGTCGCTCTCGACAAGACCGGCACCGTCACGCTGGGGGAGCCCCGGGTAACGGACCTGTCGGCGTTCGGTGTCCCGGACGACGAGGTCCTGCGTCTCGCCGCGGCGGTCGAACGGCGATCCGAGCACCCTTTGGGACGCGCCATCGTTGAGGCCGCCCGGGCGCGGGGGACCGAGGCGCCGGAGGCGCGGGACGTGCAGGCCGTCGCGGGCAAGGGCATCACCGGGGTCGTGGACGGGGCGAGCGTCGCCGTGGGCACGACCGACCTGTTCGACGACCTGGGGATTTCCGTCCCCGCCGATGCTTCGCGTGCTGTGGCGGCCATGCAGGAGGCGGGACAGACCGCCGTGCTCGTCGCCAAGAATGGGAAGGCGATCGGCGCGGTCGCGCTGGCCGACGCTCCCCGGCCCGCGGCGCGAGCGGCCATGGACCGGCTCAGGCGCGCCGGGATCCGTCGCCTCGTGATGCTGACTGGTGATGCGCCGGGCGTCGCCCGCGCCGTCGGCGAGGGGCTGGGCATGGACGAGATCCATGCTCAGCTGCTCCCGGAGGAGAAGGTGCAGGTCGTCAGGACGCTGCTCGCCCGCGAAGGCAAAGTGGCGATGGTCGGTGACGGCGTCAACGACGGCCCCGCCCTGGCCGCGGCCAGCGTGGGGATCGCGATCGGCGCGAGCGCCACCGACGTCGCCCTCGAGACCGCCGACATCGCCCTAATGACGGCCAACCTCGATAAGCTGCCCTACGTGATCGCGCTCAGCCGGGCGGCGCGTCGCGTCATCCGCCAGAACTTGGCGCTCTCGCTGGGCGTCATCGCCCTCCTCGTGCTGACGACCGTTGCGGGCGTGATGACGTTGCCCATCGCCGTCTTCCTCCACGAGGGGAGCACCCTGCTGGTGGTCGCCAACGGTCTGCGGTTGCTGGCGTTCCGCGATCGGACCCCGGCATGAGCCCCCTCGCGAGTCGGGCGTCGCATGTGTTGCTGTTCTGGCGCCTTGCCTCGGTCGTGCTTGCCATGATCATCGCTCTGGCGGCAGCTGAGGCGGCCGCGCACGTCCATGGGATCTCCGATCCACATGCCGGCCACAGTGTGCGCGCCCCCTCCACGCTCGGTCAGATTCAGCCGGGATATGCGATTCTGCCCGATAAACAGCCCCACATCGTTGTCCGGGTTTCCCAAAGGTCACATTATCTCCGCCCGTTCGTCCGGCCACGGAACCCGGGCGACTCGTCCCCGCGCCTCGAGCGCGCTCCCCCTGGTGCTCCCGCGTCTTCCTGACCGCGAAGCCCTCTTCCATCCTGACGCGCCGGTCACGGCTTATCCGATCCGGCATGCAGTTTGTCCTGGCAGCGCGCGGCAGGGCGGGACGGATCTGTGGGAGGGTGTGAGCGTGAGCCGTTCGAGTCTTCGTCAGGAGCGGAGTGACCACAAACAGAGCGGGGAGTCCACCCTGCGGGAGGTGGTGGTCGCCATGATCATCCTGGTTCTGGCTTCCACCTCCGTGTTCATCGTGGCCAGTCGGCGGTCGCCCGAGCGCTTCGCGGCGCCCTTCCCGTCTAGATCGACGACCGAGGGACTACCGGTGAGAGGCCGGATGCTCGGCCGTCCCGACGCTCCCGTGGCCATTGTGGAGTACGGTGACTTCCAGTGCCCGGCCTGCCGGATGTCGGCGCAGACGATTCTGGCCGCATTAAAGGCCGAGTACATCAGGGTCGGGGTGGTGCGCTACCAGTACCAGCCGGTCGCTTTCCTGGGCCCAGCGAGTCTCCGCGCAGCCGAAGCCGCTCTGTGCGCGGAGGAGCAGGGGCAGTTCTGGCCGTATCACGACCAGCTTCGCGCGTTCCCGGCGGGCGAGAGCGGGGAGATCTTCAGCCCCGTCAGCCTCAAGCGCCTGGCCGTGGCGCTCGGATTGGACCGGCCTCGCTTCAACGCCTGCCTGGATCAGGGAAGACGACGCGAGGACGCGCTGAGGATGACCCAGGAGGCGCGGGCGCGCGGTGTGAGCCGGACGCCGACGTTTCTTATCAACGGGATGATGGTGGTCGGTGCGGTGTCGTACACTCAGATCAAGCAGGCGGTCGAACGGGCAAAGTAGCAGGAGACGTCCATGGACACGATGGGCTCGGGCACGGCCCGCCACCGGCGGCAACTTGCGGTCACCTTCGTCCTGACGTCCACCTACTTCTTTGTCGAGGTCGCCGGCGGGATCCTGACGAACAGCCTGGCGCTGCTGGCCGACGCCGCGCACATGCTGACTGACGTCGGCGGTCTGGGACTCGCCTTGTTCGCGTCCTGGATGGCGCAGCGCAAGGCTCCGCCGGCGAAGACCTACGGCTACTATCGCCTCGAGATCCTCGCCGCCCTGGCCAACGCGCTGGCGCTCTTCGCCATCTCAGGCTACATCCTCTACGAGGCGTACCGCCGGTTCTCCCGCCCGCCGGAGGTCGCCAGTCTGCCGATGCTACTGGTCGCGGCGGTCGGTCTCGGCGTCAACGCCTTCGGCATCTGGAATCTTCGCCGTGGCGCCCGGGAGAGTCTCAACCTGCAGGGAGCCTTTCTGGAGGTGGTGAGCGACGCCCTGGGGTCGTTGGGCGTCATCGCGGCCGGCTTGATCATGCTGGTCACGGGCTGGTACTATGCCGATCCCATCTTCAGCGTGGTGATCGGTCTGTTCGTGCTCCCCCGCACCTGGCGGCTGCTGGCGCAGGCGGTCGACGTCCTGCTGGAAGGCGCGCCAGCCCGCATCGACATGGCGGCGCTGCGCCGGGCCCTCCTCGAGGTGGAGGGGGTGGCCGGTGTGCACGACCTACACGTGTGGACCATCACCTCGGGCATCGAGGCGTTGACCGCGCACGTAGTGCTGACCGAAGGAACAGCGAGGGGCGATTCGAACGGGGTGCTGGCCAAACTGACCGCGCTTCTCAAGGAGCAGTTCGGGATCGACCACACGACGATCCAGCTGGAGACGGCCGCCGGAGACGGCAGGCACGTCACGTTCTGAGAGTCCATGGGAGACCCGAGTCGCATCCTGGTCGTGGATGATGAGGTCGAATTCGCCGACTTCCTGCGGCGGGGACTGATCCAGGAGGGCTACGACGTGACCGTGGCGCCATCCGCCGCCGATGGGTGGGACGTGGTGCTGGCCGCTCCCCCGGATGTGGTCATCCTGGACGTGATGCTGCCCGACATGGACGGCATGCTCCTCTGCCGCATGTTGCGTCGGGAGGGGCAGCGTATCCCGATCCTGATGCTCACGGCGCGCGATGCCATTCCCGATCGGGTGGCGGGTCTGGACGCGGGCGCCGACGACTACCTGCCCAAACCTTTTGCCTTCGAGGAGCTTCTGGCCAGGGTGCGGGCGCTCCTGCGCCGCTCCGGCCGCGACGGAACGGGGGTGCTGACCTTCGCCGATCTCAGCCTCGACCTCGCGTTGCGCGAAGCCCGCCGCGGCGACCGGTGCATCCGACTGACCCAAAAGGAGCATGAGCTACTGGAGCAGTTCCTTCTCCATCCCCGTCAGGTCCTGACGCGCGACGTTCTTGTTGCCCGGATCTGGAGCCCTGACACCGAGGCGGAGTCGAACGTGCTGGAGGTCTACGTGCGGCGGCTCCGCCGTAAGCTGGGCGAACCGGAGCTGATTCGGACGGTGCATGGCATCGGTTACGCGCTCCAGGACGGTGCAGGAGCCTGACGATGTCCCTGCGCGGGCGGCTGACGCTGTGGCAGATCATCCTGGCGGTCGGCGTTCTCCTGGGGTTTGCCTTCGTCTCGTACCGCCTCCTGACGAAAGGGCTGGGGTACGAGGTGGATCAGACGCTGCGGGAACGGGCCACGCACGTCTCGGACGCCCTGCGGATGACACCCAACCTGGGGCTTGAGGAAGTGCTGGCCCCGACGGACGAGTTCGCCTCGCCGGGTATTTACGTGCAGGTCCTCGCGCCGGATGGGCAGGTCGCCGCCCACTCGTCCAACCTGGGCCAGCAGCGGCTGCAGATCCCCACCTCCGTCCTGGAGCGAGTCCTGTCCGGTCGGGCGTTCTATGCGACCGACGCCGTGGAAGGGCAGCCCGTGCGCCTCTACTACCAGCCCGTTGTCCGCAGCGGAGCGGTGGTCGGTGCGGTACAGGTGGGGCAATCCCTCACGGGGCAGCAGGCGACCCTGCGCCGGCTCCAGACCATCTATCTCATCGGCATCCTCGGCGCGCTGGTGGTGGGAGGGACGGCGAGCTGGGTGCTGAGCGGCGTGGGCCTGCGCCCGGTGGCGCAGGTGGCCCGGACGGCCTATCGCGTGGCCCAGTCCGGGGACCTGAAGGAACGCCTGACCTTCCCGGAACGTCAGGACGAGATCGGCCGCCTGTCCACCTCTTTCAACCGGATGCTCGAGCGGCTGGAAGCGACGTTTGAAGCTCAGCGCCGCTTCGTCGCTGATACCGCGCACGAGCTGCGCACGCCCCTGGCCACGATCCTGGGCAATGTGGACCTGCAGCTACGGTATGGGCAGGCGGGGAGCAATGGCGACACGGTCCTGATGACCATCCGGAGAGAGGCCGAGCGCACGTCGCGCCTGGTGGCCGGGCTGCTGCTGCTGGCGCAGGCCGACGCCGGCCAGAAGCTGGAGCTCAGGCCTGTGGAGCTCGATGAGGTCCTGCTCGAGACGTACGAGGAAGCGCGGGGGGTCTCCGGATCTATCCATGTCGCGCTGGGGGCGTGCGACGCTGCGACCGTTCTGGGCGACCGGGACCGGCTCAAGCAGATGTTGCTGAACGTGATTGATAATGCGATCAAACACACCCAACCGGGCGGGCGCGTGACGTTGTCTCTGACCTGTGAGGGGGGGAGCGCCGCTGTGGAGGTGATCGATACGGGAGAAGGCATCCCCGCCGATGACCTCCCCAGGATCTTCGAGCGTTTCTATCGCGTGAAGAATTCTCTGCTGGAGAAGAAGCACGGCGCGGGACTGGGACTGGCCATCGTCCGGTGGATCGTCGAGGCCCACGGTGGTCGGATCATTGTGGACAGCGCTGTGGGGAAGGGTACCACGTTCACCATCTGGCTGCCGGTCCAGCCGCCCGTGCCCGACAAGCGGCCCGCCTGATCCTCCCCTCGGCCCCCGCCCGCTGTTCAGTTTTTGTTCATCTTCCAGATGGATACTCCTGGAGGGAGCACCCCGCTTCGGAGCGGGATGGGGAGGCACCGTGCGCGGGCTGGGAGAGGCATGAGCCGCAAAGAGAAGACGATCGTCGTCACCATCGTCGCCAACCTGATGCTGGTGGGCCTGAAGTACGGGCTGGCCGCCGTGTCCGGTAGTTTGGCCCTGCGGGCCGGCGCCTGGCACTCCGTGGGCGATGTCTTCGTTTCGCTCTTCGTCCTGGGCGGTCTCTTCGCCAGCCGGTGGGAAGCCGGGCGGCGGGGGCGGCAGGTCAGCGTGATCGAGAATGCCGTCGCGCTGGTCGTCGGCGGGTTCATCTTCTACGTCGCGTACGGCATCTTCCGGGAGGTCGTCTCGGGGGGTGAGGCCGCCGACCTGCGGAACCTCTGGCCGGTCACGGCCGCCGCCTTGCTGACGATCGCCATCACCTATTTCACCGCCCGCTATAAAGAGTATGTCGGGCGGGCCACGGGCTCACCCAGCCTGATCGCCAGCGCGTACCACTCGCGCATGGATCTCTATGCCTCCGTCCTGGTCGTCACGGGGCTGGCGGCCTCTGCCCTGGGTCTGGAGGCGCTGGACCGGGTGGCCGCCGTTGTTGTCGTCGTCTTCATCTTGCTGGCCGGCTGGGAGATCGCGACCTCGGCCCTCCACGCCCTCCTCAGCGGTGGCGTCCTCCATCTGGAGGAAGACGACCTCGCGCACATCCGCCAACGTGGCTGGCGCCTCGCCAGGATGATCGGCGCGGCGCTCGCCGTCTTCACGCTGTCGTCGGGATTGTACGCCGTTCAGCCGGGGTGGCAGGGCGTCGTCCGCCGCTTCGGGCGGGTCGTGGCCCAGGTGGGCCCGGGGCTGCACTATCGCATTCCAATGGTTGATCGGCTGAACCGGGTGGACATGCAGCTCCGGCAGGTTGAGACCGGGAACGCGCTGATGCTGACGGGCGATACGAACCTCATCCAGGTGCGCCTGAACCTCCACTACACGGTGACAGACCCTGTCGCCTACCTCTTCAGCGCGCGGAAGGTCGAGGACCTGGTGGCACAGGAAGCCGAAGCCGCCATCCGGCAGGCCGTGGCTGTACGAAGCGTGGATGACCTACTCTCCGCAGGCCGGGCCGCCATCCTCGCTCAGGCCCTGGCCCAGACGCAGGCTCTGCTCGACGCGCATACCGTGGGCGTCCGCCTGGCCAGCCTGCAGTTGCTGGACGTCACCCCTCCACCCGACGTGGCGGCGTCCTTCCGGGACGTCGCCAGCGCCCGGGAGGACCGGAACACTTACATCAACGAAGCGGAGGCCTACCGCAACGAGGTCGTGCCGACCGCCAGAGGCGAAGCGGCCAGGATCGTGCAGGCGGCGCGCGCCGAAGCGCAGCGCAAGGTGGACGTCGCCCGCGGCGAGGCCGACCGATTCCTCAGGCAGCTGGCCGCCTATCGGACGGCCCCCGGTGTGACCCGTACACGCCTTTATCTCGAGACGCTGGAGCGGGTGCTGCCGGCGGTCAGCAAATTCATCCTCGATCCCAGCGTGCGGATCGAGACGACCGACCTGTGGTTCGGCAACGGCGCCCCTCCCCCTGGAGGGGGCGGCCGGTGAGGGAGAGGAGTGCACATATGTCCAGAGGGAGAAGAATCCTGAAGTCCGGTCGGTATCTCACCATCGGCGTGCTCGTGGTGATCTTCGTCGTGGCCAACCTGATGCTGTTCCAGGTGGACGCCACGGAGTACGCGATCGTCACGCAGTTCGGGCAGCCCGTGCGGGCCATCCTGGAGCCCGGCCTCTACGGGAAGCTGCCCGATCCCGTGCAGAGCGTGATCCGGCTCGACCGCCGCCTGCAGGTCCGCAATCTCGACCAGACCGAGTTCCTGACCCGGGACAAGAAGAACATCCTGGTGGAGGCGTACGCCACCTGGCAGATCAAGGACCCGGTCAGGTTCTTCACGAGTGTACGCGACGCGGCCGGCGCCGGGACGCGGCTCGCCGATATGCTGACATCGGAGCTCGGCGTGGCGCTCGGCCGGTATGAGCTGGGCAACCTGGTCACCACCACTCCGGAGGCGATGCAGCTCCCCGCCATGACCGCTCAGGTCACCGCCCGGGTCGATGCGCGCACAGCGGCCTATGGCTTCTCCGTGACCGACGTGCGCCTCAAGGCGCTGAATTTCCCGGAGGCCAACCGCCAGAGTGTCTTCCAGCGCATGAAGGCCGAGCGGGAGCGGATCGCCCGGGGGTTCCGGTCGGAGGGAACGGAGGAAGCGACCAAGGTCCGGGCGGCGGCTGACGCGGAGCGCACGACCATCCTGTCCGCCGCGCAGCGGGAGGCGGAGCGGATCCGCGGTCAGGGCCAAGCCGAGGCCATCCGCCTCTATGCCGCGGCCTTCGGGCAGGACCCCGAATTCTACCAGTTCCTCCGCACGATCCAGTCGTACGACAAGATCATCACGAAAGGCACGACGCTCATCCTGCCGGCCGACTCCGAGCTCCTCAAGTATTTGAACCAGACTGGGAGCGTCCAGCAGGGACGTCCGCGGAGCCGATGAGCGAGGAACGCCGTCCGCCTAGGCTTCACTTCGCGCGCGCCCTCGTGCGTGCCCGCGGCTTGATTGAACGGGTCCGACGTTCGATTCCGCAGTCCCCCGCGGGGGAATCGGGTCGTTTCCTGGACGATGTGCGCGCGGCCTTCGGCCGGATGCATCCCCGCCGCCTGGGGGCGGCCCTGGCTGGACTGGCGTTGCTCGCCTATCTCCTCTCCGGTATCTACACCGTCCGTCCCGGCGAGGTGGCCGTCGTTCAGCGATTCGGCCGGGTCGTCGCGCCGGGCGTGGCGGAAGGGCTGCACTATCGCCTCCCGTGGCCTCTGGAGCAGGAGACTATCGTTAACGTCGCCGAGGTGCGGCGGGAGAGCGTCGGCCTGGCGCAGGCGGAGCCCGAGCACCCGCTCCACCTGGAAGGCCCGGGCAAGCTTCAAGTCTTGAGTGGCGACACGAACATCATCGATTATGAGGCCATCGTCCAGTATCGGGTCAGCGATCCGGCGGCCTACCTGTTCAACGTCGATTATCCCTCCTACCAAGTCGTCCGCGATGCGGTGCGCGCGGCCGTCACGCGGGTGAGCGTCGGCACGGGCGTCGACGCGATCCTGACCACCGAGCGGCAGTCGCTCCAGAACGCTATCCGCCAGGAGGTGCAGCGGGTGGTCGATGCCTATCAGGCCGGCCTGGCCATCGTGAGCGTCAACCTGCAGAAGGCCTATCCGCCAGATGAGGTGGCCGAGGCCTTCCGGGATGTGTCCAGCGCTCGAGAGGACAGGTCCCGGGCGATCAACGAGGCCGAAGGATACCGCAACAGCGTCGTCCCCGAAGCCCGCGGTCAGGCCAACCGCATGCTGGCGGAGGCACGCAGTTATGCCCAGGCGCAGGTGGATCAGGCGATCGGCGCCGCGCAGGCATTCAACGCCATCCTGGCCCAGTACCGCGTCAACAGCAGGATCTACGGGGAGGGCGTCACGCGCTTCCGGCTGTACCTCGAGACGATGGAGAAGATCCTGCCCCGCGTCCAGATCTACGTCGTCAAGCGAGGGGAGCGCGTCAACCTGCGGCTGCTCAACGGCACCCCGCTCACGACCTTTCCCCCGTCGGACGAGGGGAGGTGACCGGTGGCCGAGGGCTGGAGGCAGGTCTGGGACGACATCCGCCGGTCGATGCGCCGCAAAGGTGCCGTGGAGGGCGAGGAGCGTCGAGACATGGCGGTCCCGCCGGATGCCGGTGCACTGTCCGTCGGTACATCACCCGAGCCAGAGCCAGCCTCCGTCCCCCGGCCCGAAGCCGAGGCAGGCCCCTGGACGGTTCAGTCTGAGCCGGAACCTCCTGCCGCCCCGCCTCCTCCCCGACGCGTGCGGCTTTACCGTTGGATGCCGGTCGCTCTTGCTGCCGCCGTCATCGGAGGATTCGCCGTCTACCTCCTGCTCCCGGACCCCGTAGGGATGACGGGACGCCGCCCGCCGGCTCCCAACGTCGTCGCGACCTTCCGCGGGGGACGCATTACCGTTGAAGATGTCCGCCGACACCTGGCTGAACTGGTGCCGGATCAAGACACCCGGCGCGGCTTCCAGGGGATCGAGGACTATCAGGGGCTCGTCGAGGAGATGATTGCAGACGAGCTGGTGCGGCGCTGGGCGTCGGGCCGCAATGCCGAGCGGGACAAGAACTTCCAGCATGTGATGAAGCACATCACGGAAGAGATCAACCTCGACGAGCTGCATGCCCAGATGCACCAGGGACCGATGGGCGTGACTGAAGCCGACGTCCAGGCCTACTACGACGCCAACCGCCCGCGCTTCGGCGACCAGACCCTCGAACAGGTCCGGGGGCAGATCCGGGCGACGCTCCAGCAGCAGCGGGAGAGTGGATTCGCCCAGGAGTACCTCGCCCGCCTGAAGGAGACGGCAACGGTCACTCGCGACTTTGCCCTGCTGGCGCCTCCGGAGCCGGAGGGACGGGAGCTCGAGGCGTACTACGAGGCCAATCGCACCCGATACGTTCTCCCCGCACAGGCCGTCGTGGATGAGATCCGGCTCAACATCGGCCAGGCCGAAGGTGCGGCCGGGGAGAAGGCGGCGAGGGCGTTGACGAGACTCCGGGCCGGCGAGGACTTCGCCTCCGTCGCCCGCGACCTGTCGGAAGCGCCGTTGCCGCCTGAGGGCACGACGGTCCGGAAAGGGGAGCGCGACCCGGCGTACGACGCGGCGGTCCTTGCGCTGCAGCCCGGGGAGACCAGCGGCGTCATCCGAGCCGGGGACGCCTTCTACGTCGTACGGCTGCGGGCGCTCCGGCCGGAGCGGCAGCAGCGCCTCGACGAGGTGCGCGATCAGGTGCGCCGGGCGGTGAGAGTCCAGAAAGAGGCGAGGTGGTTCGCGGAGAATGCCGATCGGACCCTCTTTACCATCCGCGGCAGGCGCTACACACTGGGAGAGTTCTGGACGGAATATCAGGAGCTTCCGGAAGCCTTCCTGGCCCGATATCAGGGTGTCGAGGGCCGGCGGGCGCTGGCGGAGCGGCTGATCGAGAGGCTCCTGCTGCTCCAGGACAGTTACGACCGCCTGCTGGACGCCAAGAACACGCAGCAGGTTGAAGAGACCCGCCTCAGCGTGCTGGCCCAGATGCTCGAACAGGAGGAGGTGGATGAGAAGATCGCGGTGAGCGACCAGGAGCTGGCGGCGTACTATCAAGAGCACAAGAAGGAGTTGACAGAGCCACCGCAGGTAAGGATCCGGTACATCATGATCCGTCTTGGAGCACCCGGGCGCGACCGGGTGCGCGCCTGGGCCAAAGCCGACGAGGCCTATAAGCAACTGGTGCCGGGGGTCCTCCAGAAGGGCCGTGACTTTGCCGAGGTCGCCCGCCGGTACTCCGAGGATCAGGCGACGGCCGCCAGAGGAGGGGAACTGAGCGGGTGGATCCGGGAGGGACCGGACCTGCTCGCCGAGCTGGCGGAGCACCCGTTCCACGAGCAGACGCTTGGCCTGCGGACCGGAGAGATCAGCCGGCCCTTCGAGTACGGCGGCGCCATCTACATCGTGCAGGTCCGTGAGCGAAAGGAGGCGCGCCCGCTGACCTTCGAGGAGACCAAGGAGCTCCTGCGGGAAGAGCTGAGGCAGAAGAAGCACGATGAGCTTCGGGCCCAGCTGTCCAGGAAGCTGCTGAACGAGGCCAGAGTCGTCATCTACGGCCAGACGCTGCGGCAGCTGGCCCGGGAAGCGGGCCAGGCCGACCGACGTTGAGCAGGGCGGAGCGATGGACTGGGCGCTGGAAGGACTGATGGCGCTGCGCGCGATCCTCGCCGCGCTGGCCGGCGGGCTGATCGGTTGGGAGCGTGAGCGCCACGGCCGTGAGGCGGGGATTCGCACGTACGCCGCGGTTTCGCTGGGGGCCGCCGTCTTCGGATTGATCTCGTCCCATGTGGTGGGGAGCCCCGACCCCATGCGGGTGGCGGCGCAGGTGGTCTCGGGCGTCGGGTTCCTGGGCGCCGGCGTCATCCTGCGCGAACAGGGGCGGATCAGCGGCCTCACGACCGCGGCCACGATCTGGGCAACCGCCTCGATCGGCCTGGCGATCGCCTACGGGATGTACGTCCTCGGGCTGCTGACGGCCCTGATCATCGTCGGACTGCTCCTCGCGCACCACCTGCCGGGCTGGCACCGGATCGGCCCCAATCATGCCCATCACCAGCAGCGCGAGGCAGGCGGGTCCGGACGGGGAGGTGGGCATGGATAGCCGGGAGCAGAGCCTGCGCGGCGGATCGAGCCTCGCCGCGCGCATCGACGAGGCCCTCATCTCGCTCATGCGCCTGCACGGGGCGCGTATCCTGCGCCTGGCGCTCGGGGTCGTGTTCGTCTGGTTCGGCGCGCTCAAGATCATGGGCCGGAGCCCGGTGGCCGATCTGGTCGCGGCGACCGTCTACTGGGTCTCCCCCACGTGGTTCGTCCCATTGCTCGGGTGGTGGGAGGTGGTGGTGGGGCTGGGCCTGCTGGCCGGGATTGCCCTCCGGCTGACGCTCCTCCTGTTCTGGCTGCAGCTGGCGGGCACGTTTCTGGTCCTCGTGCTGCGGCCCGACCTGGCCTTCCAGTCCGGCAACCCGCTGCTGCTCACCGTCGCGGGGGAATTCGTCGTCAAGAATCTCGTGCTGATCGCCGCGGGACTCGTGATCGGGAGCACGGTACGAAGAGAGAAGTGAGGCACGCTGGCGGCGGCCGCTCACTCCGAAGGCGGAGCGAGCCGTGCCCGCAGGCACCATGGTCGGCGTAGAGAATACGGCAGGAAACCATCCTTGCGGAGGAGCGTTGCGAAGGATGTCCTCATCACGCCTCGTGCGGGTGACAGGTTTGTGGGTGAGCGTACTCCTGCTAAGCTTCAGCGCCACCGCGGTGGGCGGCCCGCCCCCATTTCCGGTGATGGGCAAGGCGGCGCCAGACTTTGTCCTGACGAATCAACGTGGTGCGAGGGTGCAGCTGGGCCAGTTCCGGGGCAAGATCGTCCTCCTCAACTTCATCTATACGAACTGCGACGATGTCTGCCCGATCGTCACCGCCGCTCTGGCGCGCGTGCAGCGCGAGCTCGTCCAGCGTCGATGGTGGGCGACCGACGTGGTTTTCGTGTCGGTCACGACCGACCCGGCGAGGGACAGCCCGGCTGTTCTCGCAAAGTTTGCGACCCGTTATCGCGCCGATCCGAACGGATGGCACTTCCTGACGGGCGCTCCGGCGGCTGTCCGGCAGGTGCTGAAGGCCTATGGCATCCAGGTGCAGCCGAAGGGTAAGGGGCTGCAGGACCATTACCTGCCGACCTTCGTGATCCACCGCGACGGGGTGGTCCTCGGCACGTACGGGGTGAACCTGACGCCTGAAGATGTGCTCAGCGATCTTCAACAACTCCGGTAGAAGCCCGATGGACCGGGGAATCCTTGTGATCCGGCCGGCACGCGGGAACGGGTTGAGGTCCGCCGTCCGCCTCCTGACCTGGCTGCTCGCCACCGCCATCCTCGCCGTCGTGGCGCTCGAAGCGCACGCCCACATTCACGGCATCTCAGACCCGGATGCCGCACACACCCAGCACTCCGTTTCAGCACTGGCCCAGGTTCAGCAAGGTTTCACCCTTTCTCCGATCACGCCACATTCGCCCCGCCTTGGGACGTCCTTTGGCCGTCTGATTCCTCGGATTCTCGCATGCCCTCCACCAGTCGCAGGTCCTCCAGACCGTGAGCGTGCCCCTCCGTTCCGCATCGACAGCGTCCCTCTCGATCCTCCGACTCGTAGGCCGCAGGCCGCCTGAGCGACGCCCTCCTCGGGCCGACTCCGGCTCCCCCGCACGGCGGGGGGATCCTTTCCCCGGACGGGTGGTGGAGTCCTCGGAGCGGTGGGACGGCGGCCACGGCTGAGCAAGATGGATGTTGGACACCAGGCCGAGGACGGTGAGCACGTGAGCAAACTCTCCAGGCAGCAGCGGCGGGCGGCGCGGGAGCGCCGACGAGATCGCCAGCAGGGGTGGATCTGGATCGCAGCCGTCGGCGCAGTGATTATCCTGGGAGCCCTCGCGCTGTTGGCGGGGCGAGGCGGCCGGGCCGCACGCACCCCCGGAGGGACGCAGACGTTTCAAGTGGGCTCGCGGTTCCACACCCAGGGGCGTGTCGCCTACCCTCAGACCCCTCCCGTCGGCGGAGACCACGCGCCCATCTGGCAGAACTGCGGATTCTACGGTGCCCCCGTACAGCCAGAGACGGCCGTGCATTCGCTGGAGCATGGGGCGGTGTGGATCACCCACCGCCCGGACCTTCCCGCTGCCCAGGTCAGCCACCTGCGGGACCTCGCCAGGAGCCAGACATTCGTCCTGGTCAGCCCATTCCCGGACCTCCCGTCGCCGGTCGTAGCTTCAGCATGGGGCGTCCAGCTGCGGCTACAGGCTCCTGACGATTATCGGTTGCAGGAATTCGTGCGTGCCTTCCGGCTGGGCCCGCAGACGCCCGAACCTGGAGCTCCCTGCTCAGGCGGAGTCGGGGAACCACGATGAATCGCCTCATCAGCGATCCAGTCCGAGTTGCGAGCAGCACCGCCTCGCCACCACGCCGCGCCTGGCGGGTGGGCGCGTTCGGGGGACTGCTCGTTGCCGCCGTCCTGGCGGGGTGGAGCGCCGGGCGGTGGTCGGCGCGTTCGCCAGCGGACGATTCGGTCGAGGCCGGATTCGCGCGAGACATGGCCGTCCATCACGCGCAGGCCGTGGAGATGGCGATGATGATCCTGCCCCGAACGCGGGATCCGGAACTGCGGGCGCTCGCCACCGACATCGCCCTTACGCAGCAGGCGCAGATCGGGCAGCTGCAGGGCTGGCTCGACGCATGGGGGTTGCCGCAGACGGGGCGCACGGCAGCCATGACGTGGATGGGGCATCCGGCACAGGGGCTGATGCCAGGGATGGCGTTACCTGACGAGATCGCACGCCTGCGCCGCGCGTCCGTCCCCGAGGCCGAGCGGCAGTTCTTGACCCTGATGATCCGCCATCATGAAGGCGGAATTGCCATGGCCCGGGCCGCCGTGGAGCGGAGCCGGCGGCCTGAGGTCGTCCGCCTGGCCAGCGCGATGGTTCAGGCTCAAGCGGTGGAGATCACCGCGATGCGCGCACTGCTGACGAGGAGGGTCCCATGAAGCAGATTGGCCTTGCGGCCGTCGTCGTTGCAATGCTCTGCGGCGCGGTCCTCATCGACGAGGCGGCCGCGCACGCCAGGCTGGTACGTGCTGATCCCGCTCGGGGCAGCACCCTCGCCACGCCCCCCACGGTCGTCCGGCTGTGGTTTCAGCTCGGGGGCGAGGAACTGGACCCCCGGCGGAGCGTAGTCAGCGTCTGGGACGTACGGGGCAGGCGCGTAGACGACGGGAAGGGCGGGGTCGACCTGGACGATCTGGACCGGACGTCCATGATCGCGCGTCTCAAGCCTATCGGCCCGGGAAGCTACACCGTGCGCTGGAGAGCCGTCTCCTCGCCTGATGGGAGCGTCGCACAGGGGAGCTTCCGGTTCACCGTGGTGAGGCGGTGAGGCATATCCGCCTTCGAAAAGGTGTGCGTGGACTCGCGCGCTTCCTGCTGCTGCTCGCCGCGATGACCGGTCTCGGGCTCACCGCGGCGAGCCCTGCCGAAGCCCACGGTATCGTGCAGCGCACAGAGCCCGCGGCGAACGCCTCGCTCCGCAGCGCTCCGGCCCAGGTCGTCCTGTACCTCAGTGAGCCGGCCGACCCCGCGCTCTCCTCCTCGGAGGTCGTCGACCGGGAGGGCAAGCGGGTATCCACGAGGTCTTCGGTGTCGCCTGACGGCCGCGAGTTGCGGGTCGAGCTTCCGGCCATCCCGCAGGGGGTGTACACCGTGAAGTGGCGGGCCCTGTGGCCGGCCGACGGCCATACCACCAGGGGGTTCTTCCTGTTCGCGGTCGGGGAGGAGGCGCCCGCCGGTCCATCGGCCCAGGGACAGGGTCCGGGCAGGCTCCAGCTCTCGCTGCGCTGGTTGGGCTACCTCGCCGCTCTCCTGCTATCGGGCATCGCCCTGTTCCGTGTGCTCGTTCTTCGCCCGGCGCTCGAGGCGCTAGATTCCGCCGGGGGAGTCGATGTGGAAGCGGCGGCTGACAGCCGCCTGCGCGCGCTTTCCCTGGCCGCCGGGGTCGTGCTCGCGATTGGAGCCACAGGCGAGTTCCTGCTGCAGGCGGCGCAACTGCTGGGTGCGTCTGTTGTGCAGGCCGTGACAAGCGGTCTGATCTGGACGCTGCTGGGCGGCACCCGGGCGGGGTGGGGACTGCTCGTCCGCCTCTTCTGTGCGTTCCTCCTGTTGCTGCCGTCATCTCCTTCGGGGCGGATCATCCGGGTCGGCGGCCTAGTCTGGCTCGTCATCGTCGGTGGAATCACCGTGCTGTTCAGCGGGCCGGGCGCGTTGGCCGGCAGCACCCATGTCGTGCTGATCGCGATGGCGGCCACCGTCTACGGGGTGGCCGGCATCCTCATGGCGCGCATCATCCCGGATATCTCGGACCTCCGGTCACGTGTGCCCCAGGCGCGCTGGGCTCCGCCCGTGGCCGCCGCGTTCCTTCTGGGCGGTATCACCATGACGGCTCATGCGTCCGGCGAAGGGGTTGTCCCGGCGGTGCTCGATTGGCTGCACCTCATCGCCGCCGCCGCGTGGATCGGCGGCCTGGCCGCCCTCCTGGCCGTGCTCGCACCCGCAGCATCATCGGACCGAACGGCGCTGTTCGGTCCGTTAGTGTATCGCTTCTCCCCCCTGGCGGGAAGCGCGCTCGCCGTGCTCATCGTCACGGGTCTGATCAATACCTGGCAGTTCGTGCCGGACCTGCGGGCGTTCGTCACGACCGCATACGGGCGCCTGCTGCTGGCGAAACTCGTGCTCGTGCTGCCGCTCGCGGCGCTCGGCGCGGTCAACTACTTTGTTCTGCGTCCCCGGTTGCGGTCCGGCGCAAACGCTGGTCTGGTCCTCCGTCGCCTGGTGGCCGCGGCGACGGGAGAAGTGGGACTGGGCGTCGTCATCCTGCTCATCGTCGCGGTGCTCACCGTCACGCCGACGTCCCGTGTCGTCGGGCAGGCGCCGCCCGAGCCCCCCTTAACCCTTGCCGGTTTCGCGGGGGAGTGGGCTGTGGAACTGACGATCGTTCCGGCCCGTCCTGGAGTGAACCGCTTCGCCGTCCGTGTGACAGATGAGACCGGCCAGCCGCTCGCCGGCGACGCGCGCATCCTGCTGCGGGCGACAAAGCTCGACGACGACTTCGACCCGGTCACGGTCCGCGTGGCTGCGGACAGCGAGGGGGTCTACGGCGCTGAGGATGCGGTGCTGGGCCTGCCCGGCTGGTGGCAACTGGACGTCGTCGTCCGCCTGCGCGGGCGGCTGGATGAGGCCGCGACGTTTCCGTTCTACCTCGCAGGCGCCCCGAGCCCGCCGCTCGACGCGGCGGCGGTGCGCCTGCTTCAGCGTGCCGATGCTGCGATGCGCGACGTCAGCTCCTGGGGGCAGGTGGAGCTGCTCACCGACGGGAGGGGCAACGCCGTCGTCACGCGCTACGAGGTGGATCGCCCGGACCGGCTCCGGTACCGGACCTCGAGCGGCAACGAGGCCGTCATCATCGGCCCGGAGCGGTTCTTCCGGAGCGCAGGGAGCGGATGGACGCGCGACCTCCTGGGGTCGCCGTTCTCGGTCGAGTCATACATCGGCGCGTACTGGCGGGGCGCTCAGAAGGTCGCGCGCGGCCGGCCGATGTCCTGCGGTCCGGAAACCTGCATCGTGCTACTGTGGGAGACGCCCGGACGGACTGCCGCGCTGGCCGGATGGATAGGGGAACGCAGCGGCCTGCTCCGGCGGATCATGATGGTTGGATTCACCGAATCTCACTACATGATCTTGGACCTTGTGGACTTCAACGCGCGACTGCGGATCCAACCGCCTCAATAGGCGCCGCGGACCCGAGTCGTCAGGGAGGGCAGCATGAGATCTCGATCGCAACCGCGCACGCGCAGGCAGACCGGCTGGTGGATCGCCGCCGGCATCGCGGCCGTTGTCATTATGGCGTGGGTCGGATGGACAGTCCTGCGGCCCGAACCGGCCGCCACCACCGAAGGACTGGTCACGACCCTCGTGGGGAAGCCCGCGCCGGTCCTGCGGTTCCCCGACGCAGAAGGGAAGGTGTACACCGTGCCGGAGCGCGGCCGTCCCACCGTCCTGATTTTCCACATGGGCTTTTTTTGAGCGCGCTGCATCGGCCAGCTCGTCGAGCTGGCGCCAAAGGTCTCGCAGATTCGAGCGCTGGCTGACCTCTACGTCATCAACCCCGACACGCCCGAGAACTCCCGGCAGGTGCGGGCCCGGAGCGGCATCAGCGTTCCCATCCTGCTCGACCCCCAATACACAGGGGCGAAGACCTATGACCTGGCTGGGCAGGGCCGTCCGATGGGCGGGCTCGTCGGCTATGCCGTGATCGACGCGCAGGGTATCGTGCGCGAGCAGCGCGTGGACATCGACTTCGGGTCGAACGCGCGGCGGATCCTCGAGGCGCTCCGCCGACTGCCGTGAGCGTTTCCAGGTTACCCCGCAGCGGTACGGGCGATCAGAGGGAAGCAAGCAGCGACGAGGGAGGTGGACGACGT
>Ga0073934_10002635_pt1 | contig 36377 bp, 33 predicted proteins | sample LarsenN4metaG_FD_76834 | JGI IMG/M metagenome (GOLD analysis project Ga0073934, IMG submission 76834) | Hot spring sediment bacterial and archeal communities from British Columbia, Canada, to study Microbial Dark Matter (Phase II) - Larsen... ... | reverse complement strand
CGCGCGCTCGATCACCTCGGGGGAAAACTTCGGGGACTTCCTCATGATGGCTCCATTCTCAATCGAAGGAGCCTCCTCAAAATCCGGGGCGGTTCATGACTGTCAGACCAGCAAGGTCTGACTCAAGCCAACAGGCCTCCTCGAAACCCGGTGCGGTTCACACGACGCGGGGCCGCTTCGCGTGGTACCGCTCGGTGACGAGTACGCAATGGACGTCGCCGCCGTCTGCCCGGTGTTTCCGAGCGTGCAGGTCATCGTGGCGGCTGTGGGTGACGTCGTGGGCGACGTGCTGCTGCAGGCTGTCAACGTCAGCGCGGGCGGCGTCGCGGAAACAGTCAGCGCGACGCTGGCCGATGCGGCCGTTCCTGCGGGTGTCGGAGTGGCAGTCAAGGTGCCGGAGTAACTTCCGGGGACCGTGCTCGTCGTGACGGTCACGGGGCCGCAGTTCGTGGTGCTCGCTGCGCAGGACGACGGGCCGCTCGGCGTGGTGCTTGGCGGCGCCGCATACGTGACCGACGTTGCCGCCCCGGGACCTGAGTTCCCCAGTGTGCACGTCATCGACGCGGCGGTCGGCGACGTCGTGGGTGTGACGCTGCTGCAACCCGTGAGCGTCAGCGCCGGCTGCCGCGGATTGACTGTCAGGCTGACGGCGGCCGACGCGCCCAGTCCTGCAGGCGTGGGAGTCGCGACCAAGGTGCCTGCGTAGGTTCCTGCCGACGTGCCCGTCGTGACGGTGACGGTGCCGCAGTTCGCCGCGCCCGCGGAGCAGTTCGTCGGGCCAGTCACCACGGTGCCGGCCGGTGAGGTGTACGCGATCGACGATGCAACCGTCTGCCCCGTGTTACCGAGCGTGCAGCTCATGGTCGCCGCAGTCGGCGACAGTGTCGGCGTCGTGCTCGTGCATGCGCTGAGCGTCAACGTGGGCGCTGATGTCGTCGTCCCGGCTTGAGTCGCGCTCTTCGTCGTCGTTCGGGTCTTCAGAAGGCCGATCAACCAGTTCGACGGCTGGTTGTAGTAGTCGTTCGTCGTCGTCGTCACGAACTGCTCGCTCACGCCGTCGACCGGGGGCGTGGTCGTCGTCTGGGTGGTCACCAGAACATTGCCGTAGCTCGGGTCGATGCCGGTCGGTGGAGCTGGTATCGCGGTCGTCGTGGTGGGCTTGCTGCTGCCGTCCAGATCGTTGCCGCTAACCTGGCTCGAGCTCAGATACGTTGCCGTGGCCCCGCCTGCCGTCGAGTAGGTCGACCACGTGTTGACCGTGCGGCTGAGCACGATGCCGAGCTGCTCGTGCTTCGACTCGACATCGAGCGGCAGCCCGATGGTCGGAAACGTCTGGCTGGCCGTCACCGTGGTGACGATGCGGTTGATACCATCGACAGGGGTGAAGGTGCGGACGACCTCGAAGCCGAGCGCGCCGCGACCGCTCGCGTCGATGCGGTGGCCCTCGTACTTGTAGACCGTCGAGATCCAGCCACCGAGGCCATTGGCCACGCGCATCGTCGAGACGACCGGCGCGCCGCTGTTGACGTTCACTTTGGGGTACGCGAGGACTGATCCCCGCGTGTAGACACCCGGATCGTGGAGCCCGCGGTACTCGAACTGCGTGACATGGCCGACCCCGTTGGTCACGCTGGCAAGCAGATCGGGAAAGCCGCCATGACCGGCGAGATTGACATTCCAGTACCCCGTCGTCGGACTCGTCTCCACGTAGGCAGCACGATCGATGCGGCCATCGCCGTTGAAGTCGCCCCAGTGTCCAAACACGTTCGAGCCGGCCCAGGGGCTGCAGGCGTATGCGTATTGATCGGCGTTGCCCGCGCCAAGCGACGTCACGGAGAGCTGACAGACTCCGGTGGGCAGGTAGACGTCCAGTCGACCATCTCCGTCAGCGTCGCCAATGTGCTGCACGCCGCTGGTGGCTGCCGAGACACCCGGCAGGTTGATGCAGGAGAGAAGTTGCGTGCCGTCGTTGCGGCAGACCTCGACCTTGTCCACATCGCCGGCAGCTGCGCCGAACCCGGTCACCACGTCTCCAAGGGGGACTGGAGCATCCGCGTTGAAGTCCACGAATCGTCTCGCTCCGGGCGATGCTTCGACATCGAGTTTGACCTTGCCAGTCGACGGCAGGCCGAACCCGACGAATCCGGTATCGGTGGCTCGCCGTCCCATCCAGCTGCCGGGTGGGTAGACGGAAGGATCGCTGCGCGTGCCGACCAGTTGCACGAAGTCGGTTCGGCCGTCGCCGTCGAAGTCTCCGCTCATCTGGTTGCGCTGGAACGCGGTGATCGTGCCCTCCGTCAGCAGCGCTGCGTAGTACATGAACAGGTACGAGCCCGGGTAAGGCTGGCACGTGCCACCCTCGAACCCCGATCCGGTGGAGCGGCAGATGTACTACTCTCCAGTCTGTTTGCTCGCGAGCGCGACGTCGTCACGGCCGTCACCGTTGAAGTCGCCGACGAGATGTCCCGATACGTCACCGTCGAAGTAGTTCGTCGCGCCGCGACCGGCCCAGGACGAGCAGGTGAATCCGACGCCGGTGCTCAAGCACATGGTCCAGTTGCCCGGGCCGTCGACCTTCGGGTACACGGCGATGTCGGTGCGCCCGTCGCCGTTGAAGTCGCCGACGGCCGTGTCCTTCGTTTCCGCTGCGGGGCCGGTCCATGTCTGGCACGAGAAGGCCGCACCACCGCCGAGGCAGATCTGCCAGTTCGAAGTCCCGTTGCCGCGCGCCAGGTCCGTGGCGCCGTCGCCATTGAAGTCGCCCATGACGACCTGAGTCTTGATCTGCTGCGACTTGGTGCCGTGTGTCGTCGTCGACTGGAACGCGACGGCTGGGCCGCCCCAGTTGCCGCTCCCTGCAGCGCTGAACGTGTTCTGGTTCGTGTCTCGAGTCGACCATGCGAAGGTCGTAGCTGGCAGACAAGCGCCGACCCCGTCGCAATCGGTGATCGAACTCACCAGGCTGCGCCCGTTGACGGGGTTCGTCGTGTAGCCGATTCGGTAGTCACGGACCAACGTGTTGGCGCCGCTGATGTTGGTTCTGGTCCTGACAGACGTCAGGCGCTTCGTCAAGGTGACGCGGCTGCCGGCGACGAAACCGAGCTGGATGTCGGGACGGCTCTCGTAGACGAAGTCCACCGCGTTGTAGGGCGCGAGCACCGGTGCGTTGGCATTGCCCGTGTACAGGATCGTGCTCGGGTAGTACTCGCCCAAAGTGGTCGTGTTCGACTCGGTGTATGTGATCGCGAAGTAGTTGCCGCGGCGGTCTTCGACACGCGACAACGCCCAACTCATGACGACCGACTTGCCTTGCGCCTCGAGCGTCGAGTCGGCTGTGCCCCCGAATGACAGGATCTGACCCGACTTCGCGTAGACCTTCCACGAGTCCGGCCCTTTGGCGGTATCGGTACCGAACGACTCGACCTTGCTGAAGGAGTCGATCTGGGTGCGATAGGTGGCCGCTGCTCCGTGTGTACCAGACACCCTCAGCAAGCGCTGACCGTCGAGACAGAACTCGTCGTCGGCTGTGAGCGAGATGCCGCGGCGTACGCCATCCTGAACCAGCGTCTTCGGGCAGCGCGTGATGACGGACAGACCGCTGACGCTCCAGCCCTGCCCAAGCAAACCCATGCCCGCTTGGCTCGAGTACTCGAGTGACAGGCTTGGCGCCATGCCGGACGTGCCGGGCGGCACTGCAAGGGGTATTGAGTACGCGGAGGCGCCGGAGGCACCGACGTTGGCGGCGCCGCTCAGGCTGCCGGCGATTGCATTCGGGAGATTCGGAGGCTGGATCGCGACAGCCGTCTGCGCAATCGCAGCGTCCATTGGCAGGAAGGCCAGCACTGACGCCAGCGTCGCTGCAGCAGCGGCGGACGTCAAACGCGACCGCGGGAAGACTGGAAATGGAAGTCGAGCTTCATGCCACGCGCGGGGGGCATGACAGCTCGCGCCGAATCCGCTGATAACCACGGCGACCTCCCCTGGTCCGCGTTTCTTGTGGCGCGGAAGCGTGAGGGTTCGCGCGACAAATGGCTATCCCTAGGTTGTCACGGCGTCAGGTGTGAGTAGGGCCACGACGTGAAGGCCGCGGCGTTGCTGCCGCGCTTTCACGGCACGTGAGCAGAAGCCGCACGTTCCCGATCAATGCGCCCGCACCACCCCCGCCCCGCGCGCGGCGCCGATCTGCAGCGCCCCCGCCGTGCTGCCCTTGCCGGCGCGCGCCGGCGGCTTGCACAGGCCGCACACGAAGTGGCGCGCGATCTCGTGCGGGTGGGTGACGAAGTGGCCGCCGCACTGGCTGCACGCGGTGAGCGTGAGCATGCCGTTGTCGACGAACTTCACCAGGCGCCAGGCGCGGGTGACCGACAGCAGCGGCTCCAGGCCCTGCGCCGCGGTCTGTTCGAGGTACAGGCGGTAGGCCTTGATGACGGTGTCGATCTCGTCGATCGCGGCCACCTTGTTCAGGTACTCGTGGATGTTGAGGAACAGCGACGCGTGGATGTTCGGCTGCCAGGTCATGAACCAGTCGGTCGAGAAGGGCAGCTGGCCCTTGCTCGGCGAGCGGCCGGCGACTTCCTTGTACAGGCGCAGCAGGCGCTCGTAGGACAGGTCGGTCTCCGACTCCAGCACCTGCAGCCGCGCGCCGAGCTGGATCAGGGTGACCGCGCGCTCGATCTGCTTGGCTTCGGTGAGCAGGCTCTTGTTCTTCATGGCGTCGCTCCGTCAGGGCTGCCGGGGGAGGGTCAGGCGGCTTCCTGATGGCGCCCGGCCATCAGGATGGAAGCGTGCAGGTGCGAGACGCTTTCGTTGGCGGCGTTCTTGCCGTGGCTGGTGAGCAGGCCCCACACCACGTCGTCGTCCATGCGGAAGCGGCACAGCAGCTGGTTGCCCGACGCGATCTTCATCATCTGCGCCGGCGACAGGGTGCCGATCAGGTCGGCCGTGGCTTCCGAGATGCCCAGCCGGAACTGCGCCTGCTCGCGGTCGGCGCGGATCAGGCTCTGCGCCAGCATCAGGTACGACAGGTTGGCTTCGCGGATCTCGCTGAGGATCTGGTCGGTGGTCATGGCTTCCCTCTCGGCTATCGGTGTCAACGTGGAAGCCAGTGTGGTCCACGCGCCGCGCGGTCTCCATCGGGCGGGTTCGGTGGCTTGAGTCCCGCTTCTTCCGTGCGGCGTGTCAGACGGATTCCTACACGCCGCGCCCGCTCAGGCGGGCAGTGCCGCCTCGGCGTCGGCGGCCGGCTCGATGCGGTCGCGCCCCGCGGCCTTGGCGCGGTACAACGCGACGTCGGCCGCGTGCAGCAGCTGGTCGAGGCCGGCGGGCCGCTGCGGCGACCACTGCGCCACGCCGACCGAGAGCGTGCAGGCCAGCGGCCCGGCCGACGTGGCGATCGGCTCGGTGCGCACGGCCTCGCACAGCCCGGCGAGCCGCGCGAGCGCGTCGGCGCCGCCGGCGCCCGGCAGCAGCAGCACGAACTCCTCGCCGCCGAAGCGGAACACGCCGTCGGTCGCGCGCATGCGCCCGGCCAGCCGCGCGGCCAGGCCGCGCAGCACCTCGTCGCCCACGGCGTGGCCGTGCGCGTCGTTGATGCGCTTGAAGTGGTCGAGATCGGCCAGCGCCAGCGCGATCGGACGATGCTCGCGCGCGGCGCGGGCGCACTCGCGCTCGAAGAACTCGTCCAGCGCGCGCCGGTTGTGCAGGCCGGTGAGCGGGTCGCGCTGCGCCTGCTCGCGCAGCCGTTCCTGCAGGCTCGCGATGGCGAGCTTCTGGTGTTCGCTGCGCACCAGCGCCTCCACCAGCTCGGCCGTCAGGCGGTGGCGCAAGGTGACGTTGCGCAGGTACAGCAGCTCGCCGAGGCGGCGGTGGTGGCTGTACAGCGGCACGCAGTCGAGCTCGTACACCTCGCCTTCGAGATGGATCTCGCGCGCTCGCGCGTGCGCCTGCAGCGCGTGCGCGAGGGGCTCGCCGAGCCGCGGCCACTGCAGCAGCGGCAGGCCGGTCGCGTCGCCGCCCGACAGGCGGCGCGCCGACGGGTTGGCGCCGACCACCCGCCGCGCGGCGTCGACCACGAGCACGGGATCGGGCACCGCGTCGAGCAGCGCCTCGTGCGCCAGCGGGGCCACGTCGAACAAGCGATGGCGCCGGCTCGCGTGGACGAACAGCACGTGCGTGAGCACGAAGCTGAACGGCGTGGGGTCGAAGCCGAAGACCGTGAACCCGAGCACGACGTACGACGCGTTGGCGACCCACGGCACGAAGGTGAGGGCGATCAGCCCGCGCAGCTGGTCGCGCAGCACGCCGTGCGCGGCGCGCGCCGCGTGCGCCACGACCGCCACGCCGAACAGCATGCCCGCGTAGACGTAGGTCGCGGCCAGCCAGAACAGCGGCCCGTGCTCGTAGCGCATCGGGGCGCCGGGCGAGCCGTCGACCGGCGCGCTGCCGAGCCCGTACAGCAGGTGGTGCGACGCGTCGGTGGCCGCGGCCGCGCCCATCGCCAGCGGCGGCAGCCACAGCGCGCAGATCCAGCGCCACGCCATCGGCCGCGCGTCGCCGCGCGTGTAGCGCCACAGGAACACCACCCACAAGGTCGGCGTGCCGACGATCGCCGGCCACGCGGCGCGCGCCCAGTCCATCTTGCACGCCGCGTCGACCGCCGACAGCTCGCCCGCCGCCGCCACGAGCCAGGCCAGCGTGGCGAGCTGGTAGGCGGCGAAGCTGCGATGTCCCGTGAAGCGGTCGCGCCGGCTCGCCCACGCGGCGAAGCCGATCGCGCCGGCGGCGATCAGTAGCGCCAGCCACGCGGCGGGGGCAACGACGAAGGCGCTGACGGAACAGGACTGCATGGTTCGTGGGGCGGACGCCAGCGCGGCCGGATGTCGCGTCGATCGCGCGACGGGCTTGTACGGAATCGGCACGCGGCGCGCGAACTTGAGCGCGCGTGCCGCTCAGTCTCCGGCGCGGTGGCGGCCGTGCTCGAAGCACCAGCGCTCGAGCGTGACGGACAGCGCATGGCGCGGGTGCACGCGGCCCGTCGCGGCCTGCTCGCCGTCGCCGAACAGCAGCACGGCGGTGTGCGGCGCGAAGCGGCGCGCCGCCTGCAGCAGCCGCGCCAGCGACACCGCCACTGTGGCGACGTCGATCACGACGAGCCCGAAGCCGCCGCCGGCCAGCGCGAGCACCGCGTCGGCGGTGCCGCTCGCATGCACCACGCGCGCGTCGGGCGCGCACGCGCGCCACACCGACTCGACGGCCGCGCGCTCGCGCGGGTCGTTCAGCAAGGTGAGCACGTCCGGGCCGGGCATCGTGCGCCGCAGGCCGTCAACGGCGTTGCACGCGGCGCGTGCGGCGGCCGGCGGCCGGCGCCTCGTCATCCGCACCCGCGCGAGTCGTGGCGGCGGCAGCGCCGGGCGCGAACATCGGCGCCCACGGCAGCGGGCCGGCCAGCAGGTCGGTCATGGCCTCGGGTGCGGCGGGGCGCGCGAACAGGTAGCCCTGGCCTTCGTCGCAGCCGAGCCGGCGCAGCAGCGCGAGCTGCTCCACGGTCTCGATGCCTTCGGCCACGCAGCGCAGGCCGAACTGGTGGGTCAGTTCGATGATCGAGCGCACGATCTGCCGCGTGCGCCGGTCGGTGGTGAGCTCGGCCACGAAGCTGCGGTCGATCTTCAGGCAGTCGACCGGGAAGCGGCGCAGGTAGGCGAGCGACGAGTAGCCGGTGCCGAAGTCGTCGATCGACAGGCCGAGCCCGAGCGCGCGCAGCGCCTCGAGCGTGCCGAGCGCCGCGTGCACGTCGCCCAGCAGCACCGACTCGGTGAGCTCCAGCTCGACCAGCCGCGTCGGCAGGCCGTGGCGCGCGATCGCCTGCTCCACCCGCGCGACGGCGTCGTGGCGATGGAACTGCGAGGCCGAGAAGTTGACCGCCAGCGGCAGCAGCGGCCGGCCCGCCTCGCGCCACTGCGACAAGGTGCGCAGCGCACGCTCGAGCACGCGGTCGCCCAGCTCGGCGATCATGCCGCGGCGCTCGGCCAGCGGGATGAATTCGCCCGGCGACACCGGCTGGCCGTCGGGGCCGGTCCAGCGCGCGAGCGCCTCGAAGCCCGCGATCGCGCCGCTGCACAGCTGCACCTTCGGCTGCAGGGCGATCTCGATGCGGTCGGCGACGATCGCCTCGCGCAGCGCGCGCGTGAGCTGCCGCTGGCCGGCGTGCGCGTGGTAGTGCAGCAGGTGCCCGCCGTCGGCCGTCGCGTCCTGGCGCGCCGCCGACGCGTGCAGCAGCACCTCGGCCGCGTTGCCGCCGCCCGCTTCGAGCACGGCCACGCCGAGGCTCACGTCGACGGCCACCTTGTGTTCCGCGTCCAGCTCGTAGCTGCGCGCGACGGCCTCGCGCAGGCGCACCGCGATGCGCTGCACCCAGCCGTCGGCCGCCGCGCCGCGCAGGGCCGCCTCGGGCGCGAGCGCGAGCGCGAACTCGTCGGGGCCGACCCGGCCGACCACGCAGTGCCCGCCGCTGGCCGCGGCCACCTGCGTGCAGCGCAGCGCCACCTGGCGCAGCAGCATGTCGCCGCAGTCCAGCCCGAACTGTTCGTTCAGTTCGGTGAAGCGCGCGATGTCGAGCGTCACGACCGACAGCCGGCCGAGGCTGCGGTGCAGCCGCTCGACCGCGGCGATGAAGCCGCGGCGCGTGAGCACGCCGGTGACCGCGTCGATGCCGCCCACGTCGGCGCCCCGTCCCTGCACGAGGTGCGGCATGGCGAGCCCGGCGTAGGTGCCGACGTAGTGGGTCGCGTGGCCGGCCGCGTCGCGCAGCGCGACGATGGCGAGCCAGTCGCGCGAGACGCGGCCGTCCTTGTGGCGGTTCCAGATCTCGCCGTGCCAGCGGCCGCGTGTCTGCAGGGCATGCCACATGCGCCGGTAGAACTCGTCGGACTGCAGCGGCGTGCGCAGCATCGACGGACGCCGGCCCACCAGTTCGGCCAAGGTGTAGCCGCACGCCTGCTCGAAGGCCGGGTTCGCGTGGCGGATGCGCGCCGCGGTGTCGGTGACGACCATCGGCGCCGGCGACGCGCGGAACAGCGCGCGCAGCAACTCGGTGTCGGGTTCGCCGGCGGGGTCGTCGAGCGTTCGGGTGGCGGCGTGCATGGGGAGTCCTCGTACGGCACGACGACTGTAGGCAGCAGCCCGCGGCCGGTCTGTCGGGAAGTCTCGATCGGCCCCGTCGGGTGGTCGCGGCGGCGGCCGTACGAGGCGCGTGTCGCCCGCGGGTCCGTCAGGGCGCGTCGGCGTCGATCAGCCCGGCACGGATGGCCCAGCGCACCAGCGACGGCACGTCGGGCACGCCGAGCTTGGCCATCAGCCGGCTGCGGTAGGTGTCCACCGTCTTGGGCGACAGGTGCAGCTCCTGGCCGATGGCCGCGCTCGACCTGCCCTTGACCACCATCACGATGATCTGGCGCTCGCGCGGCGACAGGCTCGCCAGCGGATCGTCGCGCGCCTGGCCGGTGAGCACCTGCAGCGCGAGGTCGGCCACCTCGTGCCCGAGGTAGCGCCGGCCCTGCGTCACCGCGTCGATCGCGGCCAGCACCTCGCGCGCGGGCGAGCCCTTGAGCACGTAGCCCGCCGCGCCGAGGCGCAGCGCCTCGGCGACGTGGCGCGGATGCGCCGACATCGTGAGCACGATGCAGCGGGTCGCGTGCGTGCGCTTGTGCAGCTCGCTCAGCAGTTCGAGCCCCGAGCGTTCGCCGAGCTGCAGGTCGATCAGCGCGACCTCGGGCGCGAGGCGCAGCAGGTCGCCGAGCGCGTGCGTCAGGTCGGAGGCTTCGCCGACCACGCGATGGCCGGCCGCCTCGAGCACCGCGCGCATGCCGTCGCGCAGCATCGCGTGGTCGTCGACGAGGTACACCTGCGTCATGCCATGCGCTCCCAGTGCAGGCGGATCGTCGTGCCGCCGCGGGCGCCCGCCTCGGCGCCGAAATGCGCGCCGATCGCCAGCGCGCGCTCGCGCATGCCGACCATGCCGAGGTGGCCGGGACGGCCCGACACGGCGTCGGGCGGCAGGCCGCGGCCGTCGTCGCGGACCTCGACGTGCAGACGGGCGTCGTCGCCGTCGACCTGCACGACGATCTCGCGCGCGCCGGCGTGCCGCAGCGCGTTGCCGATCGCCTCGCGCACGATCATGAAGGCGGCGTACTCCACGTCGGGCGGCCAGCGCAGCGCGGCCGCGCGCTCGTCGGCCTCGAGGCGCAGCGCCGCGGGCGCGGCCTCCGGCGTGCGCGCGCGCAACTCGTTGTCGAGTGCCGAGACCAGGCCCTGCGACTCGAGCAGCGGCGGTCGGAGCTCGACCAGCGCCTGCCGCACCTCGCGGATCGCCTGGTCGATGAGCTGCCCGACGCTGCGCGCGCGCTGCTCGACGTCGGGCGGCGCCAGGCCCTGCAGGCGCGCCGTCACCGCGTCGAACGACAGGCGCATCGCAGCGAGGGTCTGGCCGAGGCGGTCGTGCAGGGTCTGCGCGAGTCGCCGCGTCATGACCTTCTCCTGCTCCATCAGCCGCTGCGTCAGCTCCGACAGCTCGAACTGGTACTGCACCAGCGCACGCTCGGCGCGCGTGCGCTCGGTCACGTCGCGCAGGATGGCGGTGAGCACCTTGCGCTGGCGCACGGTGACCTGCGAGATCGACGCCTCCAGCTCCAGCTCGGCGCCGTCGGCGCGCACGCCGTGCACGCGCCCCGCGCCCATCGCGCGGCGCGTGATGTGGGAGTCGGCGAAGCGCCGCACGTCGCGCATGTGGGCCGCGCGAAAGCGCTGCGGCAGCAGCCGGTCCAGCGGCTGGCCGAGCATCGCGTCGGCCTTGTGGCCGAAGATGCGCTCGGCCGCCGGATTGAACAGGCGCACCAGCCCCGCCTCGTCGATGCTGATGACGGCATCGCTGGCCGAATGGATCACCGCGGCCAGGGTGTCGCTCTGCTCGCGCAGCGCGGTCTCGGCGTGGCGTTCGGCCGTGAGGTCGCGCACCTGCGCGAGCACGCCGATGAAGCGGCCGTCGGTCGACTCGAGCCGGCTCGCGCGCCACTCGCCCCACACGTCCGCGCCGTCGGGGCGGCGCACGTGCGCCTCGAACCCGGTGGGCGGCGCGCCCGGCGCGCGCAGCGACCGCATCGCGCGCCGCTCGGGTCCGTCGGGCTCGCCGTGCAGCAGCTCGACGATCGGCCGGCCCTGCGCGTCGGCGGCGCTGCGGCCGAAGAGCTCGCCGGCCTGCCGGTTCCAGAACACCACGCGCTCGTCGGCGTCGAGCAGGTACACCGCCAGCGGCAGCTCGTCGAGCATGGCGTGCAGCCGGGTGGCGTCGTAGACGACCTGCGCCAGGAGCTGCTCGCCGCGCGCCGCGGCCGACGAAGGCGCGGCGCTTCGGCGCAGCTGCTCGGCCACGCGCTCGAGGTAGCCGGGCGGCAGCCGGCCCTCGCCGTCGGCGCCGAGGCTGCGCGCCATCGCGTCGAGCAGCTCGGCATACGGGCGCGCCAGGTGGCGCGACACGCCGAAGCCCGCGCCGCCGACGAGCAAGGTGGCCGCGCCGCCCCACAGCAGCAGGCTGCGCTGCAGCTCGTGCACCGGCTGCAGCGCGGCGTCGAGCGGCTGCAGGCCGACCACCTGCCAGTCGGTGCCGACGCCCGAGTCGATCGGGCGGGTCGGGCTGCGGGCCATGACGAGCCCGGATCCGTCGGCGCCGCGCCGCACGAGCCCGTCGCCGGCCGGCGCCGCCAGCACGGTGCCGAGCGACGCGGTATCGGGCCGCGCGCCGTCGCCGAGCAGCACGCGGCCGCCGCCGTCGAGCAGCAGCAGGTCGAGCCCGCGCCGCGCCACCTCGGGCCCGAGCACGTTGCGGCGCAACGACTCGAAGTAGCGGCCGTCGAGATGTGCGACGAGCACGCCGCGCGCGTCGCCGCCGGGCGCGACGACCGGCACGGAGAGGTCGGCGATGCTCCCGGGGGCCTCGCGGCCGACGCGCGCGAGCTCGGTCCGCAGCGGCCCCGGATCGCGCAGCGACCCGAACCGCGGCCCGCTGCGACCCGTGGCGAACCAGGGCTCCGCGCCGATCGACCCGCCTTCGAGCACGCCCTCGGTCGCCGCCCGCACGCGGCCTTGCCCGTCGGCGATGCCGATCCAGACGTACGCGGGGCTCGTGGCCTTCAGCCGCTCGAGCTCGGCGCGCAGCGCGGCGAGGTCGGCGCTGCCGGACTGCAAGACCGCCGAGCGGGCCAGCAGCTCCAGCTCGGCCGCCCGCCGCGCGATCACCTGCGACACCTGGTCGGCGTACAGGGCGGCGGCCTGCTCGACGCGGTATTCGGCGCGCCGCTGCAGCTCGGCGCGCACGATGAGCTCCGTCGCGACCAGCGCGATCGCCAGCACGAGCACGGCCACGAACGCCGGGACGAGGGGCAGCGCGCGGGGGACGGACAGCGGGCGCGCGGACATGGGGTACTGCGGGTACTGCGCGTGCAGTCTACGGGGAGGCGCGGCGCAATGCCAAGTGTCGGCCGCGCCGACCGGGGGGAGAACGCGTCGACGCGATGGCCCGATCTGGTCGGCGCCGGCACCGCAGTTCGGCGGATCGAACGGCTGCGGCGACGCGAACAATCGCGGGGTCTTCCGGAGACTCCATGCACGCGACGCCGCTGGTCAGCATCTGCATCCCCACCTTCGGCCGGGGCCGCTACCTGCGCTCGCTGCTGGACGGACTGGCCGCGCAGCTGGCCGGCTTCGCGCACGCCTACGAGATCGTGATCGCCGACAACGCGTCGCCGGACGACACGCCCGAGGTCGTCGAGGCCTACGCCGCGCGCCTGCCGATCCGCTCGTTCCGCCATCCGCGCAACATCGGCGGCTTCGCGAACTGGCAGTTCGTGATGTCGCGCGCCGAGGGGCGCTACCTGGTCTACCTGTCGGACGACGACTGCCTGCTCGGCGAGCCGCTGGCCGCGACCATCGCGCGGCTGGAGGCCGACCCGCAGATCGCGGTCGTCTACGCGCCGTGGCTGCTGTACGACCTGGTCGCGCAGCAGGAGCAGGGCCGCTTCTACGACGTGCCGCACGACCTGCTGGTCGAGCGCGGCGCGCACCGCGAACTGCTCGACCACGTGCTGCGCCACCACATCTTCCCCGAGGTGCAGATCGTGCGGCGCGACGTGCTGCAGCGGCTGATGCCGCGCATCAACGAACACGCGTTCTTCGCCTTCGTGCACGCGGCGGACTACCTGGCCCACGGGCGCGTGCTGATCCAGCGCGAGCCGTGGTACGTGGCCATCACCCGCTACTTCGACGACGAGACGCGCGAGCAGCTCGGCAGCGAGGAGGTCGAGGTGGCGTGGGACCGCTACCGCGGCGGGCTGGAGTACCTGCTCGCGCGCGCGGGCGACGCGGTCGCGCCCGAGGAGCGCGCCGGCCTGCACCTGCGCATGCAGCGCTTCGTCGCGCTGCGCATGTCGGTGGCGATCCGGCTGCGCCACCACAAGGGCCGCGACCCGGTGGACACCTGGATGCTGGCAATGCGCCTGAAGGGCCTGGGGCACGAGGCGCTGTGCCCGGTGCCGATGGCGACCCTGCGGGCGCGCGCGGCGCTGCACTTCCTGATGCACGACGCCGAGCTGCACCGCGGCGTGCGGCAGGTGCTGGTGGTCGGCGAGAGCGACGACGACACGCGCCGCTGGATGCGCGAGCACGCCGACAAGCCGGTGGAGTTCGTCGCGTCGCTGCCGCCGCTGCAGCGCCTGTCGGACACGCTGGTCGTGCTGCGCGACGGCGCCGCGCCGCCCGACGCGAGCCCGGCCGAGCTGGCCGCGCGCGGCGTGCGGATGCTGCGCGAGCGCGAGCTGTTCGAGCGCTTCGACGGCTGATCGCCGGGCCGCGCGCACGCGCCGCCTCGCGCGGCGGCGCGCCGGAGGTGCGTCAATCGACGAAGAAGTCGCGCCAGACCTCGCGCCGCGCCGGCACGATGCGCGGCCGTCCGGCGCCGGGCAGCACGAGGCTGTCTTCGGGCGTGTCGGTGTCGACCAGGCACACGCCGGGCGCGAGCGTGGTGCGCGCGCCGATGCGGCAGCGGCCGATCACCATCGAGCCGGGGAACATCACCACGCGCTCGCCGAACTGCGGACGCTCGTCGGGGCTCTTGCGGCCCACGGTGCAGCCCTGGTGCAGCACCAGCCGGTCGGCGTAGCCGGCCCGGGCGAGCACGAGGCCCGGCGTGTGGCTGAGGAAGAAGACGTCGGGCAGCTCGATCGCGTGGAACAGCTCCAGGCCGTTGAGCGACTTGTTCAGCAGGAACAGACGGCTGGCGGTGGCGTCGTCGCGCTGCGACACGGCTGCCTCGCGCCCGAGGAAATACAGCAAGGTCGCGTACTGGCCCGAGTTGAGCGGATCGAAGCCGCGCGCCTGCCATGCGCGCACGTGCGCGACGCAGCCGCGCGTGCGCTCCAGTGCCGCGGGCATGGCGGCGTGCAGGGTCGGCAGCGCGTCGTGATCGTCGGGCAGCAGGTGGGCGAGCTGGCGCGCGACGAAGCGCGCGAGCGTGTCGGGCCGTGCGTCGGGCGCGGTGGTCATGCCCGCATCGCCTCGCGGTCGGACGGCGCCGCAGCGGCGTGCCCGAAGCAGGCCTGCAGCGCGCCGTCGATGTCGGGCTCGCGCCGCCACCCCAGCTCGCGCAGCGCGTGCGGCTCGATCGGCAGGCGCAGCGGCTCGCCGTCGCGCGGCGGCAGCGCGCCGGGGCGCAGCAGATCGGGCCGTCCGGCCAGCCGCGCCAGAGTGCCGGCGATCGCACCCACTTCGGTGAGCCGGCCGCTGGCCAGGTCGAGCGCGCCGTGGAACGACGCGCGCAGCACGAGCGCGATCATGTCCGCCAGGTCGCCCACCGGCACGAAGTCGCGCGCCGTGTCGGCCGGCCCGAAGCATGCGGGTTCGCCGGCACGCAGCGCGCGCACGAGGCTCGGCACCAGCCGGCCCGGCGCTTCGCCGGGGCCGAAGGGGAACGCGATGCGGCCCCAGGCGAGCCGCACGCCGTGCTGCTGCGCCCGCGCCAGCGCGCGGCGCCCCGTCTCGGCCTTGCAGCGGCCGTACAAGGTGGACGGCCGCAGCCGCGTGCGGCGGGCCTCGAGCGGCGGCGCGTCGAGCCAGTCGTACTCGGCGCAGCTGCCGGCCATGAAGGCGCGGCTCCCGCCGGCGGCGGCGAAGTCGTCGAGCAGGCCGAGCGTCGCGTCCACCCAGCCGAGGTTGGCCGGGTCGTGCCAGTAGCGTCCGTGCGCGGTGGTCCACGCGAGGTGCACGAGGCACGACGGGCGCAGCCACGCGACCAGGCGCGCGCGCGCGACGGCATCAAACAGGTCCACGCGATGGCGATGCACGTCCGCGGCGGCCATCGCCGGCGCGCCGCGCCGCGACAGCGCGTGCACCTCGGCGCCCGCGGCGCGCAGCCGCGCCACCAGCGGCCGGCCGATGAAGCCGTCGGCCCCGGTCACCAGCACGCGTTCGCCTCGCATCGCCATCGACCGTTCAGAACAGCTCGAGCGACGGCACCGCGGTCGCGAAGCGGCCGCCGTGCTCGCGCACCCAGGCGAGCTGCCGGGCGATCTCGTCGGCCAGGTTCCACGGCAGGATCAGCACGGTGTCGGGCCGCCACTCGCGCAGCCGCGACTCGTCGACCACCGGGATGCGCGAGCCGGGCAGGTAGCGCCCGCGCTTGTGCGGCGATGCATCCGCCACGAAGGGCAGCAGGTCGGGCCGCACGCCGGCGAAGTTGAGCAAGGTGTTGCCCTTGGCCGCCGCGCCGTAGCCGGCCACGCGACGGCCGGCGCGCCGCTCGCCGATCAGGAACACGAGCAGTTCGTCCTTGATGCGCTCGGCCTCGGCCTGCAGCCCGCGGTAGAAGGCCGGCTCGAGCATGCCGGCACGCGCCTCGGTGCGGCGCATCGCCTCCACGCGCGGCGTGGCGGGGCGTGCGTGCGCGGCGTGCTGCACCCACAGGCGCAGCGAGCCGCCGTGCGTCGGCAGGGTCTCGACGTCCCACACCACGAGCCCGGCCGCGCCGAGGATGCGTTCGACGGTGTGCAGCGACAGGTAGCTGAAGTGCTCGTGGTAGACGGTGTCGAACTGGCGCTGCCGCACGAGCTGCAGCAGGTGCGGGAACTCCAGCGTGATGCAGCCTTGCGGCGCCAGCGCCTCGCGCAGTCCGGCCACGAAGTCGTCGATGTCGGGCACGTGCGCCAGCACGTTGTTGCCGACGATCAGGTCGGCGTGCCCGCGCGCGCGCGCGAAGCCCGCCGCGAATTCGCGCCCGAAGAAGGCCTCGACCGTCTCGATGCCGCGCTCGCGCGCGGCGCGCGCGGTGCCGGCCGTCGGCTCGATGCCCACGCAGCGGATGCCGCGCTCGCGCACGTACTGCAGCAGGTAGCCGTCGTTCGAGGCCACCTCGACCACCTGCGAGCGCTCGTCCAGCCCGAGCCGCTCGACCGCCAGCGCCACGTAGGCGCGCGCGTGCTCGAGCCAGCTGCGCGAGAACGACGAGAAGTACACGTAGTCGGCGTCGAACAGCGCGTCGTGGCGCTGCACCTCGTCGACCTGCACCAGCAGGCACTCGGGGCAGGTCAGCACCTTCAGCGGGAAGTGCGTCTCCGGCCGCAGCAGGTCGGCCTCGCGCAGGAAGGCGTTCGACGGCGGCGCGGCGCCCAGGTCGAGGAACACGTCGCGGCGTGCATCGAGCGGCGTGCGGCAGTGGCGGCAGTTCATGCGGGCTGGGCCTCCGGGCGCGCGGCGGCTTCCGGCAGCCGCTGCAAGGTGGGATGCGCGCGGTCGCGCGCCGACACCACGCCGACCGGCAGCGGCCACGCGATCGCGATCGTCGGGTCGTCGTGGCGCAGACCGGCCTCGGCCTGCGGCGTCCAGGCGGCCGTGTGCTGGTACAGCAGCACCGTGTCGTCGCACAGCGCCTGGAAGCCGTGCGCGAAGCCTTCCGGGATGAACACGGCGCTGTCGTCGTCCGCGCGCAGCGTCACCGCGTGCCAGCGGCCGAAGGTGGCCGAGCCGGGCCGCAGGTCGACCGCGACGTCCCACGCGGCGCCGCGCACGCAGCGGATCAGCTTGGCGTCGGCGTGCGGCGCGCGCTGCCAGTGCAGCCCGCGCACCGTGCCGCGCACGTGCGTGGTCGAGAGGTTCACCTGCACGAAGCGCAGGTCGGGCCGCAGCGGCGCGAAGGCGTCGGCGCAGAACACGCGCACGAAGCGGCCGCGCTCGTCGGCGTGCGGCGTCGGATGCACCGTCCACAGCCCTTCGAGCGGCGCGGGTTCGAACCTCATGCGCCGGCCCAGACGAGGCGTGCGTGCCGCGCGTCGTGCACGTAGGCGCGCAGGTCTTCTTGCGTGAGCAGCTCGCCGCGCTCGTGCCACGCGCGGTACCAGCGCGCCGTGCGTTCGATGGCGGTCGCGGGCGACCACACCGGACGCCAGCCGAGCCGCTCGCGGGCCTTGCCGCAGTCGAGCTCGAGGCGCGGGTTCTCGTGCGGATGTGCGGCCGTGTCGAGCTCGACGCGCAGCCGCGGCCAGTGCGACGCGAAGCGCTCCACCACGTCGCCGACCATGAGATGCCCCGCCGCGTCGGGCCCGAAGTTCCAGGCCTGCGCCGCGCCGGCGTCGCCTTCGAGCAGGCGCTGGCCGAGCAGCAGGTAGCCGGCCAGCGGCTCCAGCACGTGCTGCCACGGCCGCACCGCCTGCGGCTGGCGCAGTCGCACGGGGCGCTGCGCCACGGCCGCGCGCACGAGGTCGGGCACGAGCCGGTCCTCGGCCTGGTCGCCGCCGCCGATCACGTTGCCGGCGCGCGCGGTGGCCAGGCCGACGTCGCGCCCGAGCAGGCTCGCGCGCCAGCTCGACGACACGATCTCGGCGCAGGCCTTCGAGGCGCTGTACGGGTCGTGGCCGCCGAGCGCGTCGTCCTCGCGGCAGGGCCGCGCGTCGTGGCGTTCGGCGTAGCACTTGTCGCTGGTCGCATTGACCAGCGCGCGCACCGACGGGGTCGCGCGCACGGCCTCGAGCAGGTGCACGAGGCCCATCACGTTGGTGGCCATCGTGTCGGCCGGTGCGCGATAGCTGCGCCGCACCAGCGCCTGCGCGGCGAGGTGGAACACGATCTCGGGCTGCGCGCGCGCGACGGCATCGCGCACCGCCGCCGCGTCGCGCAGGTCGGCGAAGGTCTCGTCGATCGGCAGCGCGAGCCGCGCCGCGGGGTCGTGGTCCGCGTCGGGCGGCAGCGCGAGGCCGCACACCCGGGCGCCGAGCTCGTGCAGCCACAGCGCGAGCCACGCGCCCTTGAAGCCGTTGTGGCCGGTGACCAGCACGCGGCGGCCGGCGTAGGTGCCGCCGAACAGTCCGGCCATCGAGCCCGGCCGCGCGCGGCCGGGCCTCGCCGGCCGCGGCGTCACGGCCACACCTTCCACGGCGCCTTGCCGCCGTTCCACAGCTCCTCGAGCTTGATCTTGTCGCGCAAGGTGTCCATCGGCTGCCAGAAACCCTTGTGCGTGAACGCCGAGAGCTGCCCGTCGCGCGCCAGCGACTCCAGCGGCTCGCGCTCCCAGACGGTCGAGTCGTCGCGGATGTACTCGACGACCTCGGGTTCGAGCACGAAGAAGCCGCCGTTGATCCAGTGGCCGTCGCCCTGCGGCTTTTCCTCGAAGCGGGTGATGCGCTTGCCGTCGAGGTCGATCGCGCCGAAGCGTCCCGGCGGCTGCACCGCGGTGAGCGTGGCCATGCGCTGGTGCGACTTGTGGAAGCGCACGAGGCGGCCGATGTCCACGTCGGCCAGCCCGTCGCCGTAGGTGAAGCAGAACGGCGCGTCGTCGAGGTAGTCGCGCACGCGCTTCAGCCGCCCGCCGGTCTGCGTGGCCTCGCCGGTGTCGACCAGGGTCACGCGCCACGGCTCGCAGTGGCGGTGGCACACCTCCATGCGGTTCTCGGCCAGGTCGAACGTCACGTCCGACATGTGCAGGAAGTAGTTGGCGAAGTACTCCTTGATGACGTAGCCCTTGTAGCCGAGGCACACCACGAAGTCGTGGATGCCGTGGTGCGAGTACAGCTTGAGCAGGTGCCACAGCACCGGCTTGCCGCCGATCTCGACCATCGGCTTGGGCCGCACCGAGGTTTCCTCGGCCAGCCGGGTGCCGAGGCCGCCGGCCAGGATCACGGCCTTCATGCCCGGAGTCGTCATGTGCGGTGTCCTCGTGCCGGCGCGGCCGGCAGGTGCGGCAGCGGGCCGCCGGCGACGCGCGCGGCCCACATGCGCTGGTACAGGTCTTCGAGGTCGCGCGCCACGCGCGCGCCGTCGAACAGCGGCGAGGCGTCGCGCGCGGCGAGCAGATGCGCGCGCATCGCGGCGCGCCGCTGCGCATCGCGCGCCAGCGCGATCACGCAGCGCGCATAGGCCTCGGGCGTGTCGTGCGCCAGCTCGGGCAGGCCGACGGCCTGCAGCAGGCTGGCCGCCACGCGCGACGCGAAGCTGCGGCCGCTGACGCTGACCACCGGCACGCCGGCCCACAACGCGTCGCTGGCGGTGGTGTGCGCGTTGCACGGCCAGGCGTCGAGAAAGAGGTCGGCGTTGCGCAGGCGCGCGAGGTGCGCGGCCTGGTCGAGGCGCGGCGCCCAGACGATGCGCGACGGTTCGACGCCGCGCCGCGCGGCCTCGCCCTCGAGCGTGGCGCGCAGCGCCGCGCTGCCGTCGAGCGTCCACAGCACGGCCTCGGGCAGTTCGCGCAGCAGCGCGCACCACACGTCGAAGACGGCCGGCGAGATCTTGTACGGCTGGTTGAAGCTCGCCAGCACGAGCGCTTCGTCGGGCAGTCCGCAGTCGGCGCGCGGCGTCGCATCGGGCCGCGGGCGCTGCCGGTCGTTGGGCTGGTAGCACACGGGGAGCTGCGCGATGCGCTCGCTGAAGTCGGCCTCGTGCGCCAGCGGCGTGACGACCGCGTCGCCGATCACGTAGTCGATGAAGCCGGCGCCGCTGGTGCCGGGGTAGCCGAGCCAGCTCGCCTGCAACGGGGCGGGCCGGTGCGCGAACAGCGCGAGGCGGTGGCCGTTCGTATAGCCCTTCAGGTCGACCAGGATGTCGATGGCGTCGTCGCGGATGCGCTGCGCGGCCTGCGCGTCGGACAGCGCGCCGATGTCGACGAAGCGCGCACACGCGGCCTCGGTGCGACGCCGCATCGGCGAGCCGTCGTCGAACGAGTGCGAGTACAGGGTCACGTCGACCCTCGAGCGGTCGTGCCGCTCCAGCGTCTCGATCAGCAGATGCATGGTCGCGTGCTCGCGGAAGTCGGCCGACACGTAGCCGATGCGCAGCGGCTCGCGCAACGCGACGGCGCGCGGCGGCAGCGCCCGCGTCCCCGCGGCGATGGCCGACGCGCAGGCCCTGGCGGCGGCGAGCTGGACCTGCGCGTCGTCGAGCAGCGCGACGTACACGAAGGGTTCGGTGCGACGGGCCGCGTCGGCGCCCGGCCACGCGCGCGCGTCGTCGGCCAGCGCGCGCACGAGCGCATCGGCGGCGGTCCAGTCGCAGGCGCCGCGCAGGTCGAACGCGAGCAGCGCGCGGGCGCAGTGCTCGATCGGGCTCGCGCCCAGCGCAACGGCGGTGCGAAAGCACTCGATCGCCTCGCGCGGCATGCCGAGCGCGCGGAACGCCAGGCCGAGCTGATAGTGCGTGGGAGCGTCGTCGATCTTCAGCGACAGCGCGTCGAGGAAGGCCGCCACCGCTTCACGGTGGCGCCCGAGCTGCATGAGCGACAGCGCGAGCAGCCGGTGCATCTCGAGGTCGTGGCGCTGCTCGCGCGGCAGCGCCAGCAACACCTCGGCGACCTCGGCATGGCGTCCGAGCTGGCCCAGCGCGGCGGCCTGCAGCCAGCAGGCCAGCGGGTCGTCGGCGTCGAGCGCGCGCGCACGCTCGACGGCGGCGAGCGCGTCGTCGGCCCGTCCGCTGCGCAGCAGCGCGCGCGCGCGATTGAGCGGGAACACGGCGGCCGTCGGCGCCAGACGTTCGGCGGACTCGAAGGCGATCGCGGCGCGCGGCCAGTCGCCGCGGCGCGCGAAGTCCAGCGCGCGTGTCCAGTGGCGGCGCAGCGGCGCGGACGCTCCGGTGAGGTCGAGGCTCATGCGCCGAGTCTAGGAATCGCGGTCCGGCGCGACGGCGCGAAATGCGGCACGGCGCGCGGCCTGTTCGCGGCTTCGCGTCCAGCCGCGCAGCCGGTGCTCAGCGCGCCGTGGCCGCGGCGAGCGCGCGCAGGCGGCGTGCGTCGTCGGGCCGGCCCGTGCCGTCGCAGAGGATCGCGAGGTTGGCGGCGGCGAGGTGGCTGCCGCGCCCGCGCACGGCGCCGTCGAGCTCGGGCCGCTCGCCGATCTCGAGGCAGCGCCGCCACGCGGCCTCGACCATCGGCAGCAGCTCGCCGGCGCGCGCGGGTTCGCACGCGGCCCAGTCGAGCAGCAGGTCGCCCAGCGCGAAGTGAAAGTCGGGCGAGTCCTGCCAGCGCGCCATCTCGCGCTCGGCGAGCTGCACCGCCTCGGCGTGGCGGCCGCACTTCTTCAGCGCGAAGATCGTCCGCACGACGAGGTCGTGGCGGTAGCGCGCGCCCGGCGGACAGTCCTGCAGCGCCCTCGTCAGCTGCTCGCACGCGGCGTCGAAGCGCTCGTACACGGCGAGGTCCTTGCCGAGCTGGTAGCGCAGGTACGGGTCCCGCGGCGACTGCGCGACGGCCCGCTCGAGCAGCCGCAGGTTGCGACCCTGCTTGGCCGCGAGCGCGTCCGCGCGGTAGCCGTCGTGCGCCACGCGCAAGGCCGTGCGACGGCGCGGCAGCGCGGTCGCGGGCTGTTCGTGGATGCGCCCGGCGTAGCGCACGCCGCGCGGCAGCAGGCGCGGCAGCGTGTCGACGCTGGCCTGCGGGCCGTGCGCGGTGTCGAACTGATTGAGCATCTCGAGCGTGCCGAGGAAGCCGCCGGCCGCGGGCAGCCCGCGCAGCGAGGCGCCGCCGTCGAGCAGCCACTCGTCCGCATCGAGCACCAGGTTCCAGTCCGCGCCCGAGGCGTCGAGCGCGGCGTTGCGGGCCGCGGCGAAGTCGTCGATCCACGCGAAGCGCTCGACGCGCGCGCCGGCCGCCGCCGCCAGCGCCGGCGTGGCGTCGGTCGATCCGGTGTCGAGCACGATCATCTCGTCGACCCATGGCCGTGCGCTGGCGAGGCATCGGCCGATGCAGCGCGCCTCGTCGCGGACGATCATCACCAGGGCCGTGCTCATGTCGCGATGCTGCCGCGCCCGCGGGATCGCCGATGCCGCGACGTGCACCGTGAATGCCCCGCTATTGAAGGCTCGAAGGCGCGGCGCCCGCCTGCGCCGCCGGCGGGCTCAAGTGCCGCGGCGGCGCGCCGAAAAGGGATCGGATGCGGGCGGGCCGATCGCGCGAAACACACCGGAAATCTGCCGCACTTCGCGCTTGACGACCCGCTAAAGCCGCGCCGACGACCTCCGATAACCCTCCCAACGGGCACGAGCGATCGGGTCCGTGGTCCGGAGTAGCCGACCGAGGGTTCGCGAGGACTCGAAGGTGACTCACGCCGGGCGCAGTTGCAGCGTCGTCCAGAGGGGGCGCTGCGGCACGCGGGGAGGGGTGGCGACACCCCGAGCCGCGAGGCGATGCCGGCGCTTGGCCGGAGTCACTAACCGTTAAGGAGATCCTGAAATGCCGATGACGATCAACACCAACGTGGTGTCCCTGAACGCCCAGCGCAACCTCAACTCGTCGCAGAGCTCGCTGGCCACCTCGATGCAGCGCCTGTCCTCGGGCCTGCGCGTCAACAGCGCCAAGGACGATGCCGCCGGCCTGGCGATCGCCGAGCGCATGAACGCCCAGGTCAAGGGCATGAACGTCGCGATCCGCAACGCCAACGACGGCATCTCGCTGGCGCAGACCGCCGAAGGCGCGCTGGCCACGATCGGCGACGCGCTGCAGCGCATGCGCGAGCTGGCGGTGCAGGCGGCCAACGGCTCGAACGGCACGACCGACCGTGCCAACCTCGACGCCGAGTACCAGCAGCTGTCGGCCGAGATCACGCGCATCGCGCAGCAGACCAAGTTCAACGGCCGCGCGATCCTGAACACCGACGCCGGCGCGCAGGTGTTCCAGGTCGGCGCCAACAACGGCGACACCCTGACGGTCACGACCGTGGCGGTGACGACGGTGGCCGGCGACCTGACGTCCGTGGCCAACGCCAACACGGCGCTGACCGCGATCGACGGCAAGCTCGACACCATCAACACCAACCGCGCGACCTACGGCGCCGCGATGAGCCGGCTGTCGTTCGCGATCTCCAACCTCGAGATCGGCGCCGAGAACCAGGCCGCCGCGCGCGGCCGGATCATGGACGCCGACTTCGCGTCGGAGACGGCCAACCTGTCGCGCTCGCAGATCCTGCAGCAAGCCGGCAGCGCGATGGTCGCGCAGGCCAACCAGCTGCCGCAGCAGGTGCTCGCGCTGCTGCGCTGATCCCGCAGCCCGGGGCCGGCGGCGCCACGGCGCCGCGCGGCCCGGCGCACGGGGCGGCTGCGTCGTCGACGCGGCCGCCCCGTCGTCGCTTCTGGGGCGGTTTGATACCGCATTTCCGGCCTTCGCGTCCGCAGCCTGCGCCGAAGAATCCGGCCACGGTCGCCGACGAGCGTCCGCGGACCGGGGCGCTGCCGCCACAGGAAGAGCCTCCGGGAGTGCATGACTGCTTCAGGAGCCTCGAATGCCCCAGACCATCAACACCAACGTCATCTCGCTGAACGCGCAGCGCAACCTCAACACCTCGCAGACCTCGCTGGCCACTTCGATGCAGCGCCTGTCCTCGGGCCTGCGCGTCAACAGCGCCAAGGACGACGCCGCCGGCCTGGCGATCGCCGAGCGCATGAACACCCAGGTGCGCGGCATCAACGTGGCGATCCGCAACGCCAACGACGGCATCTCGCTGGCGCAGACCGCCGAAGGCGGCCTGGCCACGGTGTCCGAGGCGCTGCAGCGCATGCGCGAGCTGGCGGTGCAGGCGGCCAACGGCTCGAACGGCACGTCCGACCGCGCCAACCTCGACGCCGAATACCAGCAGCTGTCGGCCGAGATCACGCGCATCGCGGCGCAGACCAAGTTCAACGGCCAGGCGATCATCGGTGCCGATGCCGGCAGCAAGACCTTCCAGGTCGGCGCCAACGTGGGCGACACGCTGGTGGTCACCACCACCGCCGTGACCACCGTCGCCGGCGACCTCACCACTGTGGCCAATGCGAACACGGCGATCGCGGCCATCGACGCCAAGCTCGACGTGATCAACACCAACCGCGCGACCTACGGCGCGGCGATGAGCCGCTTCCAGTTCGCGATCTCGAACCTCGAGATCTCGGGCGAGAACCAGTCGGCCGCGCGCGGGCGGATCATGGACGCGGACTTCGCGGCCGAGACGGCCAACCTGTCGCGCTCGCAGATCCTGCAGCAAGCCGGCAGCGCGATGGTCGCGCAGGCCAACCAGCTGCCGCAGCAGGTGCTGCGCCTGCTGCAGAACTGAGCGCACGCCCCGGCGGCGAGACTGCACCGGGCCGCGCTCAAGTCGGCGCGCGCCCGGCCGATAACCCGGACGAGGGCCGCGCGGTGCGGCCGTCGTCCCGTTCCTCTTTGCCATGGCGACCATCAGTTCGGCCGGAGTCGGCAGCGGTCTCGACGTCAACTCGATCGTGACGCAGCTCGTCGCGCTCGAGCGCAAGCCGATCGAGGATCTGCAGAAGTCGACCAACAAGCTGCAGACGCAGCTCTCGTCGTTCGGCAAGCTGCAAAGCGCGCTGTCCACCTTGCGCGACGCCGCCGGCAAGCTCACGCGCGCCGAGACCTGGCAGGCGACCACGGCCAGCTCGTCCGATGCCGCGGCCGCGAGCGCGACCACGGGGGCGAAGTCGGTGCCGGGACGCTACGCGGTGTCGGTGACGCGGCTCGCGTCGGCCCAGACCTTGACCAGCGGCACCTTCGCCGCGCCGACCACGGTGCTCGGATCGGGCAGCCTGAGCATCGAGCTCGGCACGTGGTCGGCCGGGCAGACCGTCTTCACGCCGAAGGCCGGCGCGAGCGCGACGACCGTCACCGTGGCCGCCGGCAGCACGCTGGAGCAGGTGCGCGACGCGATCAACGCCGCCAACGGCGGGGTGGTCGCGTCGATCGTCAACGACGCCACCGGCGCACGGCTCGCGCTGCGCTCGCGCGACAGCGGCGAGGTCAACGCCTTTCGCGTGAGCGCGACCGACGACGACGGCAACAACGCCGACGCAACGGGCCTGTCGGCGCTCGCCTTCGATCCGTCGGCCGGCGTCGCGTCGATGACGCAGCGCCAGGCGGCGGCCAACGCGCTGGCCACGATCAACGGGGTCGAGGTCGTGTCGGCCAGCAACACGCTGACCGACGTGATCGACGGCCTGACGATCCGCCTCGGCAAGGTGACCAGCGCGCCGGTGGACATCGAGATCGCGCAGGACAGCGAGTCGATCCGCAAGGCGATCACGTCGTTCGTCGACGCGTACAACGAACTCAACAAGATCACGCGCGACCAGACCAAGTACGACGCGAACAGCAAGACCGGCGGCGTGCTGCAGGCCGACCGCGCGGTGATCGGGCTGCAGTCGCAGCTGCGCAGCCTCGTCACGGGCACCTCGGGCGCATCGGGCGTCTACACGCGGCTGGCCGACATCGGCTTCGACGTGCAGCGCGACGGCAGCATCTCGCTGCAGTCGGCCAGGCTCGACGCGGCGCTCGGCCGCCTGCCCGAGCTGCGCCGGCTGTTCGCAAACTCCGACGCGCTGGTGCCGGCCAACGACGGTTTCGCGACCCTGCTCAAGCGCTACGGCGACGGCGCGCTCGGCGTCGACGGCGCGCTCACCGCGCGGCAGAACGCATTGCGCGAGCGCATCGACCGCAACGGCGACCGCGCCGAGGCGCTCGAGCAGCGCGTCGCGCAGGTCGAGAAGCGGCTGAGGGCGCAGTACACCGCGCTCGATGCGCAGATGGGCCAGCTCAACGCGCTGTCGAACTACGTGACCCAGCAGGTCGCGCAGTTCAACCGCAAGACCTGAGCGCGCGCCGGTCGGGGCGCGCGCGCCGCGCCGCCGACCCGTGACCGGCCGGGTTTCTCGCGCTCAAGTCCGGGCGCCGTGCGGCCGAAATCCCAGGCATCACGCGCACACGAGAACGCCACCCATGTACGCCAGCCCCGCCTTCAGCTCCGGCCCGTTCGCCGGCCGCGCCGCCGTCGCCAGCAACGCCTATGCGCGCGTGGGTGTCGAGACCTCGGTCGAAGGGGCCGATCCGCACCGCCTGGTCGCGCTGCTGTTCGATGGCCTGCTGGAGTCGGTGGCGCAGGCGCGCGGCGCGATCCGCGAGCGCCGCGTCGAGGCCAAGGTGCGCGCCATCGCGCGCGCGTTGCGCATCGTCGAGGAAGGCCTGCGCGCCGGGCTCAACCTGCGCGAAGGCGGCTCGCTGGCGCGCGATCTCGACGCGCTGTACACCTACCTGGCGCAGCGCCTGGCGCTGGCCAACCTGCACAACGACGACGCGATGCTCGACGAGTGCGCGCGGCTGGTCGAGCCGCTGCGCAGCGCCTGGGCCGCCATCGCACCCGGCCGCGAGGCCGCGGCATGAGGCACGCGCACCCGACCCGCCCGAACCAGGAAGTCGTCATGGAATCGCGTCTGCTGAATCTCTACGAGGCCATCGAGCAGGCCAGCGCCGACATGCTCACCGCCGCCCGCGCCGGCGACTGGGACGAGGTGGTCAAGCTCGAAGGCGCCTGCGTGCTGCTGATCTCGCAGCTCAAGCACGCCGCCGCGTCGCAGCCGCTCGCGCCCGAGGAGGTGAAGCTGAAGACGCGCATCATGCAGCGCATCCTGCTCAACGACGCCGAGATCCGCCATCTGGCCGAGCCCTGGCTGGAGGACCTGGAGGCGCTGCTCGCCGGTCGTCCGGCGACCTTGCACTGACAGCCGAAGGCACGCAGACGAAAGGCGCGCGCGATGTTCCTCGACACCCAGCCGATGGATCTCGGGTCGGTCGGCGGCGACGGCGGTCTCGCCGAGTTCCGCGTCGGCTCGCCGCTGGAGGTGCAGGCGCTGCTGAAGCAGCTGGTCAACGGCAACGTGCTGCTCAACCTGAACGCGAGCGACGGCACGGCCTACACCACGACCATCTGGACGCTCGACAGCTCGCGCGGCGCGATGAGCCTGGCCGCCGACGCCAGCGATCCGCGGCTGCAGCGCCTGCTCGACGCGGACGAGATGGTCGTCGTCGGCTACCTCGACAGCGTGAAGATCCAGTTCGACCTGCAGGACATGGTGCTCGTGCACGGCGCGCGCTCCAGCGCGCTGCAGGTGCCGATGCCGCGCGTGATCTACCGCTTCCAGCGCCGCTCGAGCTACCGCGTGCGCCCGCTCGCGCGCAGCGCGCCGGTGGCGCGGCTGCGCCATCCGGCCCTGCCCGACATGCCGCTGGAGCTGCGCATCCTCGACGTGAGTCTCGGCGGCTGCGCGCTGTTCCTGCCCGACGACGTGCCGGCGCTGCAGCCGGGCACCGAGATCGCCGGCGTGTCGATCGAGCTCGATCCCGACACGCGCTTCGAGACGCGCCTGCACCTGCACCACGTGACCGCGATCAACCCGGGCGCGCGCGGCGTGCGGCTCGGCTGCTCGATGCTCGGCCTCGCGCGCGACGCCGAGCGCATGCTGCAGCGCTACATCGACCAGACGCAGAAGCGCCGAAGGATGATGTCGCTCGACTGAAGCGACGCCTTGTCGTCGCCGCGCGTCAACGGCGCCGGCGCGGCGCCGTGCCGGACCGCGCCGCGGCCGGGCTAACGCAGCACCAGCCGCGCCGGCCCGGCCTCGACCGCGCCGACCACCGCCGCCGTCTCGAAGCCTCCGCGGCGGAACACGCCGAGCACGTCGTCGACCGCGGCCGCGTCGCATGACACGAGCAGGCCGCCGCTGGTCTGCGGGTCGGTCAGCAGCGCGCGGTCTTCGGCGGCAAAGCCCTCGGGCAGCGACACGTCGCGGCCGTAGCTCGCCCAGTTGCGGCCCGACGCGCCGGTCACCATGCCCTGCGCGGCGAGCTCGCGCACGCCGGGCAGCAGCGGCACCTTCGACCAGTCGATCGCGACGGTCGCCCGCGCGCCGCGCGCGAGTTCGAGCGCGTGGCCCGCCAGGCCGAAGCCCGTCACGTCGGTCAGCGCGTGCACGCCGGGCAGGTCGGCCAGTCCGGTGCCGGGCTTGTTGAGCTTCGTGGTGGTGGCCACCATGCGCGCGTAGCCGTCGGCCGGCAGCGCGTCCTTCTTCAGCGCGGCCGACAGCACGCCCACGCCGAGCGGCTTGCCGAGCACCAGCACGTCGCCGGCGCGCGCGTCGGCGTTGCGCTTGACCTTCTTCGGGTGCACGAGGCCCATCACCACCAGGCCGTAGATCGGCTCGACCGAGTCGATCGTGTGGCCGCCCGCGATGGGGATGCCGGCGTCGCGGCACACCGCCTCGCCGCCTTCGAGGATGCGGCCGATGGTCTCGAGCGGCAGCACGTTGATCGGCATGCCCACCAGGCCCAGCGCCATGATCGGGCGGCCGCCCATCGCGTAGACGTCGCTGATCGCGTTGGTGGCGGCGATGCGGCCGAAGTCGTACGGGTCGTCGACGATCGGCATGAAGAAGTCGGTGGTCGCGATCAGCGCCTGCTCCTCGTTGAGCTGGTAGACCGCGGCGTCGTCGGCGGTCTCGATGCCGACCAGCAGCTCCGGCGGCATCGGCATCTTCGCGGTGCCCTTGAGGATCTCGGACAGCACGCCGGGCGCGATCTTGCAGCCGCAGCCGCCGCCGTGCGACAGCGAGGTCAGGCGGACGGGGGACTCGTGAGGGGCGTTCATCGTGCGGGCTCCAGCAGGGACTGCACCAAGTGTAGGAGCGCGGCGCGCTCCGCGTCGGGCGCGAACAGCGCGGCCCGCCGGCGTGCGTGGTCGTTCAGCGCCGCCAGCGCGGCGGGCTCGTCGCGCAGGCGTTCGAGCAGCGCGGCCAGCTCGTCGTCGTGGCCGAGCGCGAAGTAGCCCGGCCAGTCGCGGCCGAGCATGCCCACGTTGCCGGCGATGCGCGAGGCGATCACCGGCGTGCCCGCCTGCACTGCCTCGGCGATGACCTGCGCGCCGCCTTCCATGCGGCTGGCGTGCACCAGCACGTGCGCGCGCTTCATGCGCTGGCGCGCCGCGCCGCGCGACAGGCCGCCGAGCCAGCGGTAGCGCGGGTTCAGGCGCATGGTCTCGCGCGCGGCCATGCCCAGCGCCGGGTCGAGCGCCTCGCCGACGTGCTCGAAGCGGATGTCCTCGCGCGCGGCGAGTCGCCGCGCGGCGCGCATGAAGGTCATCGGGTCCTTCTCGTCGCGCAGGTGGCCCACCATCACCGCCAGCAGGCGGTCGTCGGGCTTCGCGGCCGGCGCGAGCGGCGCGGCCGACTGCACGATCACCATGCACTTGGCCTGCATCGCCGGCGTGAGCTCGTGCGGGCCCTGGTCCTGCAGCACGACGAGCCTCGTGGCGTGCACCAGCGAGTGCTGCGCCGCCGCGTCGATGCGGATGTCGCGGTACAGGTCGGTGCCGGTGAGCACCACGACGCGCGGCACCTGCGGGCACTGCCGCGCGTGGCGCTCGATCGAGTCGGCGCTGCGCCGCGCGTGCAGCGCGATCAGCAGCTCGTGCGGCTCGCCGTTCCAGCGCAGCGCGACCTCGGTGCGACAATGGCCCGCCAGCATGCGCGCCCAGCGCGCGGCGGTGTGCCAGTTGCCGTTGTTGGCTTCGGCCAGCGCGGGGCTGACGATGTAGACGCGGGGTTTGTTCATGCTCGAGACCGATGCACCGCTGGCCGACGCACGACGCATGCGCCGCGCCGGCAAGGACCTGCTCTCGCTCGCGCTGATGGATGCGCGCAATCATACGTTGCGGTGGTTCGGCGCCTACGAGCAGGCGCTCGGTGCGCGCGGCTTCACGGTGCCGCTGCTGCCCGAGCTGAATCCGCCGCTGTGGGAGCTCGGGCACGTCGGCTGGTTCCAGGAGTGGTGGATCGCGCGCAATCTGCAGCGCGCGCAAGGCCGGCATGCCGACCCGCGCGCCGCGCGGCTGGCGTCGATCGAGCCGCAGGCCGACGCGTGGTACGACTCGGGCAACGTGCCGCACGACACGCGCTGGCGGCTGCCGCTGCCGGAGGCGGAATCCACGCGCCGCTACCTGGTCGACACGCTCGAGGCCACGCTGGAACTGCTGGACGCGCTGCCCGACGACGCCGGCGACGACGCGCTGTACTTCTACCGCCTCGCGCTCTTCCACGAAGACATGCATGGCGAGGCCTTCGCCTACATGGCGCAGACCCTCGAGCTCGAACCCGCCGCGCTGCGCGGCACCTTGCGCGCGCCGGCCGCGCACGCCGCGCGCCCGGCGCTGTGGTTCGCGCCCACGCGCTGGACGCTGGGCAGCCCCGACGAGGGCTTCACCTTCGACAACGAGCGCGACGCGCACGAGGTGGCCGTGCCCGAGTTCGAGATCGACGCGCTGCCCGTCTCGTGGAGCCAGTTCGTCGAGTTCGTCGAGGACGGCGGCTACGACGAGCCGCGCTGGTGGACGCCCGACGGCTGGGCCTGGGTGCAGGCGAACTCGCGCCGCTGCCCGCGCCACGTCGAGCAGCTGCGCGGCGGCGTGCTCGCGCGGCGCAACGGCGTGCTCGCGCGCGTGCCGCTCGGCCAGCCGGTGATGCACGTCTCGTGGTTCGAGGCCGAGGCGTGGTGCCGCTGGGCCGGCCGCCGCCTGCCCACCGAGGTGGAGTGGGAGCTGGCGGCGCACCTGGGCGCCGCGCGCGGCTTTCGCTGGGGCGACGTGTGGGAGTGGACGGCCACGAGCTTCCAGCCGTACCCCGGCTTCACGCCCGATCCGTACCGCGACTACTCCGCACCGTGGTTCGGCACGCGCAAGGTGCTGCGCGGCGGCTCGATCGCCACGCGGCGGCGCATGAAGCACCCGAAGTACCGCAACTTCTTCGAGCCCGGGCGCGACGACGTGTTCGTCGGCTTCCGCTCCTGCGCGGTCTGACTGGGCGCGCCGACTGCACCGCGGCGGCGCTGCGCGAGGCCGCGGCGCCGTGCGTGACGGCCCCTATGCAGGCCGCGACATATCGCCAAACGCGGACGGCGCCCGAACAATCGCGCCGATTCGGCAACCGGTGACGGGAATGGGTGCGTTCGGCGAGAGCCTGCGCACCGCCCTCGATCTGATCGTGACCGCAGACCGCAGCCTCTGGCGTGTCGTGTCGCTGTCGCTGGTGGTCAGCGGGTCGGCGTGTGCGTTGGCGGCGGTGTTCGGTCTGCTCGGCGGGGCGTGCCTCGCCGTCGCGCGCTTTCCGGGCCGGCGTGCGCTCGTCGTGCTGCTCAACACCTTGCTCGCGCTGCCCTCGGTGGTGGTGGGGCTCGTGGTCTACCTGCTGCTGTCGCGCTCGGGACCGCTGGGGCATCTGGGCATCCTGTTCACGCCGAGCGCGATGGTGATCGCGCAGACCGTGCTCGTGCTGCCGGTGGTCACCGCGCTGACGCGCCAGCTCGTGGCCGACGCCGCGCACGGCAACGGCGAGCAGCTGCGCTCGATGGGCGCGGGCACGCTGGCCACCGCGCTGCTGCTGCTGCTGCACGAGCGGCTCGCGCTGGTCACCGTGCTGCTGACCGCCTTCGGGCGCGCGATCAGCGAGGTGGGGGCGGTGATGATCGTCGGCGGCAACATCGACGGCTTCACCCGCGTGATGACCACCGCCATCGCGCTCGAGACCAGCAAGGGCGACTTGCCGCTCGCGCTCGGACTGGGCTTCGTGCTGCTGGGCGTGGTGGGCCTCATCAACCTCGCGATCGCGACCCTGCAGCGTTCGCAGTCGCGCCACGACGCGGCGCGCTGACGGAGGCCGCATGCATCCGTCCGACGTGCTGATCGAGCTGCGCGAGTCGTCCGTGCGCTTCGGCGACGTCACGGCGCTGGCCGGCGTGAACTTCGCGCTGCGGCCCGGCGAGCGCGTCGCGCTGGTGGGCAGCAACGGCTCGGGCAAGACCACCTTGCTGCGCGCGCTGCACGGCCAGCTGCCGGTGAGCGGCGAGCGTCGCGTGGCGCTCGACGCGGCCGGCCGCGAGCCGACGCAGGCGATGGTGTTCCAGCGTCCGTTCCTGCTGCGGCTGTCGGTGTGGCGCAACCTGATGATCGGCCTGTGGCTGGCCGGCGTGCCGGCCGCCGAGCGGGCCGGGCGCGCGACGCTCGCGCTCGAGCGCGTGGGCCTGGCCGAGCAGCGCGATCGTCCGGCGCGCGTGCTCTCGGGCGGGCAGCAGCAGCGTCTCGCGCTGGCGCGCGCGTGGAGCGTGCGGCCGCGCGTGCTGTTCCTCGACGAGCCGACGGCCAGCCTCGACCCGCACGCCAAGCGCGAGGTCGAGTGCCTCGTCGAGGAGTTCGCCGCCGAGGGCATGACGGTGGTGATGAGCACGCACAACCTCGGCCAGGCCAAGCGGCTGGCCACGCGCGTGGTGTATCTCGAGGCGGGGCGCATCGTGGTCGACCTGCCGACGTCGTGGTTCTTCGATCGGGCGCTGCCGGAGGCGGCGGCGCAATTCGTCAAGGGAGAGTTGCCATGGCACTGAGTCGTCGTGGCGTCGCGGCGGCCGCGCTGGCCGCCGTGGCCTTCGCCGCCACCGTCGCGACGGGCATCGCGCGGGCGCAGGACAAGTTCATCGTGATGGCCTCGACCACGTCGACCGAGCAGTCGGGGCTGTTCGCGCACCTGCTGCCCGGGTTCCGGAAGGCCACCGGCATCGACGTGCGCGTGGTCGCGCTGGGCACCGGCCAGGCGCTCGACATGGGACGGCGCGGCGACGCCGACGTCGTGTTCGTGCACGACCAGGCGGCCGAGGAGAAGTTCGTCGCCGAGGGCTTCGGGCTCGCGCGCCGCGCGGTGATGTACAACGACTTCGTCCTCGTCGGACCGAAGTCGGACCCGGCCGCGGCGAAGGGCGACGACATCGTGGCCGCGCTCGCCAGGGTCGCCGCATCGAAGGCCGAGTTCGTGTCGCGCGGCGACAAGAGCGGCACCCACGCGGCCGAGCTGCGCTACTGGAAGGCCGCGAACGTCGACGTCGCGGCGGCCAGGCCGTCCGGCTACAAGGAGTGCGGCTGCGGCATGGGGCCGGCGCTGAACATGGCCGCGTCGAGCAACGCCTACGTGCTCGCCGATCGCGGCACCTGGCTGTCGTTCAAGAACCGCGGCGAGCTCGCGATCCTGGTCGAGGGCGACCGCCGCCTGTTCAACCAGTACGGCGTGATCGTCGTGAACCCCGCGAAGCATCCGCACGTGAAGCGCGACCTCGCGCAGCAGTTCGCCGACTGGGTGGTGTCGCCGGCCGGTCAGGCCGCGATCGCGGCGTACAAGGTCGGCGGCGAGCAGCTGTTCTTTCCGAACGCGGGGAGTTGAGCGCACCGAGCGCGGGGAGCTGAGCGCACCGAGCGCGGGGAGCTGAGCGCGCCGGGCGCGGGGCGTTGAGCGCACCGTCGCGCTGCGCTGCGCCCCCCACAATCCCGCCCGACGCGACTCGACGCATTGCGCCTCGGACCCACGAAGTCCGGTGAAGGCAGTTGCAGCGTGGGGTTGGGTGCCGCGTCCGACGCCTGGTTGTCCCTGCAACCCGTCCCGGCGCGCCGCAGTCCGGGAACCCTTTCGTGGAAGGACCGGACCGTGAGCCCCACCGCCCAGAGCGCGCTCCAGGACGCGCTGTTGCGCATGATCGTGCCGATGCGCCGCGAGTTCGGATGCGAGCTCAACCTGGCGCGCATGCGCCAGGACTACGCCTACGCCAGCGCCATCGTGACCGAGGCGATGACCAGCGCCACGCCGCGCCTGCGCGAGAGCGCGCGCGTGGTCGAGCAGCACTGGCGCGCCGTGTTCGCCGAGGCGCTGGCCGCGCCGGAGCCGGCGGCGCGCGCCGAGACGGCCGGCGCGCTCAAGCGCAGGGCGGCCGACGCCGCGCGCCGGCTGATCGAGCTGATCGGCCCGGTGGGCGAGTCGCTCGCGATCCGGCTGGAGCGCGTCAAGGACGCCCCGGCGCTCGCGCGCCTGATCGACGAGTCGTGCCGCAGCGTCGCCAACATCCGCGGCGAGGCCGCCGCGCTCGCATTCAGGCGGCAGGTCGCCGATCCGGGCGATGCGAGCGGCTCGGCTGGTCCGGCCGAGGCACGACGCGCGGACCGTTCCGCGTAAACCCTCGTGCGCGGCGGGTGCGCTTCTTGCACCGCAGGCGGCATGACACATCGCCGCCACATCGTTCTCGGCCTGGCCGGCGCCGCCGTCGCGCGCAGCGCGGTCGCCGCCGATGCGTTCGAGGGTGACCCGTTCAAGTCGCACCAGTGGCCCGAGGTGCGGCGCGAGACCGTGGGACCCAGGGCGCGCACGCGCTTCGATCCGCGCGTGAAGGTCGAGGGCCCGGCGTTCGCCGAGGACCCGATGAACGTGCCGATCACGGTGACGGCCGCGGCGCTCGCCGACGTCGAGCAGATCGTCGTGGTGGTCGACCGCAACCCGATCCGCAAGGTGCTCGAGTACTTTCCGACGGCCGCGCTGCCCGCCGTGTCGTTCCGCTTCAAGCTCGAGCAGGCGTCGCCGGTGCGCGCGCTGGCCCGTACGCGCGACGGCACGTGGCACGTCGGCGGCACCTGGGTCGACTCCGCCGGCGGCGGCTGCACGGTCGCCGGCGCGTCGCGCGCCGACGGCAGCTGGCAGCGCACGCTCGGCCAGGTGAGCGGCCGCCTGTTCGACGCGCCGCAGTCCACCGCCGCGCCGGGCGTGGCCGCGCGCCTGCGCCTGCGCGTGATGCATCCGATGGACACCGGGCTCGTGGCCGGCATCCCGGCTTTCCACCTCAAGCGTCTCGTCGTGCGCGACGACGCGGGCCGCGAGCTGCTGCGCATGAACGTGTTCGAGCCGGTCAGCGAGAACCCGGTGTTCTCGTTCGACTTCCCCGGCCGGCCCGCGGGCAGCCTGGGCGTGGATGGCGTCGACAACAACGGCAACCGCATCGCGAGCCGGCTCGAATGAAGGACTCTTCCGCGCGGGCGATGCGCGCGCTGGCGTTCGTGCTGGCCACCGCGTCGGCGGCCATCGCGGCCGCTCAAGTGCGCGCTCAGGCACCCGCCCAGACGACCACCCAGACGACCACCCAGACGCCCGCTCAGGTGCGCGCGCAGCCCGACCGCGCCACGCTCGACTACCGCCTGAAGGCGCGCGCGCTGGCCGACGGCGTGTACGTGGTGGAGGGCGCGAACGCCGACTTCTCGCCGGCCAACGGCTGCAACATCATCAACACCGGCTTCATCGTCACCGGCGCCGGGGTGGTGGTGGTGAACACCGGTCCGTCCAAGCGCTACGGCGAGCAGCTGCGCGCGCTGATCGCGCAGACCACGGCCGAGCCCGTGGTGCGCGTGCTGCACCTGAACCTGCACCCCGACTACTTCCTCGGCAACCAGGCCTTCGCCGACGTGCCGCGCGCCGCGACCGCGCGCACCGCCGCCGGCATGAAGCGCGAGGCCAGGGCCTACGAAGACAACCTGTACCGCCTGTGCGGCGACTGGATGAAGGGCACCGAGGCGCTGCTGCCCAACGCGGCGGCCGAGCCCGGCGTGCTGCGCGTCGGCGCGCGCGAACTGGAACTGCGCGAGCTGCGCGGCCACACCGACTCCGACCTCGTGCTGCTCGATCGGCGCAGCGGCGTGGTGTTCGCCGGCGGACTCGTGTTCGCCGAGCGCGTGCCGACCACGCCGCATGCCGAGCTCGCGCCGTGGCTCGACAGCCTGCAGGCGCTCGCGAAGTCCGAGCCGCGCGTGCTGGTGCCCAGCCACGGCCCGCTGTCCGCCGCGACCGCGGTCGACGCCGCGCGCGCGATCGACCAGACGCGCCGCTATCTGCAGTGGCTCGATGCCACCTTGAAGTCCGCGGCCGAACGCGGCTGGGACATGGCCGACCTGCTGCGCGCGCCGGTGCCCGAGGAGTTCCGCCGCTGGGCCGCGTTCGACACCGAGTTCACGCGCAACGTCGCGCACCTGTACCCGCGCTACGAGCGCGCGGCACTGCGTCCGGGACGGCAGCCGTAGCCGGCGCGCCGGCACGCTCGCGCGTCAGGCTGGCACAGCGGCGCGCGCGACGTCCGCGCGGCGCGCCTGCTCAATCGTGTAGCACTGGCACGGGGAAACCCGCGCGTCGGGGCGGCCGCGGCGGCGCGCGGCGCG
>Ga0073934_10002634_pt1 | contig 36385 bp, 28 predicted proteins | sample LarsenN4metaG_FD_76834 | JGI IMG/M metagenome (GOLD analysis project Ga0073934, IMG submission 76834) | Hot spring sediment bacterial and archeal communities from British Columbia, Canada, to study Microbial Dark Matter (Phase II) - Larsen... ... | reverse complement strand
GGCCGACCACGTTGACCTTGGGCTTGAGCTCGCCGATCGCGCGCATCGTGCCGAGCACGCTCGCTGCGCCGCCCATGTCGAACTTCATCTCGTCCATCTCGGCGGCCGGCTTGATCGAGATGCCGCCGCTGTCGAAGGTGATGCCCTTGCCCACCAGGACCAGCGGCGCGTCGTTCTTGCCGGCGCCGTTGTAGCGCGCGACGATGAACTTCGGCGGCTCGTCCGAGCCCTGCGCCACCGCCAGGAAGCTGCCCATGCCGAGCTTGGCGCAGTCCTTGCGCTCGAGCACCTCGACCTTCAGGCCATGTTCCTTGCCGAGCTGGCGGGCCTGCTCGGCCAGGTAGGTCGGCGTGCACACGTTGCCGGGCCGGTTGGCGCACTCGCGCGCCAGCATCACACCGGCGGCGATGGCCTGGCCGCGTGCGAGGCCCGCCGCCACCGCGCGGGCGTTGCCGCCCACCAGGCTCACGCGCGCGAGCTTGCCGGCTGGCGGCGCGCTCGGCTTGGTGGCGCGGTACAGGTAGGTCGAGTCGTGCACCGCGGCCACCAGGGCCTCGGCCTGCTCGCCATGCGGCGGCTCGCCGCCCGCCACCGCCACCGCCAGGTGGCGCGTGCCACCCGACTTGAGCAGCACCAAGCCGACGCCGACCGCCTTGCGGAAGGTCCGCGGCTGCGCGTCGGCCAGCCACACGAAGGCCACGCGCGGCGCCTTCACGCCCGGCACGCGGTGCGCGTACAGCATCTGCGAGGCCTTGAAGGCGAAGTCGCCGGCCTCGACGGCCTGCGCCAGCGCATCGGCCAGCGGCTTGTCCAGGTCCTTGGGAACGCCGTTGCCGCCGACCAGCACGAGCAGCGCGTCGGCATCGATGCCGGCCAGCCCCGCCTTGCCGGCCGCGAGCGAGTCGAAGTCCATAATTCCGCTCTGAAGAAAAGAGCGCGGATGTTATTCGATTCGACTCTACGCAGAGAGCTGTCCAGGAGCTTCGGCGCCACGCTGGTCGTCATCCTGACCATCGTGCTGACGACCTTCCTGATCCGCGCCATCCGCGAGGCCGCCGGCGGCTCGATCGCGCCGCAGGACGTGGTGCTGCTGATCGGCTACGTCTCGCTCGGCCACCTGCCGACCATCCTGGCGCTGTCGCTGTTCATCGCCGTCGTGCTCACGCTCGGCCGCATGTACCGCGACAGCGAGATGGCGATCTGGTTCGCCGCCGGCGTGAGCCTCACGCGCTTCGTCAAGCCGGTGCTGCGCACGACCTGGCCGGTGCTGCTGGTGATCGCGCTGCTGCTGCTCTTCGCCTGGCCCTGGGGCAACCGCCAGAGCACCGACCTGCGCGACCGCTACGCCCAGCGCGGCGACCTGGCGCGCGTGGCACCCGGCGTGTTCCAGACCTCGCGCGACGGCCGCCGCGTCTTCTTCGTCGAGCGCGAGAGCGCCGACGGCATCAACGCGCGCAACGTCTTCATCCTCACGCGCAGCGGCGACAACGAGTCGGTGACCTCGGCGCGCTCGGGCCGCCTGGAGAGCGAGGGCAGCGACCGCTTCCTCGTTCTCGAGCGCGGCCAGCGCAACGACGTCAACCTCGCCACCGGCGTGCGCACGCTGTCGAGCTTCGAGAACTACCGCGTGCTGGCCGGCGAACGTGCGGTGCGCGCCGCCGAGAGCCGGCCGCCCAAGGCGGTGAGCACGATCGACCTGCTGCGCGAGCCCACCGCTCGCCACCAGGCCGAACTGGCCTGGCGCCTGGGCATGCTGCTCGGCGCGGCCAACCTGCTGCTGCTGGGCATCGGGCTGGCGGCCACCAACCCGCGCCGCGCGAGCAACTGGAACCTGCTGTTCGCGCTGCTCGGCTTTGCCGTGTACTACAACTTCATCAACCTCGGGCAGGCCTGGGTGGCGGGCGGCCGCGCCTCGCTCGGCGCGGCGCTGTTCGGCATCCACGGCGCGGCCTTCGTGCTCGCGCTGCTGCTGCTGTGGTGGCGCGACAACGGCGCCGTTTTCAAGCTCGGCCGCGTCAGCGCGGCGGCTCCCCGGGCGGCGGCGCCATGAAGACGGTGCGGCGTCTGCTCTACCGCGACATCCTCGCCTCGGTGGGCTTCGTGGCGCTGGCGTTCCTGGCGCTGTTCTACTTCTTCGACTTCGTCGAGCACCTGGACGACGTGGGCCGCGGCGGGCGCACGACGCTGCACGCGGTGATCGCGGCGGCCTGGCAGGCGCCGGGCCACCTCTACGAGCTGATGCCGATCGCGGTGCTCATCGGCACCATCTACACGCTGGCGCGGCTGGCGCAGACCTCGGAGTTCACGATCCTGCGCACCGGCGGGCTCGGCCCAGGGCGCGCGCTGTCGCTGCTGGCGCTGCTCGGCGCGGGATTCAGCCTGTTCACCTTCGTCGTCGGCGACTACGTCACGCCGTGGGCCGAGACGCGCAGCGTGCTGCACCAGGCCAGCCAGCGCGGCGGGCTCAAGATCGACGGCGCCGGCGCCTGGCTCAAGGAGCGCCGCACCACGTCCGAGGGCGAGCGCAGCTTCTCGATCAACATCGCCGGCACCGGCAGCGGCGGCGCCCTCACCGGGCTGCGCATCTTCGAGTTCGACGACGACGGCCGCCTCGTCTCGCGCACCGAGGCGCGCGAGGGCCGCGTCGCCGACGACGGCACCTGGCAGCTCGTGCAGGCCGAGGTGGCGCGCTGGCCCAAGGCGCGCGCCGAGGGCATGCCGCCGGTGCTCGTGGAGCGGCACGAGCGGCTGGACTGGCCGAGCTCGCTCAGGCCGGCCGTGGTGGCCGCCGCCGTGCTGCCGCTGCGCACCATGAGCACGCTGGAGCTGTGGCGCTACAGCGTGCACCTGTCCGACCAGGAGCAGGCCAGCCAGCGCTACGAGATCCAGTTCTGGAAGAAGGCCCTCTACCCCTTCGCCTGCCTGGTGATGGTGGCGCTGGCGCTGCCCTTCGCCTACCTGCACGCGCGCGCCGGCGGCGTGAGCTTCAAGGTCTTCGGCGGCATCATGCTCGGCATCGGCTTCGTGCTGCTCAACAACCTCGCCGGTCACATCGGCAACCTGCAGGGCTGGGTGCCCTGGGTGGCGGCGTCGGCGCCGAGCCTGCTGTTCCTGCTGCTGTCGATGAGCGCCTTCGCCTGGCTGGTACGCTACCGATGAACGGACTGATCCTGTTCGCCCACGGCGCGCGCGATCCACGCTGGGCCGCGCCCTTCGAGGCCGTGGCCGCGGGCATCCGCGCCGCGCGCCCGGCGCTGGTGGTGCGCCTGGCGTTCCTCGAGTTCATGCAGCCCGGCCTGCTCGAGGCGGGCAGCGCGCTGGCGCAGCAGGGCGCCACGCGCATCGACATCGTGCCGATGTTCCTCGGCGCCGGCGGCCACGTGCGGCAGGACCTGCCGGCGCTCGTCGACGCGCTGCGCGCCGCCTGGCCGGGCGTCGCGGTCACGCTGCACCCGGCGATCGGCGAGATCGACGCCGTCACCGCGGCGATGGCCGCCGCCATCGTCACCACCGTCATGCCCCCCTCAGCCCCACGATGAACCTGCACCAGTTCCGCTTCGTCCAGGAGGCGGTGCGCCGCAACCTCAACCTGACCGAGACGGCCAAGGCGCTGCACACCTCGCAGCCCGGCATCAGCAAGGCCATCCTCGAGCTCGAGGAGGAACTCGGCATCGACCTGTTCGCGCGCCACGGCAAGCGCATCAAGCGCGTCACCGAGCCCGGCCAGCAGGCGCTCAAGTCGATCGAGATCATCATGCGCGAGGTGGCCAACCTGAAGCGCATCGGCGAGCAGTACTCCAAGCAGGACGCCGGCACGCTGGGCATCGCCACCACGCACACCCAGGCGCGCTACTTCCTGCCCGAGCCGGTGGCGCAGCTGCGCCGGCGCTACCCCAAGGTGCAGGTCGTGCTGCACCAGGGCGTGCCCGAGCAGGTGGCGCGGCTGCTGCTCGACGACGTGGCCGAGATCGGCGTGGCCACCGAGGCGCTGGCCGCGCACGAGGAGCTCGTCACCCTGCCCTGCTACGAGTGGCAGCACGTGATGGTGGTGCCGCACGACCACCCGCTCGCCGCCGTCGAGCGTCCGACGCTCGAGCAGCTGGCGCAGCACATGCTCGTGCTCTACCACCCCACGGTGACCGGGCGCACGCGCATCGACCTGGCCTTCGCGCGCGCGCGGCTCAAGCCGCAGGTGGCGCTGGAGGGCATCGACTCCGACGTCATCAAGACCTACGTGCGGCTGGGCCTCGGCGTGGGCATCGTCACCGAGCTGGCGATGCGCGACGAGCCGGCGCCGGCCAACGGGCAGGGCCTGGTGGCGCGCCCGCTCGGCCACCTGTTCGGCGCCAACGTGACGCGCGTGGCCTTCAAGCGCGGCGCCTACCTGCGCCATTTCGTCTACGCTTTCGCCGAGCTGCTGTCGGCGCGCCTGACGCCGGCGCTGATCGGCAAGGCGATGAGCGGCCAGGGCAGCCAGTACGAACTATGAGCACACCTTCGATCCGCAGCCGCCTGCCCCAGGTCGGCACCACCATCTTCACGGTCATGTCGGCGCTGGCGCAGGAGCGCGGCGCGATCAACCTCGGCCAGGGCTTCCCCGACTTCGACTGCGACCCGGCGCTGCTCGGGCACGTGCACGCGGCGATGAAGGAAGGCCTCAACCAGTACCCGCCGATGGCCGGCGTGGCGGCGCTGCGCGAGGCCGTGGCGGCCAAGATCGAAGCGCTGTACGGCGCTCGCTACGACCCCGGCAGCGAGATCACCATCACCGCCGGCGCCACCCAGGCCATCCTGACCGCGGTGCTGGCCGCCGTGCACCCGGGCGACGAGGTCATCGTTCTCGAGCCCACCTACGACAGCTACGCGCCGAACATTGAGCTCGCCGGCGGGCGCGTGGTCCGCGTGCCGCTCTCGCCGCGCAGCTTCAGGCCCGATCTGGCGCGCATCGCCGCCGCCATCACGCCGCGCACGCGCATGCTGATGATCAACAGCCCGCACAACCCGAGCGCCACGGTGTGGACACGCGCCGAGATGCAGGGCCTGGCCGACCTGCTGGCACCCACCGACGTGCTGCTGGTGGCCGACGAGGTCTACGAGCACATGGTCTTCGACGGCGTGCCGCACGTCAGCGCCTCGTCGATCCCGGCGCTCGCCGAGCGCGCCTTCGTCGTCTCGAGCTTCGGCAAGACCTACCACGTGACGGGCTGGAAGGTCGGCACGGTGGCCGCGCCGGCCGCGCTGAACGCCGAGTTCCGAAAGGTGCACCAGTTCAACGTCTTCACCGTCAACACGCCGGTGCAGCACGGCCTGGCGCGCTACATGGCCGATCCGCGGCCCTACCTCGAGCTGGGCGCCTTCTACCAGCGCAAGCGCGACCTGTTCCGCGCCGGCCTCGAGCGCACGCCGCTGGTGCCGCTGGCCAGCCAGGGCAGCTACTTCCAGGTCGTCGACTACAGCGCCGTCAGCGCCCTGCCCGAGGCCGGGTTCTGCCAGTGGCTGACGCGCGAGGTGGGCGTGGCGGCGATCCCGCTGTCCGCGTTCTACGAAGGCGGCTTCGAGCAGCGCCTGGCCCGCCTGTGCTTCGCCAAGCGCGACGAGACGTTGCACGCCGCGCTCGACCGCCTGGCCGGCCTGCGGCCGCAGGCCTGAGCGGCCGTCTCAGGCCGCGAGCCTGAACACGCTGACGGCCTGCGCCAGCCGGCGCGCCTCTTCGCTCAGCGCCTGCGCCGCCGCGGCGCCCTGCTCGACGAGCGCCGCGTTGCGCTGGGTGCCTTCGTCGATCTTCGCCACCGAGTGGCTCACCGTGCCGATGCCGGCGGTCTGCTCGTGCGTGGCGGCGCTGATCTCGGTGATGAGCTGGTCGACGCGCTGCACCTGGGCGACGATCTGCTGCATCGTCGCGCCGGCCTCGGCGGCCTCGCGGTTGCCGGCCTCCACGCGGGCCACGCTGCTGGCGATCAGGTCCTTGATCTCGCGCGCCGCCGCGGCCGAGCGCTGCGCCAGCGAACGCACCTCGCCGGCCACCACGGCGAAGCCGCGGCCCTGCTCGCCGGCCCGCGCCGCCTCCACCGCGGCGTTGAGCGCGAGGATGTTGGTCTGGAACGCGATGCCGTCGATCACGCCGGTGATCTCGGCGATGCGCCGGCTGGCCGCCTGGATCTCGGCCATCGTCTGCACCACGCGGCCGACGGCGCTGCCGCCCTCGGCGGCCACCTGGCTCGCCTGGGCGGCCAGCTGGCTGGCGGAGCGGGCGTGCTCGGCGGTCTGCTCGACGCTGCCGGTCATCTGCTCCATGCTGGACGCGGCCTGCTGCAGGTTGCCCGACTGCTCGTCGGTGCGGCGCGCCAGGTCGAGATGGCCCGACGCGATCTGCTCGCTGTTGGCGGCCACCGCGTCGGCGCCGAGGCGGATCGTCGTCACCGTGCTTGCAAGGCGCTGGCGCATCGTCTCCATGTCGGCGGCCACGCTGCCGGCCGGCGGCTCGGCGCCCTGCAGGCGGGCGTCGAGCGCGCCGCCGGCGATGGCATTCGCCAGGCGGCTCAGCGCCACCGGCTCGGCGCCGAGCCTGCGCAACAGGCCGCGCGCGAAGCGCAGGCCGAAGGCCAGCAGTGCGGCCAGCGTGACGAGCACGGTCGCCAGCAGCACGGCGCGCTGCTTCGTGTACAGCGCGTCGCGCTGCTCCACGCGCGCCTGCGCGAGCGCCTCGATCTGGCCGCGCAGCTGGTCGAGCCCGTCCTCCAGGCTCTCGAAGTCGGTGTCGAAGCCGGTGCCGAGCGACGCCACCGCGGCCGGGTCGGCGAGCGCCGCCTCGACCAGCTTGCCGGCCGTCGTGCTGAAGCGTTCGACGACCGGCCTGACCTCGGCGAGCGCACGCACGAGCGAGGGGTCGGTGGCCGCCTTCTCGACGGTGGCCATCGCCTCGGTCAGGTTGCGGCTGAACTCGGCCAGCTCGTCGCGGATCGCCTTCTTCTCGTCGGCGCCGGCCTGCGGGCCGGCCAGCCGGGCGGCCAGCGTGGTGGCGCGCAGTCCGTCGTGCATCATGTCGGCGGTGCCGGCCGCGCGGGCGATCTGCACGTCCGTCAGCAGCTCGCCCGAGAGTTCCTCGCTGCCGAACGATTGCAGCGCGGCCAGCCCGCCCAGGGCCAGGCAGCCGGTGGTGGCGATGCCCACGAACAGCATCACGCTGCCGCGGACCGTGAGGGGACGCAGTCTCATCGCTGACTCCGGGTCAGAAGGTGAACTTGAGTCCGGCCGTGACCAGGGTCGCGCGCTCGCGCGTGAACTGCCGGCCGTAGGACAGGTCGACGAAGACCCGGTCGGGCACCACGGTGGCACGCAGCGCCAGGTTCCACCAGGCGCCTTCGCGGTCGTCGCCGAACAGCTCGGCCATCGGCTGCCACTTCACGCCACCGGCGTCGACGCCCTCGTGCTCGTAGGCCGCGCCCCAGGTGGTGCTGCGCAGCCGGCTGGCCTGGTCGCGCGCGTGGCCGAGGTTGAGGTGCACGCTGCCCGGGCCGGCCGGCGCGCTGTAGACGAGATTGAGTTCGCGGTTGGCCTGCTGCCAGCCTTCGGCCGCGCCGTCGGTGCGCGACATGCCGAGCGCCCAGGCCAGGGTCAGCGCCGGCGTCTCGTCGCCCTGCCCTTGCCGGAGCCGGGTCTTGCCGAAAAGCTCGGCCGCGCGGGCGCGCTCGCCGGACGCCTGGCTGCGCGAGATGGCAATGCCGGCCTGGCTCGACAGGCCGAAGCCGCAGGCCAGCGCCAGAGTGCTGTCGCGGGCCGTGACACCGGCGGCGCGCGTGCGCAGCGTGGCGCCTTCGACTTCACAGCTGCGCGGCTCGAGCACGCCGGCGTCCTCGGTCTGGAGCGGGCGGCCGGCCAGCGCAGAGGGGGCCGCCACGAGCAGGCAGCTTGCAGCGTTGACGACGTCTCGGATCATGGCCGTTGTTCTTCGGACGACACTGAACCCGGCATGCTGCCATGGCACGCCTTGGATCATTTGTGACTCGTTGTCGGCAGAAGACAGACGTCCTTGAGTGAACCAGGACACGGTCTTGCCATACCCCCCCTGTGGCAGGTGGGGCTGCTCGCGCTACCTCAGCTCAGCGCGGCTTGTCGTCGAAGTCGCCGAACAGGCTCGGGCGCTTGCCCGTGAGGTCGAGGTCAAGCGGCGCCGTCGGCCGCTCGTCGCTGCCCGGCGAGCGCGACAGCGGCATGGCGTCGCTCTCCAAGCCGAGGTAGGGGTGGGCCTGGGTGGCGCCGTAGGCCGTGTCGTCCGACATCGGCAGCAGCAGGTCGACGCTGCCCGACTCGCTGCCCTCGCGGTCGAGCAGGTCGCGCGCGATCGAGTAGAGGAACAGGATCTCGCGGTAGGCCGGCAGGTCGAACAGCTCGCCGCGCGACTTGCGGAACAGCAGCGCCTCGAGTTCGGCCATGGCGTCCAGCGGCTTGGCCCACACCTGCTGCAGGCGCGGCACCACGCCGACATAGTCTTCCAGCGTGCGGCCGCTGGCCATGTCGGCGCCCCACTCGGGCGCATAGGCGTTGAAGCGGCGGTTGAAGCGGCTCCTCGTGCGCTCGTAGGCCTCGTGATCGCCGCGACGCTGGTAGATCTCGAGCAGCTTCAGGTACGGCAGCGGGCTGCCTCCGCCGGTCTGGCGCAGGTGCTCGACGAGCAGGTCGACCGCCGCCTCGTCCTGGCCGAGCACGACGAAGAACTCGGCCTGCTGCTCCAGGTCGATCAACTCCTCGATCGACACGTCGCGCGGCGCGCTCTCGTCGGTGGCCTCGTCGGTGAGCAGCGTGGGCGGCGCGGCGGGGCGCGTGGCCGACCCCAGGCCGGACGACAGGTCACCCATTTCGGCCGCCGCAGCACGCGCTTCGGCCGGCGGCGGGATCGACTCCGGCCACACCGTGCGCTGCGCCAGCGGCGAAGGCGGCGGCCAGGCCGGCGCCGCGCCACGTGCCTTGCCGCCGGCGCCGCCAGCGCGGCCGGGCGCCAGCTCGCTGGTGATGAAGGGGATCGGCGCGGTCGGCTGCCGGCTCGGCGACATCTCGCTCGGCGGCGCGCCGGCGTTGGCGTCGGGCGCGGGCGCGCGCGCCGGCGTCACGGCCTGGCGCCACTCCACTTCACGCCGCCGCTGCACGGCGGCCAGCCGCCAGGCCAGCCACATCGCCAGCGTGGCCAGCGCGAGCACCAGCACCATCAGCGGCAGCATCCAGCGGCTGGTGCCGCGCTGCGCCGCCAGCTGCTCGCGCAACTGCACCGCCAGCTCGGCCTGGGCCTGCGCCTGGCGGCGCAGCTCGGCGAGTTCGCGGTCCTGCGCCTCGGTACGCGCCTGCGCCGCCGACGCTGCGGCCACCGCGGCACGCGCGGCACTGGCCGCCTGCGCCACCGCCTCGATGGCCTGTTCGATGGCGATGGCCTCGGCGCTGCGCGGCGGCGGTTCGGCCAGCTCGAGCCTGAGGCGCGGCGCGGGCGCGGCCGGTCGGGGCGTGGTCGCGGCCGGTGGCGCAGCGGCGCTGGTGGTGGCGGGGCGGCGCGCGCGGCGCGGCGGGGTGGCGCGCGGTGCGCTCGCGGCACGCGGCGCTTCGCGCTCCGTGTTCGCCGTGTTCGCGGTGTTCGTCGTGTTCGTCGTGTTCGTCGTACTCGCGGTATTCGCGGTACTCGGGGTACTTGCCGTGCTCGCCGTACGCAGCACGGCCGTCGGGCGCGGCGCCGGCGCAACGGCCGCTGCGGCCTCGCCGGGCGGCGCGACAGCCGGCGCAGCGGGCAGGCTCTGCACATCGGGCGGCGAAGCCGCGAACGCCGGCGTGCCCGTGGCCGGCGGCTCCACCAGCAGCACGTAGCGGCGCGTCACGCGCGCGGCGCAGCCGACGCTGACGTTGACGGTGACCACCGGCTCGTCGATCGGCTGCCCGGTCTGCACGCGCACGCGCGCCGACTCGGGGCCGAGCGGCTCCAGCGTGGCCCGCACGAGCGGCGGCGCGAGGCGCCGCTCGCCGACCACGACCTCGGCACCGACGCACTCCGGCCCCAGGCTCTCGGCCGGGTCGGTGCGCACCTGGACCACGAAGTCCAACGCCTGGCCCAGTTGCGGCGGGGCGCCCATGGTGCCGCCGAGCCCGGCTGCGCACGCCGGGCCGGCCGCGCTCGCGAGCAAGCAGCACAGCGTGAGGGGGCGGATCGGCATGCGGCTTCGGTCGGTGGCGTACGGCTTGGCGCCGCAGGCCGCGGGCACTCTAGCACGCAGGGTATGGCCGTCCGGGCGGGCGCCACGCAGCGCCGTGGTGCATGCCACGCGGCGCGGCGGCAATAAGCCGCAGCGCGACGCGCTCAGGCGTCGTAGCCGGGCCAGCGCCGGTCCAGCCGCCGCAGCAGCCCCGGCCACACCAGCTGCGCCCCGAGCCCGCGCGTGACCTGCGCCGCCTGCGCCTGCGCGCCGGCGATGAGGCGCGGGTCGACGTCGACCAGCTCGCGCCCGCCGGCCATCGCGCGGACCTGGATCGTGCACACGGTCTCGAACAGGTACATCGAGAGGAAGGCATCGGCCACCGTGGCGCCCACCGTCAGCAGGCCGTGGTTGCGCAGCATCAGGAAGGTCTTGTCGCCGAGGTCTTGCACGAGGCGCGGCTTCTCGTCGTCGCGCAACGCGACGCCTTCGTAGTCGTGGTAGCCGATTGAGGCGAGCACGAAGATCGACTGCTGCGACAGCGGCAGCACGCCGCCACGCTGCGCCGACACCGCGATGCCGTTGATCGAGTGCACGTGCAGCACGCAGCCCGCGTCGTGGCGCGCCCCGTGCACCGCGCTGTGGATCACGAAGCCGGCCGGGTTGATGTCGAACGGCGTGTCGTCGAGCTTGACGCCATGCTGGTCCACGCGCACCAGGCTCGACGCGGTGATCTCCTCGAACATCAGGCCGTAGGGGTTGATCAGGAACTCGCCTTCGCGCCCCGGCACGCGTGCGCTGATGTGCGTGAACACGAGGTCGTCCCAGCCGAACAGCGCGACGAGCCGGTAGGCCGCGGCGAGGTCGACGCGCGCGCGCCACTCGGCGTCGCTGACTTCGCCGCGCAGGTTGCGGATGGGCAGGGCATTGGTCGGCATCGGGGGCTCGCGCATTGACGGTGGACAATGCGATGCTGCGGCTTCTGTCGCCTCAGGGACAAGCCATGAATACCCCGGTTCTTACAATCGACGAGCGCCAGAACATCGAAACCGGCGCCTGGTTTTGCAAGCTCTCCCCTGCCCTTCGCGCCGACATCCTGGCGCGTGCCGCCGTCAAGCGTCTGCCCGACGGCGCGCTGCTCGCCGCGCGTGGCCAGCCGGCCGAAGAATGGTGCGGCGTGGCCGCGGGCGCGGTGCGCATCAGCACCGTGTCGCTGTCGGGCAAGCAGGTCACGCTGACCTACGCCGAGCCCGGCACTTGGTTCGGCGACATCGCGCTCTTCGACGGCCTGCCGCGCACGCACGACGCCGACGTGCACGGCCCGACCACGCTGCTGTGCGTGCGCAAGGCCGACTTCAAGGCCCTGCTGGCCAGCCACGTCGAGCTGTACGACGCGCTGCTGCGCCTGAACTGCCGCCGCCTGCGGCTGATGTTCGACACCTTCGAGGACCTCAACACGCGCCCGCTGCGCTCGCGCCTGGCCAAGCAGCTGCTGCTGCTGGCCAAGAGCTACGGCGTGACCGAGGGCGGCGAGCTGCGCATCGGCCTGGCGCTGGCGCAGGAGGACCTGGCGCAGCTGCTCGGCGCCTCGCGCCAGCGCGTCAACCAGGAGCTCAAGGGCTTCGAGCGCGACGGCGCGCTGCGCGTGGAGCCGACGCGCCTGGTGGTGCTCGCGCGCGACAAGCTGCTCGAGGCCAGCCGCTGAGCCGGCGCGGGAGACCGTGATGGAACAGTTCACCGGCACGCGTGAGGTGGCCGCCAGCCACGCCTTCGACAGCGCCGCGCTCGAGAGCTACCTGACGCGCGAACTGAGCGGCTTCCAGGGCCCCTTGACCGTGGAGCAGTTCAAGGGCGGCCAGAGCAACCCGACCTACAAGCTCGTGACGCCCGCGCGCAGCTACGTCATGCGCAGCAAGCCGGGCCCGGCGGCCAAGCTGCTGCCCTCGGCGCACGCCATCGAGCGCGAGTTCCGCGTCATGCGCGCGCTCGCCGGCCGCGGCGTGCCGGTGGCGCGCATGGAGCTGCTGTGCGAGGACGAGGGCGTGATCGGGCGCGCCTTCTACGTCATGGAGTTCGTCGACGGCCGCGTGCTGTGGGACCAGTCGCTGCCCGGGATGGGCAATACCGAGCGCGCCGCGATCTACGACGAGATGAACCGCGTCATCGCCGCGCTGCACAACGTCGACGTGGCGGCCGCCGGCCTTGCCGACTACGGCAAGCCCGGCAACTACTTCGAGCGCCAGATCGGCCGCTGGAGCAAGCAGTACCAGGCCTCGGTGACCGAGCCGATCGACGCGATGGACCGCCTCATCGAGTGGCTGCCCGCGCACCTGCCGGCCAGCGCGCTCGACGACAGCCGGCGCAGCGTGGTGCACGGCGACTACCGGCTCGACAACCTGATCTTCGACCGCAACGAGCCGCGCATCGTGGCCGTGCTCGACTGGGAGCTGTCGACGCTCGGCCACCCGCTGGCCGACTTCAGCTACCACTGCATGGCCTGGCACATCCCGCCCGGCACCTTCCGCGGCATCGGCGGCCTCGACCTGGCCGCGCTCGGCATCCCGGGCGAGCGCGAGTACGTCGCGCGCTACTGCGAGCGCACCGGCCGCGGCAGCCCCGACGCGCTGATGGCCGACTGGAACTTCTACCTCGCCTACAACCTGTTCCGCCTGGCCTCGATCACGCAGGGCATCGCCAAGCGCGTGGTCGACGGCATCGCCGCCAGCGCCCAGGCCCGCGCCACCGGTGCCGCGACGCGGCCGCTGGCCGAGATGGCGTGGCGCTTCGCCCAGCGCACCGCCCCACGCCGCTGACCCCTCTTCAGGAGCCCCTCATGCAATTCGACTTCTCACCGCGCACGCGCGAGCTGCAGCAACGCGTCTCGGCCTTCATGGCCGAACACGTCTACCCCGCCGAGCCGCGCTACCACGCGGAGCTCGAGGCCAACACGCGCGCCGGCAAGCGCTGGACGCCGCTGGCGGTGATCGAGGAGCTCAAGCCGAAGGCACGCGCCGCCGGGCTGTGGAACCTGTTCCTGCCCGAGAGCGAGTACGGCGCCGGGCTGAAGAACAGCGAGTACGCGCCGCTGGCCGAGATCATGGGCGCGGTGCCGTGGGCCAGCGAGGTCTTCAACTGCTCGGCGCCCGACACCGGCAACATGGAGGTGCTGGTGCGCTACGGCAGCGCCGAGCACAAGAAGCGCTGGCTCGAGCCGCTGCTGGCCGGCGAGATCCGCAGCGCCTTCGCGATGACCGAGCCGGCGGTGGCCTCGTCGGACGCCACCAACATCGAGGCGCGCATCGAGCGCCAGGGTGACGAGTACGTCATCAACGGCCGCAAGTGGTGGACCAGCGGCGCCGGCGACCCGCGCTGCAAGATCTACATCTTCATGGGCAAGACCGACCCGGCGGCGCCGCGCCACTCGCAGCAGTCGATGATCCTGGTGCCGGCCGACGCCAAGGGCGTGAAGGTCGAGCGTGCGCTCAGCGTCTTCGGCTACGACGACGCGCCGCACGGGCACATGGAGGTGAGCTTCGACAACGTGCGCGTGCCGGCCTCGAACATCCTGCTCGGCGAGGGCCGCGGCTTCGAGATCGCGCAGGGGCGCCTGGGCCCCGGGCGCATCCACCACTGCATGCGGCTGATCGGCCTGGCCGAGCGCTCGCTCAAGCTGATGTGCGAGCGGGCGGTGAGCCGCGTCGCCTTCGGCAAGCCGATCGCGCAGCAGACGGTGACGCAGGAGCGCATCGCCGAGGCGCGCTGCATGATCGAGCAGGCGCGCCTGCTGGTGCTCAAGGCGGCCTGGATGATGGACGTGGCCGGCAACAAGAGCGCCAAGGCCGAGATCGCGATGATCAAGGTGGTGGCGCCGAACATGGCCTGCCAGGTCATCGACTGGGCCATGCAGGTGCACGGCGGCGCCGGCATGAGCCAGGACTTCCCGCTCGCCTACTTCTACACCGCGGCGCGCACGCTGCGCTACGCCGACGGGCCCGACGAGGTGCACCGCAACGCAATCGCCAAGCTCGAGCTCGGCAAGGTGGCCGCGCCGGCGGCCAAGGCCTAGGCGCAGACGCCTAGTTGCGCTCGTCGCCCGGCAGCGCGCTCTGGCTCCAGCCGCTGGGCGCGGTGCTGGGCGAGATCGACTCCGGGCTGTCGTTGGCCACGCGGCGCGCCTCGCGCATGGCGATCTCGAACACGCGCAGCCAGTTCTGCAGAGGGCGCAGCTCGGCGTCGGCGAGCGCGGTGCGCAGCATCAGGCGGCCGCGGCCGATCATCAGCACGACCGGGACCGACGGGTCGACGCGCAGCTCCTTGAGCGCCTGCACCAGAGACCCGGCCAGCCACTGCTCGGCCCAGGTCTTCTGGCTGGCGAGCGCCACGTAGCGCTCCTGGATCGGCGCCAGCGCCTCGCTGGCGATCTTGGCGAACATCACCAGCCAGCGCATCTCGGGCGGGGTCTGGTTGTCGATGCGCGTCTGCACGCCCTCGACGAACTGCTCGTAGACCGTCTTCTCCATCTGCTCCTGCAGCCTGCGGTTCATGACCACCAGCTGCAACTCGGGAGACAGGCCGAGCTCGCTGCGGATGCGCAGCTCCTGGCCGCTGATGTAGGGCCGCTGCGAGGGGCCCCACTCCAGCCGCCAGGGCGTGGCGCCCAGGCGGCCGTCGATGACGAAGCCCTCGCTGGCCACGCCGCGGAAGGTGTACTTGCTGGCCGCCGCCCAGGGCGCCACGCCTTCCCATTCCTGTGCCGCCGAATCGCCGCCGCCGGCGAGCCAGCGCTTGATTCCGTCGAGCATCGTTTAGAGTCCCTCCGGCGACGAGCCGATCAGCAACGAGGTGTACCGATGATCGAAGTGTATTCGTGGGCCACGCCCAACGGCCACAAGGTCCACATCATGCTCGAGGAGTGCGGCCTCGCCTATCACGTGAACGCGGTGGACATCGGCGCCGGCGACCAGTTCAAGCCCGAGTTCCTGGCCATCAGCCCGAACAACAAGATCCCCGCCCTCGTCGACCCCGACGGCCCCGACGGCCAGCCGATCTCGCTGTTCGAGAGCGGCGCCATCCTGCTGTACCTGGCGTCCAAGACCGGCAAGTTCCTGCCGCCGGACACGCGCGGCCGCTACAAGGTGCTCGAGTGGCTGATGTTCCAGATGGGCGGCGTGGGCCCGATGCTCGGCCAGGCGCACCACTTCCGCATCTACGCGCCGGAGAAGATCCCCTACGCGATCGACCGCTACACCAACGAGGCCAAGCGCCTGTACGGCGTGATGAACCGCCAGGTCGCGCGCACCAAGTACATCGCGGGCGACACGTACACGATCGCCGACATCGCCATCTTCCCGTGGCTCAGAAGCTGGAAGAACCAGGGCATCGACTGGAACGACTACCCGCACCTGAAGGGCTGGTTCGACGAGATCGCGGCACGCCCCGCGGTGATGCGCGGCGTGGACGTGCTCGCCGCACAGCGCAAGCCGATCACCGGCGACAAGGAACGCGAAGTTCTGTTCGGCAAGACGCAGTACCAGCAGCGCTGAGCAGCGTTCAGCGGCGCTGCGGCGACAATCCTGCGCGCGCACTGCCCGTAGCTCAACCGGATAGAGCACCGGCCTTCTAAGCCGGTGGTTGGGGGTTCGATTCCCTCCGGGCAGGCCATCCGGCACGCCTCGGCCTCAAGTCCGCCGCGACGTGGCCGATAACCGGAATGGCGAGGCATCCCCCCACCGCAACCGTGATCTCCATCACGGCCTGCGGTCGTGATGCAAGGCACGTCACGGCGTCACGCTCCGCGGGCCTCGTCGTGTTGCAGCGCGTAACTCCTTCTTACGATGCCGTCCAGGCCAAACGCCCGCCGCATTCGCGGACTCGGCGCCCCAAGCCGGCCTCGGCAGTTGGAGTACTCGAATGCGCATCGCCACCCTCATCACCGCCTGGATCGAAAGATGCCTGGGTCCGACCCGGTCGCCTTTCACCGTGCTGGTCGAGCGCCGCGCCCGGCGTCGCAGCGTCGCCGCCCTGGCGGCCCTGGCCACCGTGGGCGTGGCGCTGGGCGGCCTGACGTCCGGCGCCGAGGCCGCGCCGGTCAAGGTCAAGCGCGACAAGCTCGCGCGCGACCTGCGCGACGGCGTCACATCGCCCACCACGCCGAAGGTGCGCTGGGCGCGCGACGTCAACGGCGTGCGCCAGATCCAGGTCGTGATCACCGCCAAGTCGAGCGACTTCGACATGAAGGCGCTGCGCGACGCGGTGAAGGCCGTCGGTGGCTCGGTCCACGTGCGCATGCCCGGCCTGCGCATGGTCACGGCCACGCTGCCGGCCAACGCCGTCAACACCATCGCCGCGCGCAGCGACGTCGACTACGTGGTGCCCAACCGCGCGGTGCAGCGCACCGCGAGCACGCTCGAGCTGATGTCCGGCGCGCTGGCCTCCAACGTGCGCACCTACAGCAGCAAGAACAGCTACACCGGCCTGGACGGCAGCGGCGTCGGCATCGCCATCGTCGACTCCGGCGTGATGCGCAACCACGAGATCTTCCTCAACGCCAGCGGCGCCGGCCGGGTCGCGAAGAACGTGCAGTTCCTCAGCTCGACGCAGGCCAACTGGGGCTCGGGCACCGACACCACCACCACCTCGCTGCAGCCGGGCTCGACCGCGCTCACCAACTACGAGAAGGCGATCGACAACAGCGCCAACGCCACGATCGACGGCTACGGCCACGGCACGCACGTGGCGTCGATGGCGGCCGGCCGCGCCGGCACCTTCGACGTCTCGCCCGACACCTCGGGCATCGCGCCCAACGCCACGCTGTACGACGTGAAGGTGCTCGGCGACAAGGGCGACGGCACGCTGTCCGACACGCTCGAAGGCATCCAGTGGGTGATGTACCGCGCGCGCGAACTCAACATCCGCGTGATGAACCTGAGCATCGCCGCGGCGTCCACCGACAGCTGGCAGCTCGACCCGCTGTGCCGCGCCGTGCGCAGCGCCTCCGCGATGGGCATCACCGTGGTGGTGGCGGCCGGCAACTTCGGCCTCGACGCTCAGGGCCGGGAGAACTACGGCACCGTCTCCGCGCCGGGCAACGAGCCGAGCGCCATCACGGTGGGCTCGGTCAACTTCAAGGGCACCAACGGGCGCGCCGACGACACCGTCAACAACTTCAGCTCGCGCGGCCCGACGCGCAGCGGCTATGTGGACACCCTCGGTGCACGCGTCGTCGACAACCTGATCAAGCCCGACCTGGTGGCGCACGGCAACAAGATGATCGGCGCCGCGTCGACCCGCGCCTCGACGAACAACCCGACCTGGAACTTCCTGGCCAGCAACTACTTCAACGAACTGGTCGCCGCCACCGGCGTGACCGAGACCTACCGCGAGACGGTCATGTTCATGAGCGGCACGTCGGTGTCGGCCCCGGTCGTGGCCGGCGCCGCGGCGCTGCTGCTGCAGGCCAACCCGGGCCTCACGCCGCCGCTGGTCAAGGCCATCCTGCAGTACACCGCGCAGCCGCTGCCCGGCTACAACCTGCTGCAGCAGGGCGCCGGCCTGCTCAACGCGAGCGGCGCGGTGACGCTGGCGCGCGCGCTGCGCACCGACATCACGCCGGGCCTGGCCAACGGCACGATCGTCGCCGGCAGCAACCTGCTGGTCGGTTCGATGCCGTCGCAGACGAGCACGATCAACGGCGCGAGCTTCAACTGGGGCCGCGTGGTCTTCGCGGGCGGCAGCACGGTGCTGAGCGGCAGCAACCTGTTCGCCCGCTTCCAGCCGATCTACGACCCGAGCGTGGTGTGGGTCAGCGGCGTGGTGCGCAAGCGCGCGGTGACCTGGTGGTCGGGCGCGGGCATCCCGGCCAACACCTACCCGCAGAGCTTCATCGACGTGTCGATGGCGCCGCAGGCGCTGGTGACCGCGGGTGTGGTGAACGGCAACTCGCTGTTCGGCACGAGTTCGTCGACGAGCCGGACCGGCCTGTTCACGCCCACCGCCACCGTCTCGGGCTGGTTCGTCTCCGGCAGCGGCCTGGTGCTCAGCGAAGGCATTGTGCTCAGCGAAGGCCTGGTGCTGTCCGAAGGCCTGGTGCTCAGCGAAGGTCTCGTCCTCAGCGAGGGCCTGGTGCTGAGCGAAGGTCTGGTGCTCAGCGAGGGCCTGGTCCTCAGCGAAGGCCTCGTGCTGAGCGAAGGCCTGATGCTCAGCGAGGGCCTGGTGCTCAGCGAAGGTCTGCACCTGGGCGAGCCCTGAACGAGCGCTGATCCTCCTCCGCCCGGGGGCCGGCAACGGGGCAACCGCCACGTGCCGGCCCCCGGGCCTTTGGCGCTTCGCGCGCTTGTCGCTTCCCGCGCTTCCCGCGCCGTGCCCCGCGCGAGGCTGGATGCGCATACAGTTCGGTCATGCCCTCTCCGCGCGCATCGATCGAACTCAACGCCCGCCAGCGCGAAGCCGTCGAGCACGATCCGGCCGCCGGGCCGCTGCTCGTGGTGGCCGGCGCCGGCACCGGCAAGACGGCCACGCTGGCGGCCCGCGCGGCGTGGCTGGTGCGCGAGTGCGGCGTCAGCCTCGAACGCATGCTGCTCGTCACCTTCTCGCGCCGCGCGGCGCTCGAGATGCAGCGGCGCGTCGGCCGCCTGCTGCAGCAGGACCTCGGGCTGCCGGACCACCTGCCGCCGCCGCGCCTGCCCTGGTGCGGCACCTTCCACGGCGTGGCCGCGCGGCTGCTGCGCGAGGAGGCGCCCCAGCTCGGCCTGCCGGCCGGCTTCACGGTGCTCGACCGCGGCGACGCCGAGGACCTGATGGCCCTGGTGCGCCAGCGCGAGGGCCTTGCCGAAGGCGAGCGCCGCTTTCCGCTCGCCGCCACCTGCCTGGCGCTGCATTCGCGCCAGGTCAACACGCGCGCGCCGCTGGCCGCCGTGCTCGAAGCCAGCCACCCCTGGTGCCGCGACCGCGAGGCCGACCTCGAGCGCCTGTTCGCGGCCTACGGCGCGGCCAAGCGCGCCCAGCGTTCGCTCGACTTCGACGACCTGCTGCTCGCCTGGTGGCAGCTGATGCGCGAGCCGGCCTACGCCGAGCGGCTGCGCACGCGCTTCACGCAGGTGCTGGTCGACGAGGTGCAGGACGTCAACCGCCTGCAGGCCGACATCGTGCACGCGCTCGCCCCCGGCGGCCGCGGCGTCACGGTGGTGGGCGACGACGCGCAGTCGATCTACGCCTTCCGCGGCGCCGACGTGCGCCACATCCTCGACTTCCCGGCGCGCTACGACCCGCCGGCGCGCGTGATCAAGCTCGAGCAGAACTACCGCAGCAGCGCGCCGCTGCTGGCGGCGAGCAACGCCGTCATCGCACTGGCCGCCGAGCGCTGGGGCAAGACGCTGTGGACGTCGCGCGCCGGCTCGCTGAAGCCGCGCCTGCTCACGGTGGCCGACGAGGCGGCGCAGGCCGAGGGCGTGGCCGGCGCCGTGCTCGAGGCGCGCGAGCGCGGCCTCGCGCTCAAGCGCCAGGCGGTGCTGTTCCGCAGCGCCAGCCACAGCGCGGCGCTTGAGTTCGAGCTGCTGCGCCGGCGCATCCCCTTCGTCAAGTACGGCGGGCTGCGCTTCTTCGATTCGGCGCACGTCAAGGACCTGCTGGCGCTGCTGCGCTGGGCCGACAACCCGCACGCCGCGCTCTCGGCGCTGCGCGTGGCGCGCCTGGTCGCCGGGCTCGGGCCGGCGAGCCAGCGCCGCCTGGCCGAGCACCCGCACGAGCTGGCCGCCTTCGCGCCGCCGCGCGCCGCGCTCGAGGCCTGGGGCGAGCTGCGCGCGCTGATCGAACACCTGCGCAGCCCGCACGCACGCTGGCCCGACGACCTGGCGCGCGCGCTCGCCTGGTACCGGCCGCAGCTCGAACGCCTGCACGACGACGCGCGCACGCGCCTGGCGGACCTCGATCAGCTCGTCCGCATCGCCGCCACGCACACGAGCCGCGAGCGTTTCCTCACCGAGCTGGCGCTCGACCCGCCGCAGGCCGGCAGCGACGAGGCCGGCGAGCCGCTGCGCGACGAGGACTACCTCGTGCTGTCGACGCTGCACTCGGCCAAGGGACAGGAGTGGAACGCGGTGCACATCCTCGGCGTGGTCGACGGCTGCCTGCCCGCCGACCTGGCCACCGGCAGCACGGCCGAGATCGAGGAGGAGCGCCGCCTGCTCTACGTGGGCATGACACGGGCGCGCGACGAGCTGGCGCTGTGGGTGCCGCAGCGCTTCTACGTCACGCAGCAGCGCAGCCGCGGCGACCGCCATGTCTACGCGCTGCGCTCGCGCTTCGTGCCCGAGGCGTTGCTGGCGCACTTCGACGTCATCACCGCCGGGGCCGAGCGCGCGCCGCAGCTCGACCTGATGGCGCTGCTGCGTGACGCCTGAGGCGCGCCTGACATGAGATGAGGCGCCGCACCGCCACGCTGCGTGCAAGCCGGCGCAGAATGCACGCCACCGCACGCCGAGGGGGGGCCATGCCAGTCGCCGCGAACACCGCCGCCAGTGATCACCAGGCCACGGGGCCGACCGACGGCGCCAAGCCCGCGCCGCCGGCCGAGACGCAGCGCCGCGTGGCCGCCGCGCCGCTGCGCGGCGCTGCCTGAAGCGTTCGGCGAAGCGTTCGGCGGCGTGGGCTTCGCCGGCAGCAAGGTCCAGCAACCCCGCTGGCGCGCGGGGATGGCCGTGGCGCGCCCTGCGCTCGAGCAGCGGCTGGTCGCCGCGCTGGGCGAGCAGCGCCTGGTGCTGCTGAGCGCGCCCGCCGGCTGCGGCAAGACCGCGCTGCTGGTGCGCGCGCTCGAGCAGCTGCCGCGCGGCACCGGCGTCGCGTGGATCACGCTCGACGCCGGCGACGGCCTGGCGCGCCTGCTGGAATGCCTGTGGCAGGCGCTCGAGCCCTTCGACCTGCCCTGGCGCACGTCGCCCGAGGGCCTGGCCGCGATGGCCGCGGGCAGCGACGCGCGCCAGCAGCAGCAGGCCGCCGACGAGCTGGTGACGACGCTCGAAGCCACCGAACTCGCGCACGGCGTGATCGTGCTCGACGACCTGCACCACGTCGACGACGAGCAGGCCCATCGCTTCCTCGACCGCCTGCTGCTGCGCCTGGGTGAACGCTGGACGATGGCGGTGACGACGCGGCAGGAGCCGCCGCTCAAGCTGGCGCGGCTGCGCGCCGCCGGCACGCTCACCGAGCTGCGCGCGAGCGAACTGCACTTCACGCGCGACGAGGCGCTCGCCTGGCTGGTGCCGGCCGGGCTCGACCCCGCCGCCGCCGAGGCGCTGTACCAGCGCACCATGGGCTGGCCGGCCGGCCTGCGGCTGGCGCTGAGCGGCGCGCGCGGCGCCAACCCGCGCAGCGCCATCGACCGCCAGGCCTTCGACTTCCTGATCTCCGAGGTGCTGGAGCAGCTCGCGCCGGCGCTGCGCGAGTTCCTGCTGCGCACCAGCGTGCTGCGCGCGCTCGACGCCGAACGCTGCGCCGCGCTGACCGGCGACGCCAACGCCTGGGCGCACCTCGACGCGCTGGAGCGGCTCGACCTGTTCGTCAGCGTGGTCGGCGAAGACCCCGCACACGCTCGAGCTGCACCAGCTGTTCCGCGACGCCCTGCAGCACCGCATGCGCCTGGCGCGCCCGCAGGAGTTCGAGGCCCTGCTGGTGCGCGCCGCCGCGCAGGAGAGCGATCTCGTGCGCCGCCAGGGCCTGCTGCTGGCGGCCGGCCGGCGCGACGAGGCCGCCGAGAGCCTGCGCCGCGGCAGCCTGCGCATGCTGTTCGAAGGCGGCGTGCACACCGTGCTGCGCCTGGCGGAGCAGTTCCCGCCCGACTACGCACGCCGCAGCGCGGCCCTGCAGGACGTGGCCGGCTACGCCAAGTGGCGCATGTGGCGCAACGCCGAGGCCGCGCAGCACCTCGAAGCCGCCGAGGCCCTGTACCGCGCCCACGGCGAGCCGGCGGCGGCCCGCCTGGCCGCGCTGCGCCGCGCCGCGATGCTGGCCGGCACCGGCCGCCCGGCCGCCGCGCGCGAGGTGCTGCGCCACTGCGGCGAGCCGGCGCCCGACGAGGCCGATGCGGCCATCTACCTGCGCCTCGTGCACCTGTGGATCGCGCTCGAGGAAGGCGCCAGCCGCAGCGTGGCGCCGCGCCTGGACGCGCTGCTCGGCGCGCTCGAGCAGGCACACGCGCCGGAGCAGTGGGCGGCGATGGTGCCCTCGCCGCGCCTGACCGCCTGCCCCGGCGTGGGCCCGCAGCTGCTGCGCTGGGCCGACGGCGTCAGCGTGGCCGAGGCCGAGAGCCCGCTGCTGCTGAGCGCGCTGGCGCCGCTGACGCGCGGCTGGGCCGCCTTGTGGGCCGGCCGGCTCGACGAGGCCGAGCAGAGCCTGCGGCGCAGCGCCAGCGACGAGCGCTGGGTCGGCCACCCGCCGATCGTGCGCAGCCACCGGCTGGCCTTCGCGGCGGTGGTGCCGATGGCGCTCGGACAGCACGAGGCCGCGCTCGAGGCGGTGCGCGCGCACGGCCGCGAGTTCCCGGCGAGCTACGGCGGCCGCGGCCCCTGGTACGCGCTGAACCTAATGGGCCGCGTGGCGGCGGCCTGCGCCGACGTGGCGCTGCTGCGCGAGGCGCTGGCGCGCATCGAGGCCCTCGGCAGCACCCTCGTCGAGACCGGGCCGCAGTGGCAGCAGCCGGTGATCGGCCTGCAGGGCCATCTGGCCTGGCTCGAAGGCCGCAGCGACGAGGCGGTGGCCGCCTGGCGGCAGGCGCTGGTGCACGAGGAGACAGCCGACCTGTTCGGCCTCGTGCACGAGCTGCGCACGCGGCTGGCCCTCGAACGGCTGCGCGCCGGCGCGCCGGCCGAAGCCGCGGCCTGGCTGCAGCCGATGCTGCAGCAGGTGCAGGACGGACCGCGCGGTGCCCTGTTCGCGCTCGGGCCGCTGCGCGAACTCGCGGCCGTGGCCTGGGGCGCCCTGCTCGAACCGGCCGAGCAGGCCACGCTGCGCCGCTGGTCGCAGGCGGCCACCGTCGCCGGGCCGGGCCAGGCGTCTGCGCCGGCCGGCGCGGGCGCCGCGGGACCGCACGCGGCGCCGTCGCTGGCCGCGCCGCGCGGCTCGCCCGTGCGGGACCCGCTGACGGCGCGCGAAGCCGAGGTGCTCTCGCTGATCGCGCGTGGCATGAGCAACAAGCTCATCGCGCGCGCACTCGGCCTGAGCCCGCACACCGTGAAGCGCCACGTCGCGCACGTGCTCGACAAGCTCGACCTGCCCACGCGCAGCCAGGCCGCGGCCTGGTTCCACGCGCAGGCGCCGCGACGCCCCTGACCAAGGACTGACCTGGCGCTGACCTGGCGCTGATGCCGCGTTGGCCCTGCGCGGACCTTCGCGCTGGCCCTGCGCTGGCCCGTTTCGGGCGACGGATTGCAGCGCGCCGTTGCCCACACTGGCGGCCACGCGGGCGGCGCGCACCGGCGGCGCCCGCCCGAACCCCGAATCCCGAACCCCGCCCTGCGCCACCGCAACCCCCTTTCACCATGATCACGAACACCGAGTCCGGCACCAACGTGCACGAGGTCGCCCGCGACATCTACCGCATCAGCACGCCGGTGAGCCTGCCCGACGGCAGCGACTTCAGCTGCAACCAGTACCTGCTGCTCGACGACCAGCCGCTGCTGTTCCACGGCGGCGCGCGGCCGCTCTTCCCGCTGGTGCACGAGGCGGTGCAGGCGCTGATGCCGGTGCAGCGGCTGCGCTGGGTCGGCATCTCGCACTTCGAGGCCGACGAGTGCGGCGCGCTCGACGAATGGCTGGCCGCGGCGCCCGAGGCGCAACCGCTGTGCAGCCGCGTCGGCGCGCTGGTCTCGCTGATCGCGCAGGCCGGACGCGCGCCGCGCGCGCTGGCCGACGGCGAGCGCCTGGTGCTCGGCCGCCACACCGTGCAGTGGCTCGACACGCCGCACGTGCCGCACGGCTGGGACTGCGGGCTGCTGATGGACCTCAGCACCGACACCCTCTTCTGCGGCGACCTGTTCAGCCAGCCCGGCCGCGCCGAGGTGCCGCTCACCGATGCCGACATCCTCGGCCCCAGCGAAGCCTGGCGCGCGCGCATGGACTACTTCGCGCACGCGCCGCAGACCCGCGAGACGCTGCTGCGGCTGGCGCGCCTGGACGCGCGCACGCTCGCCGTGATGCACGGCAGCACCTGGTGCGGCGACGGTGCGGCGCTGCTGCGCCGGCTGGCGGAGGTGCTCGGTTGACGCGCTCGCCCGGCTGAAGGCAGGCGATCTTGGTCGGGGTGACACGATTCGAACGTGCGACCCACTGCTCCCAAAGCAGTTGCGCTACCAGGCTGCGCTACACCCCGACGCGGCGGATTCTAGGTTGTGGCGCAGCACGGGCTGCCCGAGCACTACGCGGCGCGCGGCGGCGGCAGCATCACGCGGTGCTCGCGCAGCGTCTTCAGGATGATCGAGGTCGAGGTCTCGCTCAGGTTGCACAGCGTCGTGATGACGCGGTCCAGGTGCGCCACGTCGACCACCGCGAGCTCGAGGATCCAGCTGTCCTCGCCGGTGATGTTCCAGGCATTCACGATCTCGGGCGTGTCCTGGATCAGCCGCATCATCGCCTCGTAGTCGGTGCGCCCCACGCGCACGAAGGCGCGGATGCCGTAGCCGAGCGCCGCCAGGTTGACCGTCGCGCGGTAGCCGGTGATGACGCCGGCCGCCTCGAGCTTGCGCACGCGCTCGGCGGCGGCCGGCTGGCTCAGGTGCACGCGGCGGCCGAGTTCGGCATGCGTGATGCGCGCGTCGGCCTGCAGCTCGGCGAGGATGCGGATGTCGTAGCTGTCGAATTCCATGATCGAGGAATGTCGCTCCGATTTCCTTCGAAATCAAGTCCAACCTGACGATCGACCTTGGAAGTCCCATGGAAAGCGCGCGCCCACCTTCGGACAATCTCGGGCCATGTCGCGCACGCTGAGTCTTTCCGCACCGGCCGCTGCGGGCAGTGGCCTGATCGCCGCCTGCCTGGCCGCCACCTGGCTGATCTGGGGCTCCACCTACCTCGCCATCAAGTGGGCGCTGGTCAGCTTCCCGCCCTTCTTCCAGATGGGCAGCCGCTTCGTCGTGGCCGGCGTGCTGCTCGCCGCCTGGGCGCGCTGGCGCGGCGCGGCCTGGCCCGACCGTTCGCAGTGGTTCAGCGCCGCCGTGCTGGGGCTGCTGATGATCGGCGGCGGCTACGGCGCCACCGCGGTGGCGCAGACCACCATCAGCTCGGGCCTGGTGGTGGCCTTCATCGCCGTCGCGCCGGCACTCGTCACGCTGATGCACATGCCCTACGGCGCGCGGCCGTCGCGGCTGGAGGCGGCGGGCATCGCGCTCGGCCTCGTCGGCGTGCTCGCTCTCACGCAGGGCCAGGGCTTCGCGGCCTCGCTGCCCGGGCTGCTGGCGATGTGCGTGGCCTGCCTGGCGTGGGCGCTGGGCACCGTCTGGTCGGTGCGCGGCCTGCCCGGCGGGCGCGCGCTCACGCTGGCGAGCGGAGCCATGGGCTACGCCAGCCAGATGCTCGCCGGTGGCCTGATGCTGCTCGCCGTTTCGGCAACCATGGGCGAGACGCCGCAGTGGCCGCCCGATGCGCGCGCCCTCGCCAGCTGGGTCTATCTCGTGGTGGCCGGCTCGCTGATCGGCTTCTCGGCCTACATGGTGCTGGTGCAGCGCACGAGCCCGGCGCTGGCCGCCAGCTACGCCTTCGTCAACCCGGTGATCGGCCTGCTGCTCGGCGTGACGCTGGGCGGCGAGTTCGTGAGCCGCGGCGAGTGGATCGCCGCCGGCGTCATCGCGGCCGGCGTGGTGCTGATCCTGCTGGCCAAGCGCACGCCGCGCTGAGCGGCGTCAGCCGCGCGCGCAAGGCCTCAAGCGCCGTGCAGCGGCGTGGCCGCGACGACGATGCCGTCCTCGTCGGCATAGAGCCAGTCGCCCGGACGCACCGGCACGCCCTGCACGAGAACCGGCACGTCGCGCTGGCCTTCGTTGCGCTTGGCGGTGGGCAGCGGCATCGTCGCCAGCGCACGGATGCCGAGCGCGCAGGCGGCGAGTTCGAGCACGTCGCGCACCGCGCCATCGACCACGATGCCGGCCCAGCCGTTCTTCGCCGCCGCCGCCGCCAGGTTGCCGCCGACGAGCGCACGGCGCAGCGAGCCGCCGCCGTCGACCACCAGCACGCGCCCCTCGCCGGGCGACTCGACCGCCGCCTTGACGAGCGAGTTGTCCTCGAAGCACTTGACGGTGCTGACGCGGCCGTGGAAGCGCGCCACGCCGCCGAACTCGCGGAACACCGGCGGCAGCACGCGGAAGGCGCCGCTCGTGTCGTCGCGATGGGCGTCGCAGAGGTCGGAGGTGGCGGGGGAGCGGGCGGGAGGGTGGACGGGAGACGTGCTCATCGTTGCAGGGCCTGCCGGCGGATCGCCTCGAGCGTGGTGCGCGAGGTGCTGACGTTGGCGTCGAGCTTGAGGTGGAGGAGGCCGGGCTTGCCGCTGGCCAGCCAGCGCTCGAGCGCGGGCTCGAACTGCTCGGTGCGATCGACGAAGTCGCCGTGCCAGCCGTAGGCGCGCGCCAGCGCGGCGAAGTCGGGGTTGAACAGGTCGCTGCCGCTCACGCGGCCCGGGTACTCGCACTCCTGGTGCATGCGGATGGTGCCGTAGGTGCCGTTGTCCACCAGCACAGAGAGCAGGCGGCCGGCACCAGGGCCCGCACCCGGCCCCGAACCACGCCCCGCGCCGTAACCGGTGGCGGTGGCGAGCTCCTGGCCCGTCATCAGGAAGTCGCCGTCGCCAGCCAGATTGACCACCGTGCGCGCCGGCTGCAGGAGCGACGCGGCCACTGCGGCCGGCAGCCCGTAGCCCATGGCGCCCGACGTACAGGCGAGCTGCGTGCGGCCATGGTGCTGGAGGCCCGGGTAGCGGCAGTAGCGGTGCAGCCAGCCGCTGAAGTTGCCGGCTCCGTTGGTCCACACGGTGTCCTCGGGCAGCCGCGCCTGCAGCGTCTTGACCACCACCGCCATGTCCAGCGGCGCGACCGTCGGCGCGACCTGGTTGGCCTCGTAGTCGGCGCGCGCGGCGGCGGCGTGTGCGCGCCAGCGCAGATCGGGCGGCGCGGTGATCGACTCGAGCGCCTTGGCCGCCACGTCCATCGAGGCGAGCATCATCAGGTCGGCGGCGTAGACGCGGCCGAGTTCCTCGGCGCCGGCGTGCACGTGAACGAGCTTCTGGCGCGGCCGCGGTGCCTCGAGCAGCGTGTAGCCGCCGGTCGTCATCTCGCCCAGGCGGGCGCCGAGCGCGATCACGAGGTCGGCGTCGCGGATGCGTGCCGCGAGCCTGGGGTTGATGCCGATGCCCACGTCGCCCGCGTACAGCGGGTGGCGGTTGTCGAAGCAGTCCTGGAAGCGGAAGGCGCATCCCACCGGCAGCTGCCAGTTCTCGGCAAAGCGCTGCAGCGCCGCGGCGCTCTCGGCCGTCCAGCCGCTGCCGCCGGCGATGACGAAGGGCCGCTCGGCGGCGAGCAGCATGCTGCGCAGATCGCGCAGCGCGCCGGGCGCCGGCCAGGCGCTCACCGGCTCCACGCGCGGCAGCACCGGCGCGGCGGTGCGCGTGGTCAGCATGTCCTCGGGCAGCGCCAGCACCACCGGGCCGGGGCGGCCCTGCATCGCGGTGCGGAAGGCACGCGCCACGTACTCGGGCAGCCGGTCGGCGCTCTGCACCTCGGCCACCCACTTGGCCAGGCCGAGCGTGCCGGGGCTGAACATCTGCCGGTAGTCGATCTCCTGGAAGGCCTCGCGGTCGCGCTGGTCGCTCGCCACCTGGCCGACGAACAGGATCATCGGCGTGCTGTCCTGGAACGCCGAGTGCACGCCGATCGACGCGTTGGTGGCGCCCGGCCCGCGCGTGGCGAAGCAGATGCCCGGCCGGCCGCTCAGCTTGCCCTGCGCCTCGGCCATGAAGGCGGCGCCGCCCTCCTGCCGGCAGGCGACGAAGCGGATGCGCTCGCGGTGCTCGTGAAAGCCGTCGAGCACGGCGAGGTAACTCTCGCCGGGCACGCCGAAGCAGGTGGAGATGCCCTGCTCGATCAGGGCTTCGACGAGGGCGTGGCCGGCGGGGCGGGTGGCGGCGGGCATGGCTGCACTGTAGCGGCTCGTTCGCGGCCCGGTCGCGCGCTGGTCGCGCCACGGCCGCGACGCGCCGGCGTCAGTCGCAGGCGCCGGGCGTCACCAGCGTCGGCACCGGCGCCTCGTTGTGCTTCTGCAGCTCGACCCCGAGCTTCCACAGCGCGCAGGTGGTGAGCGGCGCGCCCACCACCACCACGCCCTCGCGCTCCATCCGCGGCCGGCGAAGCGCCAGCCATCCCAGGTGCTCGCCGGCGATGCCGAGCGACCACTGCAGCTGCTCGTCGGGCGCCGGCAGGATGCGCGCGTAGGGCGCCACCCAGGCCAGCGGCGCCGGCGGGTTGTCGGCCAGGCGATCGAGCACCGTCTCGCTGGGCCGGCTGTACAGCGCCACGCGCAGTTCCTCGCGCGGCGGCTCGCTGGCCTCGCTGGCGGCGTTGGCCGGGTTGTCGTTGGCCGCCTCCATGCTGGCCGCGCCGCGGTAGGTGATGACGCACCAGGCGCCGCCGTCCAGCGCCGTCGGGCGGAAGCCCGGCGGCGGCGCCACGCCGCCGGCGAGCCGGGCACAGGGCGAGTCGGTGGCGGCCGGCGGCAGCGGCACGAACGCCGGGCCCTGCACGTCGGCGCGCAGCGCACGCGCCTGCGCCGACACGATGCGCCACTGCGCGCCGCCCACCGCCAGTGCGCGCCCGGACGCCTGGCGCCAAGTGGGCACCGGCGCGATGCGGCCGGTTCCGGCGGCGGTGCGCACGCGTGCCACCGCGGCGCGGTCGGTGATCACGGTGACCGGGTGGCGGTGCAGCGCGCGCACCTGGCCGTAGCGGCCGAAGTACCAGTCGAACTCCTGCACGATGAGGGCCGGCGGCTCGCCGGCGGCGCCGCCCTCGGTGTTGGCGGTCTGCACGAAGTAGCGCAGGCCGGCGTCGAACACCGCGTAGGCGTCGACCGCCTCGGGCGCCGAGATCACGCTCTGGCCGAGCACGCAGCGCTCGTTGGCCGGGTCGTAGGTGGCGCTGTAGACGAGCAGGGTCTTGTCGAAGGCGCGCTGCTCGGGCACGAAGACGGCGCGGCGGATCAGGCCGGCACGCAGCGCCTCGCTGCCGCCGCGCGCCACGAACAGGCGCCCGCGCGGGTTCTCGGTCGGCTCCAGGCCGGGCGGCGCGGTGCCCTGGGCGACGAAGCTGCAGGCCTTGTTCTCCATCAGCAGCGGCGGCTCGAGCGCGTCCGCCTCGCCGGGCGGCGCGGCCCGCCACAGCGCGCCGGCCAGCAGCTCGCGCAGGCGGCGGTTGACGAGCGGCTCGCTCTGCGCGAGCACGCCGTCGAGGAACTCGGCCTGCCGGCGCACCGGGCCGATGCCGCGCAGGTGATCGCTCAGCCAGCCCGAGGCGCGCGCCAGCACCAGGCCCTCGCCGGTGCGCGCCTGGTCCACGCGCTCGGCGGCACGCAGCAGCGACTCGAGCGCCGCGTTCGTCGAACCCACCTTGTCGTAGCTCGGCGAGACGGTCACCCGGTTGGCGCGGTTGCCGGCGTCGAACAGCAGCTCGGCGCGCCGCATCGTCGGCGACTGGATCAGGTAGGTGAACAGCGCCGCCGGGATCAGCCCGACGAGCAGGAACAGCCCGCCGCTCCACCACACCGCGCGCTCCGTCTGGACGCGCCGCGTCAGGCGGCGCGCCGAGCGCGCGATGAACTCGTCCAGCGCCGGCACGAAGCGCGCGAGGCGCTTGCCGTCGCGGTCGAGCGCCAGGAAGGCCTGCCAGGCCTTGCGCCGGTCGGGCGCGGCCAGGCGCCCCTGGAAGTCGGCGCGCGCCAGGCGGCGCATCTCGTTGGTCTCGAGCAGGAAGGCGTCGTCGCGGCCGCCTTCGGCCCAGTCGGCGCAGCGCCGCATCACCGAGAGAAACTCCTCGAAGCGCGCCGACTCGTCGTCGATCAGCTCGCGAAAGCGCCGCCAGCCGCGGATGAAGCTCTCGTGGCTGACCTTGAGCGTGACGCGCGTCGGGTCCTCGTCGTCCCAGAACAGGTAGTCGACGCTGCCGAGGAAGCCCTCGGCCAGCAGCGCCTTCAGGTCGGCCGGCGTGCGCCCGGCGCCGAGCAGCGTGCCGGCGGCCTCGACGACGTCGATGCGCTGCTGCGTGTACAGGCCGGTGTTCGGGTCCTTGAACCCGAGGCGGCGGAACAGCGCCTCGAGCACGCCGCGCTGCGCCTCGTCGTGCCACAGGTACAGCTTCTCGGGCCAGTTGTCGACGCACTCGCGCAGCGTGTTCAGCGCTTCGGGCAGCGGCACCTCGTCGGCGCCCTGCGCGCCGCCGTTGACGGCACGCACGAGGTCGATCTCGGTGATGTGGCTCGGCACCGAGGCGCCGATCTCCTCGCGCTCGAGCGCCGCCTGCCACAGCCGCGCCAGCAGGTGCTGCAAGAGCGGCAGATGGTCGGGGTCGTGGCTGATCGCCGAGACGTCGCGCAGCAGCCGCTCGACCACCGCCGGCTCGAAGTGCACCTGCTCGGGCAGCGGGCGGGCCTCGCCCTCGGTGCGCGCCATCAGGCGCAGGAAACGCTGCGCCGGACCGACGATGGCCTGGCGCAGCTCGTCGGTGTCCAGCCGGCGCACCAGGAAGCTGCTCTTGTTGATCGCGTCGGGCAGCTCGAGGTAGGTGGCGCAGTCGTTGAGGTGCTCGCTGCGCATCGTCAGCACGACGTAGCAGCGCTCGTGCGGGTCGAAGAAGTGGTCGAGCACGCGCTCCACCAGCACGGCGGCGTCGGGCTCGCCCTTGTTGGTGGGGTGGAAGACCTCCTCGAACTGGTCGAGCACGAACATCACGCGCGCGCTCTTCGGGTCGGGGCCGACGGGCACGTCGAAGTCCTCGGCGTAGGCGTCGAGCAGGCGCGCGAAGCCGCCGCTCTGGCGGAAGGCGGCGGCGATGGCCTCGACCCGCTTGGCGTCGCCCTGCTCGCTGCCGGTGGACTTGAGCAGCGTGGCGAAGCGCCGCGCCAGGCGCGTCACCGGCGTGTGCGAGCGCGGCGCGCCGGCCTGGGCCGGCGCCGCCACGTTGGTGCCCGGCGTGCAGGCCATGGTGAGCCAGAAGTCGCCCGCACCGGGGATGCCGAAGCTGCGCAGCTCGGGCGTGACGCCGGCGTGGATCAGCGAGCTCTTGCCCGACCCCGAACCGCCGAGCACGGCCACGAAGCGCGTCGCCGTCAAGCGCTCGAGCACCTCGCGCACCTGGCGCTCGCGGCCGAACAGCAGCGCCGCCTCGAAGTCGAGGAAGGGCCGCAGCCCCGGGTAGGGCTCGCGCGGCAGGCGCTGGCGCGGGTCGGGCTTCCTGGCGTAGCTCACGCGCGCGGGCTCACGGTGCGGCGGCGTCGCGCCGGCGGCGTCGCGCCAGCACGCGGCGCAGGAAGCGCTCGAGGTCGTCGCGCTCGGTCTCCACCACGTCGATGCGCTCCTCGTCCTCGGCGTTGAAGCGCAGCACCTCCCAGCCCCAGGCCGGCACCGGGTCGGCCGACTGCTGCGGCGGCATCAGGTAGGCCACGATGCCGGGCGCGGCGTCGCGGCCGGGCGGCATCTTCTTCTCGACGCTGTCGATCTGGGCGATCAGCGAGTCGGCGGTCTTGCGGCCCCACAGCAGCACCACGCCGTCGGCGTCGTCCAGGCGCGGGTGGTCGCGCAGCGCGTCCACCGGCAGGCCGCGCGCGCGCAGGTCCAGCGGCGGCACGCGGTCGGGCTCGAGGCGGCGCGCGATGTGCTCCCACTTGTCCTGGATCTGCTGCTCGAGCGAGCGCCACAGGTTGCGCTCGTGCACGTTGCTCTCGATGTACAGGCGCACGCCGCTGGCCGGCGGCGGCGCGGGCGGGCCGCTGACGAGCGGAACCGGCAGCGGGGGTGGTGGTGATGGCGGCGGTGGCGGCGCTTGCACGGGCGTCGAAGGAGCGGCCGCGAACAACGGCTGCGGCGCGGCCGGCGCAGTCGGCGCGGCCGGCGGCGGTGCCGCGCGCGCCGCCTCGCGCACGGCAGGCGCGCGCTTGATGCGTTCGACGAAGGTGTCGCGCAACCCCTCGAACGGCTTGGTGAAGCGCGGGTCGAAGACCTGCCGGTCCATGTACACGCTCGCCGGCTTGGCCGGCTCGAGCGGATCGAAGAAGCGCGTCCACAGCGCGTGCTCGCCGGCCGGCATCAGCCGCTTCCAGATCGGGCCGGCGCTCACCTGCATCACCGCCGGCTCGGACAGCGCGGCGATGAACAGCCGCTCGCGCAGGCCGTCCAGGCCGAACAGCTCGTGGAAGTACTCGAGTTCCTTGAGGCACCACTCGCTCTGCGCGTAGTTGTGGTGCACCACGATGACCATGGCGAACGAGGCGGCGACGCGCTTCTTCAGCTCCTCGCCGAGCAGGCCGGCCTGCGGGCCGTTGTCGCCCGACAGGTGCAGCGGCGGCACCGCGGTGCCGCGCAGCATCGACTTGAGGCCTTTGTGCAGCTCGTCGCGGAACTGCGAGACCCAGCCGAAGGCGAGATCGTCGTCAGCGTGGGCGTAGCTGATGAAGGCGGTGTACTCGCACTCGGCCAGCAGAGGCAGCGGCTTCATGCAGGAGGCCGCGCCAGGGGCGCGCGGCACGATGGGGCATGCTCGGGCACGCGGGCGATGCTAGGAGCGCCCCCATCGCGTGTAAAGGCGACCCATCCCCCTACTGTGCGAGAACGGGGCCGGCGGGCCGCTGCGCGCGCACGCGCCAGGCCACCAGGCCGGCCGAGCCCACGCCGAGCAGCAGCGCCAGCGCGGCGCCCACGAACACCGCGCCGGGCTGGCCGCGGTCGAGCAGCCAGCCGAACACCGGCGCGGCGAGCGCGAAGCCGACGTCCAGCCCCGAGTAGACGGTGCCGTAGACGCGTCCGGTGGCGCCGGGCGGCGCGGCGCGCTTGATGAGCATGTCGCGCGAGGGCCCGGCCAGGCCGGTGCCGAAGCCGGCCGCCGAAGCGAGCACGGCCGCCGCGAGCGCCGGCAGCCAGCCGGTGGCCACCACCAGCAGCGCCACGCCGGCGCCGCTCATGGCCAGCGCGATGTTGCGCTCCAGCCTCTCGAAGCGCGACACCAGGAAGCCGCCCGCCACCATGCCGGCCGCGCCGCACAGCATGTAGCCGGTGACGACGAAGGCGGTGGCGGTGAGCGGCAGGCCGTACATGCGCGCCAGCGCCGGCCCGGCGAAGCTCTGGATCGCCGCCAGCGCCGCCGTGCTCCAGAAGAAGAACGAGAAGCACAGCCACACCGAGGGCAGCTTGAGGAAGGCCAGGCTGTGCTCGGCCGGCACGCCGGCGCGCGCCCGCTCCTCGGCCTCGCCTTCGTGGCCCCAGCGGCCCTGACGGTCGTCGATGGCGTCACGCTGCAGCACCAGCAGCACCAGCACCGCCAGAGCGAGCAGCGCCGCGGCCAGGCAGGCCGCGCGCCAGCTGCCGGCCGCCGCCGAGATGCCGACCATGAACACCGGCGCCAGCGCCCAGCCCAGGCTGCCGGTGATGCCGTGCACCGAGAAGGCGTGGCCCAGGCGCGGCGCCGACACGCGCTTGTTGAGGATGGTGAAGTCGGCCGGGTGGAACGGGCAGTTGCCGATGCCGGCCAGCGCCGCCGCCAGCAGCAGGCCGTCGAAGCCCTGCGCCGACGCCGCCACCAGCGCCGCCGCGACGAAGAAGGCGAGCGCCGCGAACAGCACCGGCCGCGCGCCCCAGCGGTCGACCACGAAGCCGGCCAGCGCCTGGCCGATGCCGCTGATGACGAAGAACACCGTCACCAGCAGGCCGAGTTCGCTGAAGCCGAGCCCCCATTCCTGGATGAAGGCCGGGAACAGCGGCGGCAGCAGCATGTGGAAGAAGTGCGAGGTGCCGTGCGCCAGGCCGATGAGGCCGATGACGGTGAAGTCGGCGCGCGCGGGAACCGGGGAGACGACCGTGGACATGCTGCGCAGCGTAGGGCGGCCTCGCTCGTCCGGGTTACGATAGCTGGACAAGTTCTGTCGATTTCGCGCCAGCTCCGTGGCCGCCCGTGCCCAGCCCCCGTCGAACGCCGTCCTGCCGGCCGGCGACACCTCGCCCTACGCGCCCGACGCGGCACGCCCGGTGCGCGTGCGCGCGCGGCGCCTGGCCGCCAGCACGCGCATCGTGCCGCACCGCCACCCCTGGGCGCAGGTGGCCTTCTCGGCCACCGGCGTGCTGCGCGTGACCGCCGAGGACCACACCTACATCGTGCCGCCCTCGCGCGCCGTGTGGATCCCGCGCGACGTCGAGCACGTGGTCACGGTGGTCGAGGACGCCGAGCTGCGCACGCTGTACCTGCACCAGGGGCCGGGCCGCTGCGGCCCGCTGCCGCTGGCGGCGGTGCGCCCCGGCAGCCCCGGCAGCCCCGGCAGCCCAGTTAGCCGCGGCAGCCAGGGCGACTGGACACGCTGCCGCGTGCTCGAGGTCTCGCCGCTGCTGCGCGAGCTGGTGCACGAGCTCAACGCCGGCGCGCTCCCCGGCGAGCGCGAACGGGCGCTGGCCGCCCTCGTGCAGGACGAGCTGCATCGCGCGCGGCCGGTGCCGCTGGGCGTGGGCCTGCCGGAGGACAAGCGCCTGCGCGCGCTGTGCGAGGCCGTGCTCGACGACCCGGCGCGCCACGCCACGCTGGCCGGCTGGGCGGCCGAGGCCGGTGCCAGCGTGCGCACGGTGGCGCGGCTGTTCCGCCAGGAGCTCGGCACCACCTTCGCCGAGTGGCGCCAGCAGGTGCTGCTGGCCAAGGCGCTGTCGCTGGCCGCGCGCAAGCGGCCGATGGCGCACATCGCCGCCGAGCTCGGCTACGCCAGCCCGAGCGCCTTCACGGCGATGGTGCGGCGCTCGGTGGGCGTGCCGCCGAGCCGCTTCTTCTTCAACCACGCTGCCTGAGGCTTGCCGCCATGGAACAGGTGCTCTTCGACTACACCAAGCAGGACGCCGGCGGCGCCTGCTCGACCGCCCACGCCTGGGCCAAGGTGCCCGCCGCGCTGCCGCCGCGCGAGCGCGCGCAGGCGATCGAACGCGCCGCCGCGCTTCTCAGGCAGCAGGGCGCGGTGCTGATCGCCCACTACTACGTCGACGGCGACCTGCAGGACCTGGCCCTGGCCACCGGCGGCTGCGTCGCCGACTCGCTCGAGATGGCGCGCTTCGGCCGCGACCATGCTTCCCAGACGCTGGTGGTGGCCGGCGTGCGCTTCATGGGCGAGACGGCCAAGATCCTCTCGCCGGGCAAGCGCGTGCTGATGCCCGACCTCGAGGCCACCTGCTCGCTCGACCTGGGCTGCCCGCCCGAGGCCTTCGCGGCGTTCTGCGACGCCCACCCCGAGCGCAAGGTGGTGGTCTACGCCAACACCAGCGCCGCCGTGAAGGCACGCGCCGACTGGATGGTGACCAGCTCGTGCGCGCTGGCCATCGTCGAGCACCTGAAGGCGCAGGGCGAGAAGATCCTCTGGGCGCCCGACCGCCACCTCGGCCGCTGGATCCAGGAGCAGACCGGCGCCGACATGCTGCTGTGGAACGGCGCCTGCATCGTGCACGACGAGTTCAAGGGCCTCGAGCTCGACCTGCTGCGCCGCGAGCACCCCGACGCGATGATCCTGGTGCACCCCGAGTCGCCGAAGAGCGTGGTCGAGCAGGCGCACCTGGTCGGCTCGACCTCGCAGCTGCTCAAGGCCGTGATCGACGGCCCGGCGCGCGAGTACATCGTCGCCACCGACAACGGCATCCTGCACCGCATGCGCCAGCTCGCGCCGGGCAAGACGCTGATCGAGGCGCCCACCGCCGGCACCGGCGCCAGCTGCAAGAGCTGCGCGCACTGCCCGTGGATGGCGATGAACGCGCTGCAGGGCGTGCTCGGCTGCCTGGAGCGCGGCGAAGGCGAGATCACGGTGCCCGAGCCGACCCGCGCGCGCGCCCTCGCCTGCATCGAGCGCATGCTCGACTTCGTCCTGAAGAATCCGTCGAGCATTGCGAAGCCGCAGCAGGGCTTCGTGCCCAGGCTCGGCGCGGCCTGACTTCCGTGTTCACTGCGAACGAGACGCTCGAGCAGGCG